>Ga0163144_10005821_pt1 | contig 27393 bp, 22 predicted proteins | sample OliLak19BULKMAT1_FD_123175 | JGI IMG/M metagenome (GOLD analysis project Ga0163144, IMG submission 123175) | Freshwater microbial mat bacterial communities from Lake Vanda, McMurdo Dry Valleys, Antarctica - Oligotrophic Lake LV.19.BULKMAT1 | ecosystem: Environmental > Aquatic > Freshwater >... | reverse complement strand
CGCTGCTTCTGCTCAAGCAACGATTCTAAATGAATACTCCGATCTTTCATCCTGGAACGCCGCTACGACTTCTCAAGTCACTCAGAACTTCAATGGAATCGGGGACCTTTCCAGCGGAACCTCCCCAGCTGGAGTTACGTTGAACTCAGTCAACTATCTCGGGTACTACAACGACAGTTCGACGATTCAATACAACACGTACCTTTGGGGCTCTCCGGTCGCTGGATACGATATCGGGAGCTCGGGCTACATGATGGGCGGATCTTATACCGGAGTTGCATTAGGCACGGGAGTATCAACACCGGATTCAGGATTGAGGGTTAATGTTTCTTCTCTCGCCGCACTCAATGCATTGAGCTTCAACTTCTCGGCAATGAGGTTCAGCTCAAGCGGGAGCACGATCTATTCGACCGCCGGAACTCCGATCAATCTATTGCTCGAAGTTTACGAAGGCGGCTCGCTGACCTCAACGCGTACACTGACCGTTCCCACTGGGAGCCCTTCAGCGGGCTTCTTCGGCTTCACGACGACCGGGTCGATCTCTTCGATTCGCCTGCTGATCAGCACTCCAACCGGGACTGAGAGCAACCGCGTAATCCTCGACAACCTCGCCTATGCCCAGATCGCCGGCGGTGGAGGCGGTGAGAGTGGCGGTGGCGAAGTACCGGAGCCCCAAACCTACGCACTCTGTGGCGCCGGGTTACTTTGCATCGCGTACTTTAGCCGCAAAGGCAAGTAAGTCAAGCTCCATCTCCAGCAACTCCGGTTCTGTTGTCCCTCCTCTGGCCGGAAGCTGTTCAAAGCCCAGCGAGTGGTATAAAGCCACTGCGCTGGGCATTTTGCTTTGGATAGTGTCGAGGCGCATGCGCTCGTAACCTCGCTTGATTCCCGTTTCAATTGCCATTTCGACCAGAGCCCGGCCAAGTCCCTTGCCGCGCCATTCGGGATAGACAAAGAGCCGCTTCATTTCAACTGCTTTCTCATCAAACGGTCGAAGCGCGACACATCCGCCATCGGCTATAAACACGCCCAGATATTTTCCGGGCAATCCGGCCAATTCCTGCTCGAATGACTGGAAGCACAAATCAACGTCGATGGCCTTCTGGTAGTCGCGGAGCATACGCCGCACCAACCCGGTGTCCGAGGGGAACTGCGCCGCCCGGATGTTAAACTTGAAGTCACGTGGGTTCAGAGGCCAAAGATTCCTTTCAACAATTAGTCGATATTATGGCGCGTTTGCGGGCGCCTGGTGGATGCCCTTGGGATCGCGAGCAGACCTTTGATTCGATCAAACCATACACTGTCGAAGAAACCTATGAAGTCATTGACGCGATCGAGCGCAAAGATTACCCTGCGCTGTGCGAGGAGCTAGGCGACCTGATGCTGCAACCTGTGTTCTATGCACAGATGGCTGCCGAGGCCGGGCATTTTACTATCGAGGATTCGCTGAAGGCGATCAACGAGAAACTCATCCGACGCCACCCGCATGTCTTCGGTGACGTCCAGGCTGACACACCCGATCAGGTGCTGACGAATTGGGATGCAATCAAGAAGCAGGAAAAAGGCGACGTGCCGCAGGGGTTGCTCGATACTGTCAACCGGGCTCAACCCGCCTTGATGGAGGCCATGCAAATCTCGAAAAAGGCCGCCAAGGCCGGGTTTGAATGGCCAAATCATGAAGACGTATTGGCGAAGCTGGACGAAGAAATCGATGAGTTCAAGCAGGCGCGAGTAACTGGCGAGCAGGCAGCCATTGAGTCGGAAATCGGAGATTTGCTCTTCACGGTCGTCAATCTCGCTCGCTGGGCCAAAGTGGATCCGGAGCAGGCCCTGCGCCATACAAACACCAAGTTTCGCCAGCGGTTCGCGCACGTCGAATCACGCGTAGCTGCACAAGGCAAAGAGTTGGCAGCGACTCCGATCGATGAAATGGAACAGTATTGGCAGGAGGCCAAGAAGGCATAATGGAGATCCGCGCACTTGCCGAGCATAAAGAATTCGAAGAGGCCGTTGCTCTGCAGAAGACAATCTGGGGATTTGAAGAAATCGAACTGCTTCCGGTTCGTCTTTTCGTTGTTGCCACCAAGGTAGGTGGCCAGGTATTCGGCGCATTCGATCAGGGCCGAATGGTTGCATTCCTGCTTGCGATCCCGGGTTTGAAGACGGGCGGAAAATACTACTTGCACAGCCACATGATGGGTGTGCTGAGCGACTATCGCAATGCCGGCATCGGCAAGCTGTTGAAGCTCAAACAACGTGACGAAGCCCTGAGCCGCGAGATACCGCTTGTCGAATGGACTTTCGATCCGCTCGAAGTCAAGAATGCGTTTTTCAACATCGAAAGGCTTGGCGCCGTGGTGAGGCGCTATGTCCTGAATCAATATGGCACCACTACCAGCGCACTGCATGGCCGGCTTCCAACCGATCGTTGTGTCGCTGAGTGGTATCTCGAAAGCGACCGCGTCCGGGCGTTACTGGATACGGGAAAGTTCGAGAGGCCTGCTGAAGTGGCGCGAATTGAGGTGCCGGCTGCAATTCAACAATGGAAAACGCAGGACCCGGCACGCGCACGCGATGCTCAGGCCTCGATCAGCGCGCAGTTTCAGGAGCATTTCCGCGCTGGGTTGGCCGTGACTGGCTTTGAGCGCGGAGAAGACAAAGGAACCTATATTTTAAGCAAATGGCATTCGTAATCGATCAGATCCATCTGCGGCAAATCGAAATGCCGCTTGTTCATTTCTTCCAGACCAGCTTTGGCCGGACCTACTCTCGCAAGATCATCCTGGTGGAAGTGATCTCCGGTGGCGTCTCTGGTTGGGGCGAAGTGACGGCTGGTGAGAACCCGTTTTACAACGAGGAATGGACTGATTCCTGTTGGCCATTGCTGCGCGACTATGTGGCGCCGCGTGTGCTGAATCATGAGTTCCAGTCAGCGGCTGAGGTGGGTGAGCGGTCAGCGCACATTCGAGGTCACCTGATGGCGCGCGGCGGACTGGAAGCAGCTTGCTGGGATCTGGAAGCACGCCAGAAGGGCATTCCGCTCTACGAGGCAATCGGTGGTGGGGCTCGCAAGCAGATTGCTTGCGGCGTTTCGATTGGCATCCAGGACAGCGTGGATCAGTTGTTGTGCAAGATCGAGACAGAAGTCAATGCGGGGTATCAGCGCATCAAGATCAAGATTGCGCCGGGCTGGGACGTCGATGTAATTCGCGAAGTGCGCAAACGTTTCCCCGAAATTCTGCTGATGGGCGACGCCAACTCGGCTTATCGTCTTTCCGACTGGGAATTGCTGGCTGCCCTCGATGAATTCAACCTGATGATGATCGAGCAGCCTCTTGCCCATGACGAGATCATCGACCACGCGGAACTACAAGCCAAACTGAAGACTCCGATTTGCCTCGACGAGTGCATCCGCTCGGCGCATCAAGCTGAGCAGGCCATCCGCATGCAGGCTGGCCGCATCATCAACATCAAACTGGGGCGCGTGGGCGGCTTCAGCGAAGCCAAGAAGGTTCATGATGTTGCCATGAAACACAACATCCCTGTCTGGTGCGGTGGAATGCTCGAGTCTGGGATCGGCCGCGCAGCGAATATCGCCTTATCAACTCTGCCCAACTTTGTGCTGCCGGGCGACGTGAGCGCATCCAAGCGCTACTGGAAGCGCGATGTCATCACCAGTCCAGTCGAAGTGTCTTCGAAAGGCTTGATCACGATTCCCGAGGGCCCAGGTTTTGGCTTTGAGGTGGATCACGCATTTCTCGATTCAATTACGGTCAGACGGGAGACGATTGTCCAACCTTGAGCGAAGGAAGCAGTAAACGCCATCTCTATGCGCTGATGTTTTTGGTCACGCTGCTCTGGAGCTTCAACTTCATCACGAGCAAGGTGGCGATGCGTCAGTGGCATCCCGTTCTGCTCACAGGTTGTCGCACCACACTCGCACTGCTGCTGTGCCTTCCACTTTATTGGCGCGAACGCCCACACTCCTGGACCTGGCCCATCTTTTGGCGCTTCTTCGGACTGGGCACGCTGGGCATGGCGGCCAATCAATTGTTCTTTGCCATGGGCGTCAAACGGACGAGCGTCTCGCACGGCGCTTTGATTGTTGGGCTCACACCGTTGTTTGTTTACTTGGTGTCCTGTGCCGTCGGTCAGGAACACTTTAGGCCAAAGAAGCTAATAGGGATGGCGGTGGCATTTACCGGGATTTTGGTGCTTCAGTCCAAGACCTCGGCGGGCGCTTCCGTTACTGGCGATGCGCTGGTCTTGCTGGGCTGCCTCACCTTCACCATATTTACGGTTTTCTCAAAGCCCTTGAGCGGCACGCTGAGCCCGATCGCAACTGTAACTCTGAATTTTACCGGCGCTGTTGTATTTCTGGCCCCCGCGACAATCACGCTTGGACTCGACTTTCCATTCGGCCAACTGTTGCCGATCTCCTGGCTGTGTCTACTGTTCATGGCTGCGGTTCCGAGCGTGTTCTGTTTTGTGATTTACTATCGCGTGCTGAAGCACATGCCGGCATCCCAGCTCACTACATTCACTTACCTTCAGCCTGTGCTTGCTTCGGCTATGGCGATGCCGTTGTTGGGTGAATCGCTGAGTTTTTCTCTGCTGACTGGCGGCCTGATGATCCTGCTCGGGGTTTTTCTGACGGAGCGTTTCTGATGGCTGTCACGATTGCAGAGCTGCTGCGCCGCAATCACAACTACCGGCTTCTTTGGTCGGGACAACTGATCAGCGAGATCGGCGATCACTTCAACAACATCGCCGTGTTTGCGATGGCCATACGTCAGGAGCATGGGGGCTTGCTGGTCGGTGGCATTCTGATTGCCCGGGCCGTGCCGATGCTTTTCGCCGGGCCGATGGCGGGCGTGGTGCTGGATCGGTGGGATCGCCGGAAGGTGATGATTGCCAGCGACCTGGTTCGGGCTTTGGTCGCACTTGCCTTTATTCTTACGGTCGGGCAATCGGACAATACCATGCTGTTTGTGTTGAGTGCGCTGCTCATGCTTGCCAGCCCATTTTTTACCGCTGGACGCAACGCCATCCTGCCAGTTGTTGCCAAGGGGGAGGAACTGATTCCAGCAAATGCGTTGACTCAGACCACGGCGTGGGCAACGACCGGAATCGGCGCATTTCTCGGCGGCGCAGCGGTTGCCGCATTCGGCTATGAAGGAGCCTTCGTACTCAATGCAATCAGCTTTCTGGGGAGTGCCGCTTGCATCTGGGCGTTTCGTACGGCGCCCGGGGAGTTTACGCCGCCGCAATCCGATACCCACCGTGAGTTTCACCCGCACCAGGAATTCATGGCGGGGCTCAACTACCTGCGCAGTGAGCCGCTATTGCTTGCCATTGCCTTGATTGGCGTTGGTTGGGCGACCGGCGGTGGAGCAGCGCAGATTCTGTTTAGCGTTTTTGGCGAGAAGGTATTCAATCGCGGGCCTGCCGGAATTGGCATTATCTGGGGTTGTGCAGGCGCTGGACTAGTCTTGGGCGGAATCGTCGCCAATTGGCTGAACAAGCGGCTTGATTTTGAGGGCTACAAGAGAACCGTGGGCATTGCTTATGTCGCTCATGGGGCGCTGTATGTGGCCTTCGCCTTCGAACGCGATTTTGGATTGGCCCTTGTCTTTATTGGGCTGTCCCGTGCGGCTGGCGCTACCGCGAGTGTGGTCAATTATGCGAAGGTGCTTCGCTACGCTGATGACCGGTTTCGCGGCCGGGTTTTCGCGACAATGGAAACCATGACGTGGACTACGATGATGGTGAGTCTGTTCGTAGCTGGCATTGCTACGGAAACTATGGACCCACGTGTGATCGCGGCCATTGCAGGCTGCCTGAGCGGATCGACGGGTTTGGTTTGGGCTTGGGCAAGCTGGACAGGCCGGCTGCGCCTTCCAGCGGGTAAGGTTTGATGGAAGAACAGGTCAAAGGTAAGCTCTATGACTCTCGGCAATTGCGCCGATTGCTGCCTTATGCCTGGCCTTACCGGTGGACGGTTGCCGTGAGCCTGGCGCTATTGACAGCGCAGACATTGGCTCAAGTGGTAACCCCACTGCTGACTCGCGTCGCGATTGACAAGTACATCGTCAAGCAGATCGACGGCTTCGATGGGTATCTCGGCATACTCAATCCATGGCTCCCAGCCGAAGTCTGGCCCGGGCTGACGTTCCTGAGCATGTTGTTTGGCCTGACGCTTTTGGTTCGGCTTGGTCTGGAGTACGGGCAGCAGTTGGCGATGCAATACACCGGCCAGCGGATCATGTTCGATCTTCGCAGGGACATCTATTCAAGGCTTCAGCGACTGGATGTTCAGTTTTTCGATCTCAATCCGATTGGCCGCATCGTGACTCGGGTGACCGGCGATGTCGATCAGCTCAACGAGTTTTTCTCCGCCGCTTTGGTAACGATTCTGGGCGACATAATGATCATCGCGTTTGTGTTGATCGCCATGTTTCAGTTGTCCTGGCAGCTTACGTTGATCATGGTTTCGATCCTGCCGTTTGTGGCGCTCGCCACGATGTTGTTTCGCAAGCAGGTCAGCCTCGATTACCGGCGGCAGCGAGTGGCGATCGCGAAATTGAATGCCTTCTTGCAAGAGAGCACCAGCGGGATGAGCGTGATCCAGTTGTTTCATCGGGAAGAGAAGGCAAAGGCCCAGTTTCAGGCAGTGAATCAGGAAAACATGGAGGCATGGAAGAATTCAATCGTTGCTTATTCCTGGTTTTATCCGGTTGTGGAATTTCAGGGCATGATCGCGTTGGGCGCTGTGATTTCCTACGGCGGCTTTGCTGCCCGAGACGGCGGTATCACGGTGGGCATCCTGGTTGCCTTCTTCCAATTTGCGATGCGGTTTTTTGGGCCGATTCAGGATTTGAGTGAGAAGTACAACACGATCCAGACGTCGATGGCGGCAAGTGAACGCGTGTTCGGAATGCTGGACGAGCCGATTGTCATTAGCGCTCCCGCAGATCCTCAAAGCGTGCCTGACGATGCTTCGATTGAGCTCCGCAATGTGTCTTTCGCTTACAAGGACGACTACTGGGTACTTCGCGATCTCAACTTTCGTGTCGATCCCGGCGAAACGGTTGCTATCGTCGGTCATACCGGGGCGGGGAAGACCTCGATTATTAACCTGATGCTGCGTTTTTACGATGTGCAGCGTGGGGAAGTTCTGGTTGGAGGCGGCGACGTTCGCCATTACGACCCTACACAGCTTCGCTCTCGCTTCGGGGTGGTCCTGCAAGATCCCTTCCTCTTCACAGGCACTTTGCGAGACAACATTCGGCTTGGTGACGAATCGATTGACGACGCGAGGATCGAAGATGCCTGCCGGAGAGTGAATTTCTGGGATTTTGTTCAGTCGAGACCTGAGGGGCTTGATTTGGAAGTGCACGAACGCGGTGCAGGACTTTCTACTGGACAAAAGCAGCTTGTCAGTTTTGCGAGGGCACTGGTTCGCGAACCGCGATTCTTGATATTGGACGAAGCAACTTCGAGCGTCGACACAGAAACCGAGCAATTGATTCAGAAGGCGCTCGATGTGATGCTGACCGGGCGGACTGCGATCGTGATTGCTCACCGGTTGAGCACGATTCAGAAGGCTGACCGTATTCTAGTCATGCACAAAGGCCAGTTGCGGGAATCAGGCTCTCACCAGGAACTGTTAAGGCAGCGCGGACTTTATTGGCGGCTGTACCAGTTGCAGTACAAAGATCAGGAATCTCAACCGGTCACGCAAGGCTAGTGTTCTAAGTGTGGCAAGTCGTCAATCTGCCAGAGGCCCATCGATTTGTCGGCAAACTTGCCATGGTCTTCAGTACAGCGCTCATCGATCAGTCTGATCGGCTGAGGAAAGTAGAAGGGAGCCAGTGTCCAATTGAGCGGCCGCCACTGGCCTGTTGAGATCTCTTTGTTCCTTCGCGGATTGGTGAAGTGCGTCGTAAGCAGATATTTGGTGCCGCTGCGTTTTATATTCGCGATCGCGCGTTGGATCGATGAGTAGCTCAAGTGGACCAGGCAATCCCGGCAGAAAACAAGATCTGCCTGCGGCAAATCGCTTTCTACGAGGTTTTTGACCTCAAAGCGGATCGTCTCCTTCGAGTAATTGCGCTGGTTTTGTTCGATTAAATCCGTGACGATGTCTGCACCGATGTACTGCAACTTCGAGGGGAAGTTCACTGCTTTCATCCAGTGGAAGTCTCCGCAAGGTAGATCCAGCAGACGTTCAATTCCCAGCTCTTCGATGAGGGATGGCAGTTGTGCTCGAAGCACGGCCGTTTGTTCAAGATTTGAGCCTCCACCGGATCTGGATTGTTCGTCGCCCCAGTAGTTTTCTGCCCAGATGCGCCTGAACACCTCATCGATGCGGCCAGAATCACTCGAGCGTCCTCGGCGATGAAAGCTGCGGACCAGCATCCGCAGTCTGTTCGGGTGAAGTAGTGACATCGCCATTCGCAACTGTCATATCGGATGAATTGGTGGCCGCTTGAGGAGAATTTGAAAGCAAAGTTTCTATCTCCTCAAAGTGCTTTGGCCTACTATTTTCGGTCGTTAGATTTCCGATCACATTAGTGCGACGGCGAATTTCCTACTGCCGTTGTGAAATCCCAATCCTCAGTGTTCGCCCCGCGAGTTTGTTCAGGTTTAAGGAGTTTTTGTGCCTGTTTTTCGCCCACGCACGCGTCTGGTCAATTTTCGTCTCAGCGAAGACGAATACCAGGAGTTGAAGAGCACTTGTTCGAAGTCGGGAGCGCGCAGCGTCTCTGACTATGCGCGCAGCGCCGTACTTTCTGGCCCATCAGGGAAGGCGCCCGTACCGGTCATGCCTGTTCCCGCGAGCGCTGAACAACCCGGCTGCTTGCCGCGCTGGGATCGGCTGGAAGCAGTCGTGACTGAGTTGGAGATTCGCGTGCGGCAGCTTGCTGAACGGGAGCTGATCGTCGCTCATGGATAAGCAGCCACACGAAAGTCTCCTCCCCTCGACGCGCGCCATGGCCCGCAGACCATCCGGCCTGGAGCTTGCCATGGAGCCGGTTCGGATGCCATCGCTCGCCTTTGAGCGATCACAACCAGCCCCTGAATCGGTTGTGCCGCTGTCCCACTATTTTTGGGTCTTCAAGCGTAGGAGTTTGCACATCGCATTGTTCGTCGCTGCTGCTACAGCTTTGGCATTGGCGGTCTCGATGCAACTGACTCCCATTTACGAGGCAACCGTTGCAATTGATGTGGACCGGCAGACTCCAACCGGGGTGATCGGGCAGGAATCGAGCCGGGCGATTACGAATGATTCCGATCAGTTTCTGGCAACGCAAGTGAAGATGCTGCAATCGGATTCAGTGCTGAGGCCGGTGGTTCAGAAGTTCCATCTTCCCGTGCGAAAGCCGTCCCGCTTCCGCCTCGTCAAGCCATATACCGAGCAGCAAATGAACGACGCTCCGATGGTGCTCGAAGGATTCAAAGTTTCCCGCCCCCCGAATACCTATTTGCTGTATGTAAGTTACCGGTCGGTAGACCCGAAGTTGGCTGCGGACACAGTCAATGCGATTGCACACTCTTATCTCGATCATTCATACAACATCCGTTATCAATCCTCGGTAGGGCTGTCCCATTTCATGGAAAGGCAATTGGATGAATTGAAGCTGAAGATGGAGTCGTCGTCGGCTCGCCTGGCCACATTTGAACGCGACTTGAACGTAATCAATCCTGAGGACAAGACCAACATCACTTCGACTCGTCTGTTGCAAATCAATCAGGAGTTCACGAGTGCGCAGGCCGACCGGGTTCGCAAAGAGGCTGCATGGCGAAGTGTCGAGGAAGGTTCGACGGCTGCAGCGCAGGTCTCCTCGCAAGGTGAGAACATGCGCAAGCTCGAAGAACGCTTGAGCGAAGCGCGACAAAAGCTCTCCGAAGTGCAGGCGCATTACGGCGAGAACCACCCGGAACACCGCAGATCGTTTGCGCAAGTCACAGAACTGGAGCGCCAACTCGCCATCCTCAAGACCAACATCCAGCAGGGTGTCAAGGTCGAGTATAGGCAGGCTGTCAACCGCGAACGGATGCTGGAACAGCAGGTAAAGGACACCAAGGCCGAGTTGAATCAACTCAACTCGAGTAGCTTCGAGTACCTCAATATGAGACGCGAGGCGGAAGCCGACAAGAAGTTGTACGAAGAACTGGTCCGGCGGATCAAGGAGGCTGGCATCAACTCAAGCTTCCAGAACAGTTCCATTCGAATTGCAGATCTCGCCCGAACGCCCCTTGAGCCAGTCTCACCCAATTTGCTGCTCAACACAGGGTTGGTTTTTGGTGTTTCGCTCCTGCTTGCGTTGATTGGTGTACTCGCCGCTGACGCGCTCGACACTACGCTTCGCGATCCAGAACAGGTTAAGAGCCTGCTTGGAACCGAAGTGCTCGGCACTCTGCCTGAGGTGAAGTCCTGGCGGCACGGAATTGGCCTGGCCAAGGTAAGTGATCCGAACGGCGCCCTGGTGAAATCCAAGGGCGGAGGCTACGCAACGATGGGCGGGTATGAGGAATCCATACGGACCTTGCGCAACGCGATATTGTTGACAAACTTCGACCGAAGTCTCCGTTCCATTCTGGTTACCAGCGCGCAGCCTGCTGAAGGAAAATCGACGGTTGCTGCGCACCTGGCTTTGACGCATGCGCTTCAGGGTTCCAAGACGTTACTGATCGATGGCGACATGAGACGGCCGAGCGTCCATCGGCGGTTCGCGATCGAGAACAATCTTGGGTTGGGCGGCTATCTACAAGGCAAAGGCGAACTGCGCGATCAGATTCAGATTGCGGAGGCAAGCCCGAATTTGCACATCCTCACTGCAGGTAGCCCGAGCCGCAGGCCCGATGACTGGCTCCAGGGCCGCATGGATTCGATTGTCGAATCACTGCTTGAGGACTACCAACTGGTGGTACTCGATGCACCCCCTTTGCTTGGCTTTGCCGAGCCGTTGGAAATGGCGACCAGTGTCGACGGGGTAGTGGTTGTAACACGTGCGGGACACACTTCGCGCAAGCAAGTGGGCAGCGTGCTTGAGATGTTGACTCGATTGAGAGCCAATGTTCTGGGCGTTGTGTTGAACCAGGTCAACAAGTCCATGAGCGAAAGCTATAGCTACTACGGGTACTACGGCAAATATTACGCCGCCAAAGAAAGGGCCTGATCGCAATGTCCAATGTGCATGCGTTGGAAATTGCGGCAGTGTCTACAAGCCAGCGGAGTTGGAGGGAGGACACCTTCTGGGTTTCTCTTTCCAATTTGGCCCAGGCTGGAGGGCCTTTCCTTGGGCTATTGATGCTGGTTCGGTGGCATGGCCTCGAAGCCGCGGGGCAATTTAGCTTCGCTCAAGCAGTCACCGCACCGCTGGCGCAACTGCTGAACTTTCAGCTCAAGGCATTGATTCTCACCTACTCAGAACAGGAATTGCCTCTTCACCTTGCGTCCTGTGTGCGGGCTTTGTCCTCGATTCCCATGCTGTTGATTTGCGGAGGGCTTGCGGCAGTCTTTTCTCCGCTGTTGGGACTTTGGATGTTCGCTCGCATGGTGGATTCCTGGGCTGAAGTGTTTCAGGCCCAGAAGCAGCGCGCCCAGCAAATGGCGCAGGCTGCCTTCAGTGTGATCCTGCGTGCTTTCCTACTCATACTTTGTCTGAGTGCCGGTTCTGACCTGGCAACGTCGGTCCTCTATTACATCGGGCTCTCCATGATGGTTCTCTTATTTCTGGATTGGAGGTTCACTCCACTTCGATTGGGTTTTCATCGGTCCGCGATGATTCCAGTGTTCAAGCGAGGATCCATTCTGGGGGTGGTTCTGTTCCTGCAAGCCGCTTCTTCGAGTTTTCCCCGCATTTTGCTGGAGCGCTCAACGGATGCAGCCACCTTGGGTTTGTTTGCAACTCTGTCGGTCGTGCTGCAGGCCGGCAACCTCCTGGCATCGGCTTTCGGCCAGGGGCTACTCCCTTCGTTCGCAGGGGCTAGCGTACGGAGGATCGCTCTCTGGAGCGCAATTCCTTTCGGAGTCGCGCTCATGGCTTTTGTCCTCCTGCCGATCACAGAACCTTTGCTTTTGTCCGTCCTCCAAATCCCAAGCGCGGCATCTCAGCATGGTTTATTGGTTTGTCTGGGGTTGGCTCAACTCCTAATTTGGCCCTCCGCGATGATCGGCTATTCGCTCACCGCAAGGCGGCTCTACCGCGAGCTAATGTGGGTCGCTGGCGGGCTCGTTGCTTGCAGCGCAATCACAAGCTTGCTGCTTGTTCCGTCACTCGGCTCGATTGGCGCAGCGATCTCGCTGGCTTGTACCGCCGGGGCTACACTCGCGCATTCTTACTATTTCCTAATTCGAAATGAGGCGGCTGGATGAGAGTGCTCCATGTCTTGAGGCAACTGAATCCAGGTGGCATTGAATGTTGGTTGGAACGTTTGATTCGCAACTGGCGCGGTGGTGGCTCACCCGAGTTTCACTTTGCCCTCGAAGAGCAGGATTTTGGTGTCCTTGCTGACAACTTCAGGCGGCTAGGTTCGAAGCTGCACTTTTGCCATCCACCCAAGCAAGTATCAAGTGCGACTCATTCGTTCTCCAATCTGCTGGCCAATGAAGGACCCTTCGATGTCGTCCACTGTCATAACCATCACGCCAGCGCATTCCATCTTGCCTTGGCGGCGCACCATCGGGTGAAGGTGCGGATTTCGCATGGCCACGCCGATTTTAGATCTCAAGCGACCTCCCGCTCGCGCCATATCTACCAATCTGCATCGCGATGGCTGCTGAGGCGGCTGGCAAGCGCCAAGTTGGCTGTTGGCCACGGTGCGGCCTTAGACCTATTTGGAGCAGAAGCCTCGTCGGCTCAGATCGTGCCCTGCGGGGTGGAATTTTCGCCTCTGCTCTCCGCCAATCGAAATCCGGATTGCGACTGTTTCACCTTGGTACACGTCGGCCGGATCGTTCCCGAAAAGAACCAGGCCTTTCTGCTCAAGCTACTCAAACAACTCCGGAAAAAAGAGCCAAGCGCGCGCCTTTGGCTTGTTGGCGAAGGGCCATACCGGGCAGATCTCGAAAATCTCGCCTTCGAGCTGGGCATCGCAAAACATGTTGAGTTTCTCGGCGCTCGTTCAGATATACCGGCAATCCTGGCAAAAGCAGATGCGTTCGTGTTTCCAAGTCTTGCAGAAGGACTGGGAATCGCTGCGATTGAAGCCCAGATCGCCGGCCTTCCAGTGCTTCTGGCTGCGCACCTTCCACAGGAGCTGGACGTGATTCCGGCCTCCTGCAAGCGTTTGGCCCTTGATTTGCCTTTAGAGCAGTGGGTGAATTCCCTTTTGGAAATGAGAAACCGTCCGACCTTATCGGCTTTCGAGCGAAGCGAAATTTTGAGCAGATCAACGTTTTCAATTGAGGCCAACATTCAAGCCCTGAGCCAAATTTATGCCAGCTAGAACGCAAAAAGTATTGAACCTCGTCCTGGATCAGCGATTCCAGCAGAGCCCTGACGGCCAGGTCTGGAGCCACACTCCGCCTGCCTATGCTTTTTTTGAGCAAGCACTCGAAGTATTTGATCGAGTACGTGTCATCGCCAGAACTTCGCTAGTTGCCCAGGCGCCAATCAAAGCTCGGCGTGTCGACGGGCCAGGCGTGGAGCTCCAACCGGTGCCGAGCTATACAGGTCCGTTTCAATACCTGCGGCAGCGCGCAGCGATTGAATCCGCCACAAATCGAATCGCATCTTTCGATGGAGCTTTCCTTCTCAGAATCCCTTCCCAGACTGCTTTTGTACTGGCCTCAAAGCTGGAGCAACTCGGTCGGCCTTACGCGGTCGAACTATTGACAGACCCACACGATTTCTTCGCGATGGGTGTTTCGTCGCATGGATTGGCATACATATTCCGGCCCTATTTTTGCCGTCGTTCACGCGATCTTTGCCGACGGGCGCTGGCCGCGAATTTTGTCACGGGCCAGAAAACCAGAGCCGAACATGCTACGCCATCCGCTGGCTGGAATAGCCGAGTTTCGGATGTCGATCTTCCTGAGGAAGCTTTCCTCCCGCTGCGCCCAACTCGCAGCGGTCCGATTGAAATCATCAGCGTCGGATTTTTAGACCTGCTCTACAAGGGTCAGGATGTTCTGATTCGCGCGCTTGGGCAATGCCGCGAGAATGGTTTGGATTTCCGGCTAACTTTTGCCGGTGACGGTGAGAATCGCAATCGATTGATGTCGCTTGCAAATTCCCTCGGGATTGGCGACCGAATTCGAATCACGGGTCCATTGGCCGGGCCTGACGAAGTTCGTTCCTGGCTGGCTCGCTCGGATCTGTTTGTGCTGCCATCGCGCGCCGAAGGAATCCCTCGCGCATTGCTCGAAGCGATGGCGGCAGGTCTGCCCGCGATCTGTAGCAATGTTGGCGCAATGCCTGACCTTCTCTCTTCCCGATGGATCGTGAGGTCAGGCGCGGAACTGGAACTTGCATCTAGAATCCTGGAGTTCTCGAGACTACGCAACTTGTGGAGCGAAATCGGCGCCGCAAACCAGAGAACCGCCAGAAGTTTTGAACGAGCCATTTTGCAGCCGCAACGCAAGTCCTTCTATCAAGCTGTGCTCGAGTCCTGTTCAGGCCGGTCAAGCCAAAGGGAGATTTCGAATGCAGCCTGACTTGCGGGAACCAGTAGTCTTGAGTGGCCTGTCGACCTACCCATGCATACAGGCGAATGGGTTGACAGCGGCTCATCCTGCGGTTGAGGAATTGCTGCTGCAAGCCGGGCTCGATTCGGCCAATCCCTTCGCCCCCTGGATTCGCCCTGGTATGCGAGTTCTGGTCAAGCCCAATTGGGTTCGCCATGCAGCGGAAGGATGGTCGGATATCGACTCGCTGGTGACACACACCTCCATCGTGAGACCGATCGTCGAACTGGCGGCTCGCGCACTCAGAAACGGAGCCGGAACCTACAGCGGAGAGATCCTGCTCGCCGATGCTCCGCTCCAGAGCGCCAATTTTGAATTGACGTTGGCCCAATGTGGCCTTCCGAGTCTTCTAGCCCACTGGCGATCTGAGGGGCTGCCTGTACGGCTGCGCGATCTTCGCCGCGTCGTGGCTGAAACGGACGATACGACGGGCATCGTAAAAAGCACGCACCGTGCGCCTGGCGATCCCAGCGGCGACACGATTGTGGATTTGGGTTCTCAAAGCCGACTTGAGGCACTCATCTCCGAACAAGAACGTTTCGGAGTCTCCAACTACGATTCCGCAACGACTTCAGATCACCATCGGCTTGGCACTCACCGATACCGAATCGCCAACTCAATGTTGGACTGCGATGTCGTAATCAATCTTCCGAAGTGGAAAACTCATGTGAAAACCGGCGTCACCGGCGCTCTGAAGAACTTTATCGGCGTGAACTGCGACAAGGCCTACCTTCCGCACTATCGTCTTGGGTCGCCAAAGCAGGGAGGGGATGAATATCCCGATTCCATGACGGGGGCTTGGCTTGCCAGACTACGCCCATGGTTCGAACGCGTCATGCCCGAAGACTGGATTCGTTCCGCTCGCAAGTCGCTGATCGCCTCAAACAAACGACCCATCAATGGGTTCGTTTTTGGCGGAGCCTGGCCAGGCAACGATACGCTTTGGCGAACGATACACGACATGGTGTGGATTGCACGCTGGCTGGGTTCCAATGGAGTCAAGCGCAATTCGCCCAGAGTGATACTGACCCTGCTCGACGCGATTGTCGCGGGTCAGGCTGATGGGCCTTTGCGCCCCGAGCCGGCCCAACTGGGCTGTCTGCTGCTGGGGCTCGATCCCGGCCGGATCGACGTGACAGCCGCCGCATTGTCCGGCTTCGATTGGAAGTCTATACCGATGCTGTCCCATCTGCAAGATCGAGAAGCGCGCTCGATCACAAGTTTTGACCCCCTCGGAGCCTTACCCGAACCGAGAATGCAGCTCACGCCACCACTGACGTGGGCTCAGAACCTCGCCATCAAGGAGAAGTCTCTTGTCGCAGCTTGAACTCATTTACAGCAAATTGCCCGCTTGGCTTCAGGATGCTGCAGTAACCATCCAAGGGGCGTGCTACTACAAGCAACGCTTCGGCGGATACTTCCGGGAAGAGTACGACCTGCTGAAAGCGGTCGAGAAGTCCTCAGCCTTGCAACTCGAGCTACTTCAAGTGGCCAGACTACGGCGAATGCTGGCCCACGTATCGCAAACCGTCCCCTATTACAAGGGCAGAATTCCTGCCGGTGCTTGGGAAAAATTGCGTGCTGGTGATTGGTCAGCTTTTCATGCGCTTCCAATTACCGCGAAATCCGATTTGCGAGCTTCGTCTGCAACCTTCCTCTCGGAAGTGATGGATCGTAAGAACTGGATCCCTTGGAGCACCTCAGGTACAACAGGTTCTCCTATACAGCTTCACTACACGGCGGGCGCGGTCTCTCGACAATACGCCTTCGTAGAATGCTATCGCGAACAGGCAGGCGTGAGCCGATTCGTGAGGCGCGCGCAATTCACAGGCAAGTTGATTGTTCCCGGAGACCAATCCAGTCGCTTCTGGCGATACGACTGGGCAAATCGCGCGTTGATGCTCTCCACTGTCCATTTAAACTCGAAATCCATACCGAGATATCTGGATGCACTCCGGTCTTTTGCCCCAACCTACCTGACTGGTTATCCGTCGGCGATCGCCCTATTGGCCAGGCATGCGCTGCAGGACCGAAGTGCCGCGGTCAGAATTCCAACGATTCTTACCAGCGCGGAAACGCTCGTAGGCGAGCAGCGCGCCGCGATTGAGTCTGCATTTGGCGCCAAAGTGTATGACCAGTATGGCCAAACGGAGATGCAGAGCTTCTGGTTTGAATGCAAGTATCAGCGCATGCACGCGCATCCGCTGTTTGGCGTGACGGAGATCGTCCGCCCGGATGGGAGCGCCTGTTCTGTCGGCGAAACCGGCGAAGTCTTGCTGACGGGGCTGATCAATGACGCCATGCCGTTGATCCGGTATCGGATCGGAGACCGGGCGACGTGGTCTGAAGAGGATCGCTGTCCCTGCGGCCGGTCGATGCCAATTATCCGGTCGATTGAAGGGCGTCAGGAAGATTACTTATATAGCAGTCAGCGGGGACTGGTCGGACGGATGGACCCAGCGCTCAAGGGCCTGACCGGGATATTGGAATGCCAGTTTGTCCAACAGGAACTTGATCGTGTCGAGGTGCTTTGCGTCCCGGATGCAACCTTCGATCCCTCCTGTCGCGAGCTTCTGGAGCGCAACTTGCGCAGCCGGCTGGGTTCAGAAATGCAGATTGATTTCAAGTTAGTCGCTCAAATTCCACGCGGCCCGAATGGCAAGTTTCGCGCCGTCGTTTCAAATCTCTCATCCGCAATTCTCCAGGCAAGTCAGTTGGAGGAAGTTGCTTGACGACCCATCGCCCCTTAGTGCTCCGAGTCATCACACGCCTCGCGGGCGGCGGTCCTCCCGTACATGCAACATTGCTTAATCGAACCCTCGAGCGCCATGGATTCGATTCGCTGCTCGTCTTCGGCGATTGCTCGACCTCTGAAAAGAACATGGAGTACCTTCTCTCCGAACACGACCACATCGCTCGCATCCCTTCACTTGGCGCGAATCCAAATCTGGTGAAGGACCTGCAAGCATTATTTCAACTGTGGCGTCTCATGATGAAGCATCGCCCTGCGGTTGTGCACACGCATACGGCTAAAGCTGGATTCCTCGGCAGAATTGCAGCGCTGCTGGCCGGTGTTCCGTGCATCGTGCATACCTATCACGGCCACGTCCTGGAAGGGTATTTTGGACCAGTTTTGAACGGGATCCTTCGTTTAGTGGAACAAGGGCTTGGCTCCCTCTCTAGCGCGTTATGTTCGGTGAGCAAGCAGCAAGTCGATGAACTCAGCCAGCGTTTCTCGATTGCCTCACCTGCCAAATTCCATGTCGTGCCACTCGGCGTCGACCTGGAGCCCCTGCTGGAGTTACCACCTCCGGATTTCTTCACGTCAAGGCTCACCATCGGCTGGCTCGGCAGATTTGTGCCAATCAAGAATTTGAAGCTCCTGATTCAGATCGCTACAGAAGCTTCTAAACGAAATTTGCCGGTCAACTTTATTGTTGCCGGGGATGGTCCTGACCGGCCGTGGCTTGAAGCAAGCATTCGCGTGCTTGAGCTTAAAAATATTTGCTTGCTCCCGTGGCAGGATCACATTGATTTCGTTTTGAAGGATTGCCACGCCCTGATACTCACTTCGCATCGCGAGGGAACACCTCTCGCATTGATTCAGGGAATGGCGGCCGCCCGGCCTTTTCTGGCAACACCCGCCGGCGGCACGGTCGACCTCGCCTGCGGCGTCTCGCGTCCGGACGGAGATCTCTGGTGGTACGAAAATGCTGTCCTGTCGGCTCCTGCCACTGAGCCATTCCTGCGGGCCATCGAATATCTGCTGGTAAATCGACAAATGCTGGCGGACATGTCGCAATCGGCCCGTTCATTTGCGGCTAGCAAATTTAGTCAGCACCGGCTCGCCTCCGACATCGCGTGCCTTTACGAACAACTCCTCAGGGAACGTGGAATTGTGTCCAAATCCACTCTGGAGACGATCCCATGAGTCCTGCTTCTGCATTATTCAATCGGGCCCAGGCATTCAGCTTTCCCGGCGCTCCTTCCTCCAGGCTGCCATCAAGTTGGATTCTGCTCTGGGAATTGCCTTTTTGGTTCATCTTTATTTTTGGCTCGCTCGTTCCGGCAACGATGATTCCAAAAGACGAATGGTTTGGCATCCCGATGAAAGTCTCAGACGCAATCACGTTGGTGAGCGCAGCATTCTATGGGACGGCCGGGCTGATTCGCTTCGTGCTGAAGCCCGGAATCTCGGGCGCTGCAACCATAGTCATGGCCACGCTTGCGATGTTCGGCTATGGATCTCTCCGACTGATTGGTGGACCGCTAGAAGCCGAAGATCTTCTTGCGATGGGCTTTGCGCTCATGCTTGCAGCTTCCGCTCCCATCCAGGCTGCGGGAATCTTGTCAATGTACTCTCCGGTTGAGACCAAGGGCTTCATCAATCGGCTTGTCGTATTTGTCGCGTTGGTCAGCCTGGTCTATACCGCTGAAAGTGTGTTCGGTCTCGGCCTGCGAAGCGAGGCAAGCATCAACCTCAATTCTGATTTCGGGATTCAGCGAGTCCGTGGACCGCTCTATGGTTCTAGCACAGGCTACCTTCTTCTACTTCCAGCTCTCGGCTGGGCGATCGGTTCCTTTTTCGATGAGAATCGCAAAAAATCCTACGCGGTACTAACGACGACGATTCTCTTCAGCGCCTACTTGGGACTTGGAAGCCGGGCCGCGCTAATCCTGCTCGTCGTATTCATGATCTCCAATCTGATAATGCTGCGCCGGTCCAAGAGAAGCGAGGCGACCGGATTCGTGCTCGCAGGCTTCTGCGTATGCATGGGCTTTCTCATCTACGCGCAGGCTGACACCCAGCGGCTGACTCAATTTGAAGATACACACAGGCGGCTAACCCACGAGACCGCGGCAAACATTCTCGTGACAGAACCTGTCGCCGCGAGCCTTCTAGGTCAAGGCTATGGCGCCATCTGGCCTTGGTATCGCCGCGACACATTGAGGACGGAATCGATCGCCCATGGCGACAACATCATTGCCACGGGTTTCGGAGCAAGCCTCTATCACTCTCATTCCACACTTCTGGAGCTAGTCATCGAGTTTGGCCTGATCGGAGTCTGTTGGCTGCTATTCATCCTGATCCGGACAGCCAGATTGCCACTTACCAAGCAGGCGAGCACAAGTTGGAGGGTTTTCGCCCTCGCAGTGCTTGTATCGTTCTGTTCCTTTGGGTTCGATCTGTTTATCTTCAAGGAAGTTCGAGTCAACTCAGTTTGGTGGATCTTCCTGATTGCCTCCTACCAATTGCCTCGCGCCACAGAAATGAATGAGATATGAAGACATTGGCAGTTCTATTCGTGATTGCCCTCGCGCTCAGCTCACTGCTGATGCCGGCGGCCAGATCTTTTTTCATAAGGATCGGTAAGCTTGACCATCCAGACCCTCGCAAGCTTCATCGCATTGCAGTCCCGCGCTCTGGCGGGCTGGCACTGGTCAGCGCGTACTTGCTCGCCGTAGTCCTCATTCTCATAATTCCCGCGCCGGGAAATTATGTCTTCGACCAGTATGGAAGCTTTCTGTCGCGCCTCCTTCCAGCCGTGGCAATTGTATTTCTCACCGGGCTATTTGACGACTGGTTGAATCTTCAGCCCAAATACAAGCTATTAGGCCAATTCGCAGCCGCTTGCTTTGCCTATTGGGCAGGAATTCGACTATTCGATCCCGCATCAGGATACGAGTGGCTCGCCTTCGCCGCAACGGCATTTTGGCTGATCCTTTGCTCGAACGCATTCAACTTGACGGATGGCACCGACGGACTTGCCGGAACGCTCGGAGTATTGTCCAGCCTCGGGATCATAGTGGTTGCATTGAGTCTGGACTACTATGCTTTGGCGCTCGTATTTGCCCCACTGCTCGGTGCGATTCTTCCGTTCCTAAGAGCAAATTGGCCCCCAGCCAAGCTCTTTCTCGGCGACACCGGCAGTCTGACTCTTGGGTTTCTGATCGGGTGCGGCGGCGCGGCGCTCGCCAGGCACTTTCCCGGCGGCGATGGCCTGATGGCCGCACTCCTGATTCTCACTTTGCCCATGCTCGAAGCATCGCTGAGTTCGCTTCGCCGAATTCTTCGTGGCCAATCCATCTTTACCGCCGACAGCTATCACATTCACCACCAACTCAAACGCCAGGGACACGACGACGGTGCGGTGCTATTACAACTGGGAATGCTCTCGCTGTTAGGAACCATCATTGCCGTTGTCCAGATAGGGGCTAGCCCGCTACAACGCTTCTTGCTCGTGGCGCCATTCTTCGCATATCTCAGCTTCAAGGTTTCCGATCTGCGATACCCGGAGTTCAACGTCCTCTGGGAAGCAATTCTCGGGGGAAGAATTCGAAACTGGTTTCGGCATCAGATACTGCTGCGAACCTTCGAAGAAGATTTGACCTCTGCCAGGACTGCTGCGCAAACCATTCAGTTAGTCGCGGACTGCGCCAGCCAACTCGGCCTCCTGGAGCTGAACATAAATTTGGTGGAAAATGCACTGGTCCACCCGCCACTCGGAACAGAAATAGACTGCACCTACCTCGTGCGAATCGATCTACCCGCGAAATGCTGGATCAATTTCCGCGTCCCAGTCTGGCTCAAACGAACCGAAAACCCGGCATCGGATTTTGCTTCGATCGTGATTCGCGTGCTCAACTCGCAGCGGCTGGAGCAATTCCGGCAGGAATCGGCAAACTCCGATCCTCTGCTAGAGGCAACTCTTGCGTAGGGTCGATCCGCGTGAACAAATATGCACTGATGAAGAGCATGATCGAGAAAAGCTTTAGGGGTAGATCATAGCTGTGATAGTAGTCGACCAGATAACCGAATAGGACACTGGAGCCAAACGAACCCAACTGCCCAGCCATATTCATCGAGCCGGAAAGCGCCCCGGCGTACCGCCTGCCCACATCGAGACACACAGCCCAGGAGACCGGCAGCATGCAATCCATCGCGCCATAGCCGAGAGCAAGCAACACGATCGAATTAACAGGGTCCGCGGTGTAAGCAGTAGTAAGCATGCAAACGCCGCTCACTGCCAAGCCCGCCGCTCCGACCGTGCGCCGCCCAATCTTCAACCCGTAGCGCTTGCACAAATAGTCACTTAGAAATCCGCCGAAAATATTGCCGCAGAAACCGGCGAGGAAGGGCAGCGCGGACAGGGATTTCATCTGGTCCTGGCTCATCCCTCTCCCCTTGACCAGAAACGTATGCAGCCACGAAAGGTAAAAATAGCTGCCCCAACAGTACGTGTGGTACATGAGCAGTATCGTCCAGTAATTTGAACTCCTGAGGGCAACTGACCAGGGCAGCTTGTGATGCCCGGAGTCGGCCGGATCGGAATCCGCAGCCATCTCCGCAATCTCTTCCTGGCTTGTGCCGGCCTGCTGCGCAGGCGTATCGCGAAACCAGAAGTACCAGATTGCAACCCAAATCACGCCCAACCCGCCAAAAATGAAAAACGACATGCGCCAGCCATATGCATTTTGGATCGGGATTACCAGAAAAGGGCTGATTGCCCCGCCCAACCGGCTGGCGCCCCAAACCACACTCGACGCCCGCGCACGCTGAGCCTTCGGGAACCAACGCGAAATCGTCGAAGAGGCATTCGGGTAAGCACCGGCCTCGCCGATCCCGAATAGGAAGCGGGTTGTCAGCAGCACAAAGAAATTCGAGACCGCCCCGGTTGCTGCCGTAAAAAAGCTCCACCACAGCACGATTCTGCTCAGCGTAGACCGCGACCCATAGCGATCTCCCATTGCTCCGGTAGGAATTTCAAACAGAGCGTAAGAGATAGTAAAGGACCCAACCACCCAGCCCCACATCGTCGCGGACAGCCCCAGCTCCTCTTGCATCAACGGCCCGGCAACGGAAATGCAAACTCGGTCGATGTAAGTAATAACTGAGAGGAAAAAAAGGAGGACCAGGACCCAATGTCGGTTCTTCATAGGCAAGGGATGATTCTTTCACAAAGTGTTGTAGCTTGGGTGTCATGTCGCAGTTTGTTGCCTTGGTGAAAACGAATTGAATCCTCGTCTGGCCGCCATCGCCAGCGCGATTCTGTTCTCGACGGGGGGCGCGGCGATCAAATCGACAACACTCAACAGTTGGCAGGTTTCTGGGCTGAGAAGCCTGGTTGCGGCGCTCACCGTCGCGATGATTCTCCCCGCAGCCCGCAAGAACTGGACTTGGCGCACTGCCCTCGTAGCATTCGCCTACGCGCTCTGTCTTATCTCCTTCGTGATCGCCACGAAAAATACGACATCGGCGAACGCAATCTTCCTCCAGGGCGCCGCTCCCCTGTACCTTGTCCTCATCGGGCCTTGGTTACTCAAAGAGAAAGTTCAACGCGCAGACTGGCTTACCTTCTCGCTGATCGCCGCTGGAATGGTTCTGGTCTTCTGGAAGCAAAACGCAGAGCAAGCATCGGCGCCGAACCCTGAACTCGGTAACCTGCTCGGCGCAGTCAGTGGCCTCGCCTGGGCTGCCACCGTTTGCGGCCTTCGTTGGTTGAGCAAGCGAGAAGAAGCCAACGCAATGTCCCCGGTACTCATGGGGAATTGCATGGCGCTGATCTTCTGCCTGCCCCAGATGTTTCCGCTGACAGCAATCGAACCGCGCGACGTTGCAGCCCTGCTCTACCTGGGCGCATTTCAAGTTGGACTCGCCTACTGGTTTCTTACGCGAGCGATGTCGAAACTACCCGCTCTCGAAGCCGCCCTGCTTGTGATGATCGAGCCTGCACTAAACCCCGTTTGGACGTGGTTGCTCCACGGCGAGCGACCATCCGCTACCGCAATTGCCGGAGGAACATTGATCATCGGCTCTGCATTAATCAAAAGCTGGCATGATCGAAAGACTGTGTTAATCTAATGATTTAGCCCTTCCAAGGGCCTGTAGCTCAGTTGGTTAGAGCGCTACCTTGACACGGTAGAGGTCTGCAGTTCGAGTCTGCACAGGCCCACCATTCCTCTCTGTCCATTGCTGAGCAACTAATGTGCTAATTTGACCTGAGCTTGGCGCAAGCCTTAATGTGCCGGCTTGCGCAATTGATTGCGATACTCCATCGGGCCGATTCCGCTGAATCTGCGGAATACACAACTGAAGTAGCTGTGGTCACAAAAGCCAACCGCCTCGCCCACCTGATTGATCGAAAGTTTGCTTTGCCCAATCAGTGCCTGTGCTTTGGAGATTCGTAGCCGGTTCAAATAGGTTACAAAAGCACTGCCGGTTGTCTGCCGGAAAAATCGCATGAAATGGGAATTGCTCATGTTGAGCACCTTTGCTGCTTGATTCACGGAAATCGCTTCCATGTAGTGTTGAGCCAGATAGTGGAACAATGGCTCCAGCCGGGCAACGTCGCGAGGCGGCACAGTTGGCTCATTCACCATTTCACTTCTTTTTTGACAAAGAAGGACCAGGATCATCTTCAAATAGGTCTTCATCGCCAACACAGAGTGCTTGCCGTGCAATTCAGATTCTTTCCTGATCCGCCTCATCAGGCCGACGATTTCCCCAATTAGTTCTTCCGATCCTGATATCACCTGTGGTGCCCCACTACTCCGGGCCTCGAATCCCCGCAAATACTCAAAACTCTCGACAAGAGAACTTCCTTCCAATACCGTATCGCGACAAAACGAAAGTACGGCAATTTGGCACGACTGCCTCTGCCAACCTCCAAGCCTCTTGCAGTCTTGACTCCCAATCAACAGCAGCTCTCCTTCATTCACGCTCACTTGCCGGTCTGTCAGTTCCAAAACTGCCGACCCGCTGCTTACACATAAAATCGTGAGGCGGTCAGGATCGAGGTCAACTGGTCCCGCGCCGGGAAAGCTTGCCTCGATCCGCAGCAACGGATCCATCCAGTGGGTGGTGTGCTCTCCTCTGATTTCCTTCGCTCTTTCCAATGATGATTCGCCCAGTCTCATATTCAAAATCGTTTACACTTGCCAAATGGTATTCTCACGTGATCAGTTCGTCAAGGTCCCGTTGAGAATTGCAGGCGCCGGGGTGCTGTTTGCAGCCGCCTTGGCCCTGGGTCAGAATTTCGGCGTTCAGTTCGTCGAAATTCCCATCACTCGAAGTGGCCTTTCCTGGAAGCATGAGAACGCCAAGTCCGCAGACCGCCACCTGCCCGAGACTATTGGCGCCGGTGTCGCGATCTTCGATTACAACGGTGACGGATGGATGGACCTCTACTTCGTCAACAGTGGCACTGCTGATTTCTATGCCCCGCAAAGGCCACTCGAAAATGCACTCTACCGCAATAACAAAGATGGATCGTTCACCGATGTCACCAGGTCTGCCGGAGTCGCCGGTGGCGGCTTCGGAATGGGCGCAGCTGCTGCTGATTACGACGGGGATGGAGATATCGATCTACTGGTAACCCAATACGGTGTAGACATTCTGTATCGCAACAATGGCGATGGCGCCTTTACCGATGTCACCCGGGAAGCGGGCCTGAGTGGCACTGGCTGGCACTCCTCCGCAGTCTGGTTTGACTATGATCGCGACGGAAGACTCGACCTCTTCATCGCAACTTACGTCGACTATCGAAAAGACCTGGTGAAGCATTGCTGGGATCCAAAGTTGCAGGTGAGTGCCTATTGCGTGCCGAAGATGTTCAACTCCACACGCAGCCGCCTCTTTCACAATCTTGGGCAAGGCCGCTTTGCTGATGTCAGTCAGGAAACGAGAATTTCCGCCTACGAGGGCAAGGCTTTTGGTGCCGTAGCGACCGACGTCAACAACGACGGATGGCCTGATCTCTTTGTCGCTAGCGACATGGCGCCAAATGCACTCTTCATCAATCAAAGTGGGCGCACCTTTGAAGACGTGGGCCTGAATTCAGGCGTGGCCTACAGCCAGGATGGGGATCCACGTTCCGGCATGGGTGCCGATGCCGCGGACTTTAATGCAGACGGATGGCAAGACCTCTTTGTCGCCAACATTGACCAACAATACTTCTCTCTCTACCGCAACCGCAAGGACTTGACATTTCATGAAGAAGCGGGCGAGCAACGCCGCGATACGCGCTTGCTCAGTGGTTGGGGGCTCAAGTTTTTCGACTATGACAACGACGGTGATCCAGACCTGATTCTCGCCAATGGCCATCCAGACGACATGATCGCCAAACGCATGCCTGGAGTCAGTTACCCTGAGCCACTCCTGCTCTTTGATAATCGCAAAGGAAGCTTTGCCAACGTCAGCCTGCAGAGCGGTGCGGTGTTCCGGAAAAACTGGAATGCACGCGGTTTGGCGGTGGGTGACCTCGACAATGATGGTGACCTTGATGTCGTAATTTGCATCAACGGCGCGGCTCCGGTCTTGCTCAACAACGAGGGTGGGAATCGAAAGAACTGGATCGGTTTGAGGTTGCGACCGGGTAGCAGCAATCCTCTGGCAGAGGGAGCAGTCATTGAGTGGCAAGCCGAGGGTCTCCCGCAGCGCCGCCTTCGCTCAAGCGGCGGCAGTTTCCTCTCCTCGCACGACCATCGTGAGATTCTTGGCCTCGGCTCAAGCACGAGCGCAAGCGTCAAGATCACCTGGCCCTCGGGCAAGGTCACTCTGCTGTCGGCCAGCAAGGGCGGACAATACCTGGATGCCTGGGAAACTACGGAATCCACCACAAAATGATCGTTTTGTCGTAGTTTTCGATAGGATTCTCCTAACATTTTCAAAATCTCACTGGTATGATCAGCATCACAGACTGCTCTTGAAGAGCAATCAAGGAGATTTCCATGCTGAATTCCAGGGTCATTCGAACCTTAGTTTTGTTTCTCGCCGCCACACTCGCAAGTTGGAGTCAAACCATCACTGGCACCGTTACGGGCACAGTTACCGATTCTGGTGGAGGTGCGATTGCCAACGCCACTGCCACTCTTCGCAGCAATGCAACGAACGAAGTCCGCACCGCCAAAACGAATGAGAACGGAGACTTCGTATTCAATGCCGTTCTGCCTGGAACTTATAGTTTGTCGGTTGAGCAACCGGGGTTCAAGACCCTCGAACGAACCGGTCTGGTATTGACTGCCACACAAAGATTGGCTGTGGGAGCCCTCCAGATGGCGATCGGTGCGGTGAGCGAACGCATCACGGTAGAAGCGATCGGAGCTACAGTTCAAACTACCAGTTCCGGCAATTCCGCAGAGCTTTCCGGCAAGCAACTCAACCAACTGATGACAAGGGGTCGAGACGTCATTTCACTCCTGAGAGTCCTGCCGGGCGTAGGTACGGGCAACGACGAAAATGCGCTGGGCGGAACCTTTGGAACGAACACGCCAAACATTGGTGGGCAACGCAATGGTATGAACACGATGTCGTCCGACGGACAGTCCGGAAACGATGCCGACGGCGTCGGTGGCTTTAACGGGATGACCAGTCTCGATGCCATCGCGGAAGTTAAGGTCCTTCTCAACAACTATCAGGCTGAATATGGTCGTAACGGTGGTGCAAGCATCAATCTGATTACCAAGTCGGGAACCAAGGACTTCCACGGCAGCCTCTACTGGTACGTGCGCAACAACGCGCTCAATGCAAATGACTTCTTCCTCAACCGCAACAGCCAGGCCCGGCCACTCTACCGTTACAACACCTTTGGTGGAACCATTGGAGGCCCAGTCTACATCCCCGGAAAGTTCAACAAGAACAAAGACAAACTCTTCATCTTCTACTCACGTGAGAACTGGGAAATTCGGGAACCCGG
>Ga0163144_10005820_pt1 | contig 27395 bp, 27 predicted proteins | sample OliLak19BULKMAT1_FD_123175 | JGI IMG/M metagenome (GOLD analysis project Ga0163144, IMG submission 123175) | Freshwater microbial mat bacterial communities from Lake Vanda, McMurdo Dry Valleys, Antarctica - Oligotrophic Lake LV.19.BULKMAT1 | ecosystem: Environmental > Aquatic > Freshwater >... | reverse complement strand
TAATGGTGATGTCGCTTTGTGTCATGGCAGCCAGGCCAATAAAAGAACCAACCTCAATCATGTCGGGTAGTATGCGATGAGTTGTTCCACTTAATTTACTAACACCTTCAATGGTTAACAGGTTGCTGCCAATGCCATTAATTTTTGCGCCCATGCTGTTGAGCATAGCACACAATTGTTGTATATAAGGTTCGCATGCTGCATTGTAAATAGTTGTTGTGCCACTGGCCATACTTGCTGCCATTACAATATTGGCTGTTCCTGTTACCGATGGTTCATCAAGCAACATCTCAAGGCCCTTTAACTGATCTGTTGTTAAATGAAAAAATCCATCCTCTGCATGATAGTTGAATGCAGCGCCTAATTTTTCAAAACCAATAATATGGGTATCTAATCTTCTTCTGCCAATCTTATCGCCGCCGGGTTTAGGAATAAATGCTTTGTGAAACCTTGCAAGCATAGGTCCGGCAAGCATTACAGAGCCACGCAACTTGCCGCTTTTCTTTTTAAATGTTTCGCTGTGCAGGTAATTAATATTTACATCATCGGCCTGGAATATGCAGGTGTTTCTTTGCGGCCGTTGAATCTTCACATTCATTTCGCCCAACAATTCAATGAGCAGGTTCACATCAACTATATCCGGGATATTGGTGACCGTTACTTTTTCTGCGGTTAATAAAACAGCGCTGATTATTTGCAGGGCTTCGTTCTTGGCACCCTGTGGAATAATTTCGCCTTTCAATTTTTTACCGCCTCTTACTTCAAATGAATGCATGGTTGATTTTTTCTTGTACGAAAATAGGAATAACAAAAATCCCTCTTGCTATTCAACAAGAGGGATGCAGAAATATTTTTATGATGACATTAATAACGCTTCTTGAATTTTCCGCCGCCACCGCCACCGCTGCGTGCATCTCTTCCACCACCGCTACTACCACGGTTATCTCTTCCACCTCCGCCACCACCACGGTTATCTCTTCCACCACCATCGCTGCCGCCTCTCTGTTGAAAATGTTTTTTAAATTTTCCACCACCACCACGGGTGTCTCTTTCCCTGAAATCATCGCTTGGTCTGTATTGGCGAACAAAAGGACGATTGTTAAATTCAAGTTCGCCTTTCGTAATAGCGCTCAATTCAGCCTGAATGGCATCATCATGAATATTTTCTTTGTGCCAGTTGTTGTAAGAAAGTTTCATGTAATAAGCAATGGCATTTGCAAAGCCCTGTTTCTTTTCAGGATTCTCTTCTTTCAATGCCTTGTCAATGACTACTTCTATGTTCTTGCCTAAATGATTGTAACGGGGATACCGTTTGGGATAAGGTAATTGATGAGGTTTTGCTTTTAATGTTTCACTGGTAGGAATAGGATAGGGACTATCAACATCCAATTTAAAATCTGCAATTAAAAATAAATGATCCCACAACTTATGCCTGAAGTCTTCAACGTTTTTTAAATGCGGGTTTAAAAATCCCATCAATTCAATGACCACATGCGCCTGTTCCTGACGCTTATCCCTGTCCTCGATGGTAAGGATATGATCTACCATTTTCTGGATATGCCGGCCGTATTCACGAATGGTTAAATGATTTCTTGTAGTATTATATTCCATACTCCATTCCAAATTTGTCATATACAAAGGTAAGCAAAGGGCTCATATAAATAAAGCTGCCCTTAAAAAAGGGCAGCGATGATCAGTGGTAAACAAAAAGTGTCTCGAAGGTTAATATTATTGTTTTACGATTTTTTCTGTAGAAATCTCAGAACCGTCAATGATTTGCAGCAGATACATGCCATTTGTAAGCTGGTTGGTATTGATGCGGTTAAGACCGATGTTCATTTTGCCATTTGCCACATTGCGTCCATTCATATCCACCAATCTCCAGTTATAAGCACCTGTGCTGTTAACGGCCAGAGAGCTTCCATTAACAAGGTTTGAAAGGAGGCTGTATTTTGATCCGCCACCTGCTTCACGTAATGAAACAATGTTTGAATAGTATTTCAGTTGTGATGCTGTTACAACATGCAATCTGTAATAAACGGTTCCTTTTTCATAAGGTTGATACACAAACTTGCGTAGTGTTCCACTTACCTCCTGCAGATCTGTAAAAGTTCTGCCATCAGTAGATGTTTCAAGGGTAATTGACTCAATGGGTTCATCTGCAACAATGTTCCAGTTTAAATCATGTTTATTATTGGTAACTGCACCATTTAAAGTAAGACTGTAAACAGGAAGGGTTGAGTTAGGAAGAAAGGCTCCACTCATGACATAGTTGCCCAGCATTCCATAGTTGATGGCATTAGGATTGGCAATATTGGTAACTTTTAAGAAATAAGTTCCTCCATTTAAAATACTGTCAATCACAGATTGAACAGATGTTGTTGGATTGTATGTATTAATGACGCTTCCATTACTGGCAAGTAATGATACTTGTATGTCAATATTGGATGATTGAAAACCACCAGTACCTATTACACTGGAAGGGATAGCGTTCATTGTAAAACGACCTCTTTCAGGTAGCGTTACACGAAACATATCAATATCATTGGTGCTGTTAACAAAACCATTCACCGCATACGTTTGTCCATTAAAAGAAACGTTTGATGATTGATTGGTTGTATTACCCACACTATCAGTTCTATAGCCGAAGCCATTACTATTACCAGCTATAATAGTAAGATCGTTTTGGCTGGAGTTGCACCCACCAACAGTAGTACCGGTGTGCCAAAGTGATAAGTTTTTTGCATAGCTGTTACCCATGATAGGAGCCCAGCCTATTTCACTATTATTTGGTCCGAAACCAGGATGGTATTCGTTCAAAAAAGTACAGTTAGCGTCGTATCTTGTTTGGTGATTCAAACCAAGGCTATGTCCTGTTTCATGTGAACAAGCTTCTCCAACATTTTTGGTATTGTGTGCCAATAAATTACTGAATACAAATCCGGGCACTTCCATTCCCCAGCGAAAAGATTCAATGTATGCTACACCGCCAGCATTTCCGTACCATGTGCTGTAGGAAGTAACGATAATACGTTGTCTTTTTGTTGAAAGAGCAGCAAAATAAACAGTGGAATCAGTTGTAATGTTCAGGTTAAAAGGCCTGAAATCTTCAGCAACCTGGTTAAAGACTGCAGTAATCTGCTCATTGGTAAAAGTTGGTGGCGTAGCGTAAAATGAAGTGCCTCCATTCCAATAAGGAGAGCTTACTGTTTGGCCATCAAAATCTAAGAAGATTACAGCAGTAGTTGCTAAAGGATAGCTGTTTAATTTTGGAACCTGGGCTGTCGCTTTTAAAGCGACTGTTGCAAAAACAGCAACAAAGCATACGGTTAAAAAGAGTTTCATAGAATTGGATTTTAAAAAAGGATATAGATATAAATTATAATCAACCGGACTTACAAACAAATCAATCTGCAATCATCATTGAAACTTGTTTTTTGGTCCATGTATAATTACCGGTAACAGGATCTTTGTCCAGCATTAGCATATCACTATGATTTTTGCTTATAATAATTCCCCTGTAAACAATTGTTTGATCAGGAAGAATAAGTCTGGATAAGGATAACACCATGCCTTCTGTTTCAGACGACTGAATAGCAATAGTTGTTAAGCCCGGCACATCATTATTAATGGAAGAAACACTTCCTTTAACAATAAGCCTTGAGCTAACGATCACTTCAACAGGTTGCTTCACCTGTAAATTCATCACATCTTGAAGAAAAGTTGGAGTTAAAGCAAATTTTTCTGAGAGACCCGCAAATAACTGCGGCTTTACATCATGCTTTGTGCGACCTGATTCAAATTTAAGTTCTTGAGAAAATGAAAGGAAAGCTGATGTACAGAATAACAGTACAAATGTTAGCTTCTTCATAGTTTACGGTTTTAGGATATAGAGATATTGATTTCCACTTCAAATATAGAGCGATGAATAATACTATGCAATAAGTGAAAATGCTTAAAATAAATAGACCCCGCTGGAAAGCGGGGTCGTTTACCCAAAATCCACATTGTAAAACCATCAATGTATCCTGACTCTTCCCTGTTGAGAAAGAAATATTCTTAATTTATAAGACATTAAAATACAACAATTTAATCTAAAATTCAGAACTTCAATCTTTCTATATTTAGCAATTACTGTTCCAAAATGCATGATCTGTTCATCTTTTTTTTTGAGGGTATAAAAAAAATCAAAAATTAAGTGAATATGCTTAATTGATGAGCCGTAAAATCCACATCATTTTAAAGGATATCAATAATTACAGCAACTTATTCGTTCAATTCAATGTAAAAGTAAGTTTTAGAAAAGGTTATTACAATCGTATTTCCTTTGAATTAATGCTTGGGAGATCAACGGTTTTTTATGTGCTATTTGCTGTTATTACTCAGGATGAAAATTTTATATTGAACTTATTTGCTGCATCACTTTCTCATGATTATTTCACACCTACCTTTGCAGCCATTCATAAATGAACATCGCTATTAATACAAGGGCAATGCTTCCGGGGAAAATGGAAGGTTATGGTTACTATATAGAAGAGGTATTTATAAGAGTTGCCCGCTTAAACCCAGAACAGCAGTTTTATTTTCTTTTTGATCGTCCATGTGAAATGGATTTTAGTGGCATCCCTAATATTCAAACCTTGGTGGTTAATCCGCAGGCAAGACTTCCGCTTTTATGGAAGATCTGGTACAACCTGCAAATACCAATTATATTAAAAAAAATTAAAGCCGATGTATTTGTAAGCCCCGATGGGTTTTGTTCACTGCAAACAACTGTTCCGCAATGTTTGGTTATACATGACCTTGCTTTTTTGCATCATCCGGATTTTTTGAAAAAGAACCATTTACGTTATTATAAAAAGTACACAACAAAATTTCTTAGTAAAGCAAAAGTAATTGTTACTGTTTCTGAATTTTCAAAACAGGATATCATCAATCAGTATAAAATTGATGCATCAAAAATTCATGTAACTTATAATGCAATCAATCCTGTTTTTCATCAATTGGATATTGATGAAAAAGAAAAGATTAAGCAACAGCATACAGATAGTTGTGAATATTTTATCTATACAGGAGCCATTCATCCAAGAAAGAACCTGATCAATTTACTCAAAGCTTTTTCTTTATTCAAGAAAAAACAAAACAGTAATATGAAACTGATGATTACCGGACGAATGGCCTGGAAAACAAATGAGTTTATAAAATTGCTGAGCAGTTTCAAATTCAGAAATGAAGTTGTGCTTACTGGCTATGTTTCAAAACAGGAATTGGCAAAACTAACCGCATCAGCTTATGCAATGGTTTATCCATCTTATTTTGAGGGTTTTGGTGTACCCCCTTTAGAGGCATTACAATGCGGAGTACCTGCAATTGTGTCCAATACCAGTGCCATGCCTGAAGTTGGAGCAGATAGTTATTTGTACTGTGATCCACACAACTTTGAAGACATTGCAGCTAAAATGATGCTCTTGTATAAAGACGAAAGTTTAAGAAATCAATTAATTGAAAAAGGAAAACAACGGATAGCATTTTTTTCATGGGATGTTTCAGCCAAAAAAATGTGGGATTGCATACAGCTGGCTGCCGTTGCTGAATAACCTAACTTCGCAAATATTTTATTTATGCATAAAAGTAATATTACAATTGACGTTTATCTGGATGATAACAAAATGCCTGAAGCCATTAAATGGAAAGCAAGCGACAGTAATGCAGATATGGAGCAGCAGGCAAAAGCCATGATGGTTTCATTTTGGGATGGTGCCGATAAATCGGCTTTACGAATAGATTTGTGGACCAAAGAAATGATGGTGGATGAAATGGCCGATTTTTATTACCAGATATTAATGACAATGGCCGATACGTTTAACCGTGCCACCAACCAACAGGAGCTTGCAGATGACATGAAATTGTTTGCAAAAGATTTTTTGAAGAAATTTAAAGATCTTCAACTCAAAGAAAACCAATAATACGATGAATCTTGAACAACAGATCATGGCACAAATGAAAGATGCCATGAAAGCAAAAGACGAAGCAGCATTGCGTGGGTTAAGAGCAATTAAAGCCGCTATCTTAATAGCAAAAACTGCAGAAGGTGGCGGAGCTTTTACAGCAGAAGATGAACTAAAACTGTTACAAAAATTAATAAAACAACGAAAAGATTCATTGGAAATATTTCAACAGCAAAACAGAACAGATCTTGCAAAGAAAGAAGAAGATGAAATTGCTGTAATAGAAAAATTCCTCCCCCAACAATTAGGGGTTGATGAATTGAAAAATTTAATAGCAACAATCATTACTGAAGTGGGTGCATCCTCTACTGCCGATATGGGGAAAGTGATGGGCGTTGCAACTAAACAACTCGCAGGAAAAGCAGATGGTAAAACAATCAGCGCCATTGTAAAAGAACTTTTAAACAAATAAGTTGATCATTGATATAATTTTTGCGGTGTTGATGGTCATGGCCATTTTTCAAGGGTTTCAGCGTGGCCTTATCGTTGCTCTGTTTTCTATTCTTGGATTGATAGTTGGACTCGCAGCTGCATTAAAATTAAGTGCAGTTGTAGCAGGCTGGCTGGCACAATCAACAAACATTAATACAAAATGGTTGCCGGTTGCCGCATTCATAATCATCTTCTTCCTGGTTGTACTTGTTGTAAGATGGGTAGCCAAACTGATTGAAAAAGCAGTAGAATTTGCTTTTCTTGGCTGGATAAATAAAGCAGCAGGTGTTTTATTGTTTATCCTTCTTTATACATTAATCTATAGTGTATTGTTATTTTTTACTGCACAATTAAAGTTATTTACACCGCAAACAATAGAAGAATCAAGAACCTATGTGCATATACAACCATGGGGACCGAAAGTGCTTGATGCAATTGGAACGGTCGTTCCTATATTTAGCAATGTTTTTGCTGAGCTCCAGAAATTCTTTGAAAAGCTTGGTGGTAAACTATCTGCCTGATAGAACGAATCTGCAACTGAATTATAATTTTTCACTCAAATAAGCTATTTTAGCAAAGAACAATTTTTTGCTGCCAGTACATGAACTACGAAATTAAACAAGAAGGAAAATTCCGTTATATTGAAGAAGGGGAAGGTGAACCCCTGGTGCTCTTGCATGGTCTTTTCGGGGCTTTAAGCAATTTTAAAGACCTTATTGATTATTTCAGCAAACGCAATAAGGTTGTTGTGCCAATGCTTCCATTGTTTGAACTCGATTTGTTGCACACAACAGTTGGCGGACTGGAAAAATATGTTCACAAGTTTATTGAGTTTAAAGGGTATAACAACATTCATCTATTGGGCAATTCTCTGGGGGGCCATGTAGGTTTGATACATGTATTAAAACACCCTGAACGGATTAAGTCACTCATCTTAACAGGCAGTTCAGGCTTGTTTGAAAACGGCATGGGTGATACTTATCCTAAACGGGGCGATTATGAGTACATCAGAAAAAAAACAGAAGTAACCTTTTATGATCCATCAGTTGCAACCAAGGAATTGGTTGATGAGGTTTATGAAATTGTTAACCAGCGAATAAAAGCAATCAAAGTAATTGCATTGGCTAAAAGTGCAATCAGAAATAATTTGGGTGATGAACTAAAGGAGATACAAACACCCACTTTGCTCATTTGGGGAAATAATGACACGATTACGCCCCCATTTGTTGGTAAAGAGTTTAACAAACTTATTCCAAATTCGGAATTACATTTAATTGATTTATGCGGGCATGCCCCCATGATGGAGCGGCCGGATGAGTTCAATGAAATATTAAATGGATTCCTTACAAAACTGAGCAGGCCCGTGCCTGTTTCATGAGGATGAAACAACATGTCAATGACATCAGCTGAACTTATAACAAATCACATACCCAGCCTTCAAACCACCGATACTGTTCGCCTGGCGCTTGACCTTATGCAGGATTATCATGTGACTGAATTACCGGTTCTGGAAAATCATAAATATATAGGTCTGGTTCATGAAGAAGAGTTAGAAGATGTTGAAGAAAATGAAACGGTTGAACGGTATCTTCAAATTGGAAATCCTGCAAAAGTTAGCCCCGTTGATTTTTTTCTTGTTCCATTGAAAATCATGCATCAGCAACAGTTGAGCTTGTTACCCGTAGTAAAAGATGATGGCGAATTGATGGGTGTTATTACAAGAGAAGAATTGCTGAATGCATCTTCACATTACAATTCTGCTTCTATACCCGGAGGCATTGTGATTTTACAAATGTCGCCCAATAGTTTTTACATTTCTGAAATTGGCCGCATTGTAGAGTCAAACAATGCAAAGATCATTCATCTTAATACCTGGACAGATACATCAACAGGTGAATTAATGGTTGCCATTAAAGTGAATAAAAGTGATATTCAGGATATCCTTGCTTCGTTTGAACGTTATGAATATAATGTCATCCAGTATTTTGGCGAAAACCTGTCAGAAGAGGAGCTTAAAGTCAATTATGATCATCTCATGAATTACCTCAAGATTTAATAAAGCATGAACTCCGTTTGTTTACGATCATAAACGGTATATTTATTGCCCGTAAATGATTACTAAGTAAACGTGCTGCCTAAGTTCCACTATATCATCCTTTTATTTTTTGTAATAGGTGCCAATGCTACCCTGCTTGTTGCACAACCTTCTGTAACAATTGATACGGCAAAGGAAAATCTGAAAAAAATTGTGGCCCAGTTCCCTGATTCATCAGAAATGATTGTTCGTTCTGTGAGTGTTACGGGCAATAAGAAAACCAAAGATTATATTGCTTTAAGGGAAGTTCCATTTAAATCTGGGACTAAGCTGCGGAGCAGTTCTTTGGTTGCTTTAATAGAGGAAGCCCGGCATAATATGTTAAACACACAATTATTTCTTGAAGTGGTACCACGTATTGCCGGTTGGGAAGGATCGCTTATTGATATTGTGTTTGATGTAAAAGAACGCTGGTATTTTTTCCCCGCACCACATTTTAAACTGGTTGATCGAAATCTTAATCAATGGATAGTAGAACAAAACAGAAGTCTTGAACGGGTGAACTATGGTTTAAAGTTCAATTGGGATAATGTGTCGGGCCGCAGAGATAAACTTAATTTTAATTTCATCAATGGGTATACAAGAGAATATTCTGTTTTTTATGAACAGCCTTATGCCGATAAGAAATTAGAAAACGGGTTTTTAGCAGGTGTATTTTATAAACAGTCAAGACAATTAACTTTTGCAACCGATAGTAACCGGCAGGTATTTTTTCCATCAACAAATACCGAGATCTATGAATTTGTGCGAACCACCTTCAAAATCGAAGCAGGATTTACCATCCGCAAAGGAGTGAATAAGCGGCATACTTTCCGGCTCAACTATGTAAGCGAAAAAATACCCGATACAGTTAACAATATCATTGAAGCAAACTCTTTAAAAGGATATTTGCCTTATTTTACTGATAATAAAACAGCACAACGATTTGGGGAGTTTGTCTATAACTATCAATATTTCAATGTTAATAATATTGTTTACCCGTGGAAAGGAGTTGCATTTAACGGCACATTTTTTCAACGAGGACTTGGCGCCAAAGGAATGAACATGTGGCAGTTTTCAGGAAAAGCCGGAAAGTTTTTTCAACTGTCCAAAAAAACATCTGCATCAGCTGTTGGTTATTATATGATCAAAGTGCCATTTAAACAACCCATGTATAATCTTGGTGCGCTTGGTTATGGTGATTGGTTTTTGCGTGGGCTCGAATATTATGTAATTGATGGGGTACAATCAGGAATTTTTAAAGGCACCATACGTCAGGAAATTTTAAACATCAATGTGCCCACTTTTTTTATTAAAAATGAGAAGTATAAAAAAATTCCGTTTAAAATTATCATCAAAGCATACGGAGATATTGGTGTTAGTCATTTGCCTTATTATACCAATAGCATGCTTAATAACAAAATGCTCTACACTTACGGTGCCGGCATTGACGCATTAAGTTATTACGATTTTGTTGCCCGTCTTGAATATTCCTTTAACCAGTTGGGCGAAAAGGGTTTATTTTTACACATAAGAAGAGATTTTTAAACCTCCACCCATCATCAATTTTTGTAGAATATAACCAAGCCACATTCAATAAATAAAAACGGATGAAAGTAGCTATTTACAGTCGTGTTTTTGAAACAGAACAAAAAGAAGATATTCAACGGCTATTTCACGAGCTTGAAGTAAACAACTTCAGTATTTTTATCTATAGTGGTTTTTATGAGCAAATAAGAGAGCAGGTTACTTTTATGTTTGAACCACGTCTCTTTTCTTCATCGGCAGACCTTGATAATTCTTTTGAATGCATGATCAGTTTGGGAGGCGATGGTACATTGCTTGATACAGTTATCATGGTTCGGGATAAAAAAATTCCATTGCTGGGAATTAATTTCGGACGGTTAGGTTTTTTGGCAAGTATCGGCAGAGAAGCGGTTGAAACTGTTGTAGCTTCTTTAAAAAATCATACCTATGTTGAAGATGAAAGAACATTGATTCATCTTGACAGCAACACTCCCCTCTTTGGAGATACCCCTTATGCATTGAACGAATTTGCAATTCATAAAATGGACACATCATCCATGATTAAAATTCACGCTTATTTGAATGGCGAATTTTTAAACAGCTATTGGGCCGATGGATTGATCGTTGCCACACCAACCGGATCAACAGGATATTCATTAAGTTGTAACGGACCAGTAGTGTTTCCCGATTCAGGAAGTTTTGTGATAACTCCTGTAGCTCCGCATAATTTAAATGTTCGTCCTATAGTGGTACCCGATAATAATGTCATCTCTTTTGAAATTGAAGGCAGAACTGACAGCTTTCTGTGTACGCTTGATTCAAGAAAAGAAATTGTACAAAAAAGCATTCAACTGGCAGTAAAGAAAGAAGCGTTTGAAATCAGCCTGATACGCTTGAATGAGAATAATTTTTTACAAACGCTTCGCAATAAATTATCCTGGGGGCTCGACAGAAGAAATTAAATCAAGCATCTAAAAAAGAGCCGATTACGAACTTCAATCCACCAATTGATTGAGTGTGTATGCGAACACGATTAAAAATGGAATGTCACACATGAAAATCATGATATTTGCGTTATTAGATTTCTGAGAACAATATTTTAGATGAAAAGACTGTTTTTTTGCTTACTAACCGCTTGTTTTTTCGTTGGCCCACTGTTTGTCAATGCACAATATGAGGGTTACCGCCATGAAGGTGAATTTGGTCTTCATTTTGGAGGAGCACATTATTTTGGCGACCTGAACCCCGATTCAAAACTCAACCGTCCCAAAATTGCAGCCGGTGTTTTCTTTCGTAAACAGATGGGTGATTATGTTGCCTTTCGAATTGGAGTCAACTTTTTACAGGTAGGCTACAGTGATATTTATGAAAAGAAGAATCAGTTTCAGAAACTCCGAAACCTCAGCTTTAACAGCAATATTGTGGAGTTGATGTTACAGGGCGATTTTAATTTTTTCAGGTTTAATCCATCCAACCCCGGAGAACGGTTTACTCCTTACTTAACATTTGGTGCTGGTGTTATTAATTTTGATCCCTATGCTTATTTAGGGGGAACAAAATATTTTCTTCGTCCGCTGGGAACCGAAGGACAAGGCTCCATTTTATATCCTGATCGCAAAACATATTCAACAACGGCTTTTGCTTTTCCGGTGGGGCTTGGTATAAAATATGCACTCAACAAAAAAGTGAATCTCAGCTTTGAAGTAGCTCATCGGTTTACAACTACCGATTATCTTGATGATGTCTCTACCACTTATGCCGGGTTGGCGGCCTTCCCTTTAGGATCTCCTGCATCATTTTTACAGGATAGAAGCTATGAATACGGTACCAGTATTGGCACAGCCGGTTCACAACGTGGTTTCAGCGGACAACGGGATCAATACATTATGGCTACTATTGGTATTACTTTCAGCATTACTTCTTATAAGTGCCCAACAGCTAATTGAGAAAGGTATTTTCTTTTTAAATTTTAAGCAGCCTACTCCGGTTTTTATCAGATTTAATTGAGCACAAATTTTTTTGTGCAAAATATTTACTGTAAATCAGTTCGTTATAAAAGTGCGATCAAAAATACTTCAGCATTTCTTTGGTAGTTTGATAGAGGTAAGGCTACCTTTGCGACCCCGTTGCTAAAAACGGAATTTTTCAACAAATCCACGGGATGGCGTGGTAAAACTTAAAAACAATGAGTAAACTACATTTCACTACCAAACATGCGAACGAGGCTACCGTAGTACGTAACTGGTACGTTATTGACGGCACCAATCAAACCGTTGGTCGTATGTGTTCTAAAATTGCCGCCATATTACGTGGTAAGAACAAAGCTTATTATACACCACATGTTGATTGTGGTGATTATGTAATTGTAATTAACGCCGAAAAGGTTGTTTTTACAGGAACTAAAATTGATTACAAAGAGTATCATAATTTCAGTGGCTATCCTGGTGGACAGAAAATTGAAATTGCAAAAGATTTGCAACGCCGCCGTCCTGAAGTAATTGTTGAGCGTGCAGTAAAAGGGATGTTACCAAAAACAATTTTGGGGCGCAAGATGTACAAAAAGTTATTTGTATATGTTGGCGAGAAACACAATCATATTGCTCAGCAACCAAAAGAACTCAAGTTCACATCTTAATCATCCAATCACAAAATTCCAAACAAGATATAATGGAAAAGCAAAAAAACGCAGTTGGTCGCCGTAAAGAAGCTATTACCCGTGTGTTCATCAGCAAGGGTACTGGTAACATTATTGTGAACGACAAAAATTACAAGCAATATTTCACCCTGATGTATTTACAAAACCAGGTGGAGGCTCCTTTAAAAACAACTGATACATTAGACAAATTTGATGTAAAGGTGAATGCTACCGGCGGTGGTATTAAAGGGCAGGCCGAAGCAGTAAAACTGGGTATTGCCCGTGCATTGTTGGAAGTAAATCCTGAGTTTCGTCCTGTATTGAAAGCTGCAGGTTTATTAAAGCGTGATCCTCGTGGTGTTGAACGTAAGAAATTTGGTCATAAGAAAGCCCGTAGAAGCTTCCAGTTCTCTAAACGTTAATACACACATTGGTCTTTTGGCCAATGATCGTGATCAAACAAATTTTAAAAACGATTATATACATACAATGGAAAATAACACTTCATTACAACAGCAATTACTCGAAGCAGGTGTGCATTTCGGTCACCTGAAAAAGAAGTGGAACCCCAAGATGTTGCCTTACATCTTTGCTGAAAAAAAAGGCATCCATATTATTGATCTTAATAAAACTGTAGAAGGTTTACAGGAAACTGCAGCAGCAATGAAACAAATTGCACGCAGCGGTAAAAAGATCATGTTTGTGGCTACAAAAAAACAAGCAAAAGAAATTGTAACGGAATGTGCTCAAAAAGTAAACATGCCCTACGTAACCGATCGTTGGTTGGGTGGTATGTTAACCAATTTCAATACTGTTCGTAAGAGTGTAAAGAAAATGCAGAGCATTGAAAAAATGCTGAGCGATGGTTCTTTCGACAGCATCACTAAAAAAGAGCGTTTGCAATTGAGTCGTGATAAAGATAAAATGGAAAAAGTGTTGGGTGGTATTGCAAACATGAGCCGTATACCTGCTGCTTTGTTCCTGGTTGATATTGGTCATGAGCATATTGCTTTATCTGAAGCAAAGCGCTTAGGCGTTAGTACTTTTGGTATGGTTGATACCAATTGCGATCCAAATAAAGTTGATTTCTTCATCCCTTCAAATGATGACGCTACAAAATCAATTGCTATCATTACGCAATACCTCACTGCTGCAATTGCAGAAGGTTTAGCCGAACGCCAGATTGAAAAAATAGAAGAAGAAACGGAAGAAGTGAATGAAGATACCAACAAGTTTGAAGTAGGTGAAGACGGCGGAAGAGAAAGAGGCGGTCGTGGTGGTGGAAGAGGTCCTGGTGGAAGAGGCCCCGGTGGAAATAGTGGCGGACCCGGCGGTGCAGGTGGCGGACCAAAACGTCGTGTACCAAGCACACAAAAACGTACATCTTCAAGATAAGAGATTGGGGATACTTGCTTACTGATTTCATAATGAAAATGGAATTGCAATAAACATTGCAATTCCATTTTCTGATTTTAAAAATTTCAAACTTGCCTGCCTTTTGGCAGGTTTTCAAAAAACAAATAGTATGTCTACTGTAACAATAAGTGCACAGGATATTAATAAGCTGCGCCAGGCAACAGGTGCAGGAATGATGGATTGCCGTAAAGCGTTAACTGAAACCAATGGTGATTTTGAAGCAGCAATTGACTGGTTGCGTAAACAAGGTCAGAAAGTGGCAGCAAAGCGCAGCGATCGTGAAGCAAAAGAAGGAGTGATCATTGCACAAACCAGTGCCGATGGTAAAACAGGGTTTGTTATTTGCATTAGTTGCGAAACTGATTTTGTAAGTAAGAATGCTGAGTTTGTTGCGTTTGCACAATCCATTGCTGATGCTGCAGTTGCTAATAATGTAAAGAGTGCTGATGAGTTGAATGAAGTGGTGATCAATGGTGCGAAAGTATCTGATTTGATCAATGATAAATTATCTTCCATTGGCGAAAAAATAGGTATCAGCAAATTTGAAAGAGTAGAAGCTCCCTATGTTGCTTCTTATATTCACGGTTCTTATCGTATGGGTGTATTAGTAGGCTTAAGCAAAGAAGCTGCTGAAGCAGGTAAAGATGTTGCTATGCAAATTGCTGCTATGAATCCCGTTGCAGTTGATCCTGAAAGCGTACCGGCTGATGTGGTAACCCGTGAAAAAGATATCATTGTTGAATTGATGAAGCAGGATCCTAAGATGGCGGGTAAGCCTGATGAAATGATTGCTAAAATTGCTGATGGCAAGATGAATGCTTTCTTTAAAGAGCAAACATTGCTGGCACAGGCATTTGTAAAAGATGCTTCTAAAAGCGTAGGTGATTACCTGAAATCTGCAGGTGATGTAAAAGTGACTGAGTTTAAGAGAGTGGCATTAGGATGAGATTTTAATTTCTTATTATATGAACCCCGTGCACAATGTGCACGGGATTTTTTATTGCGGCAATTTAATTCAACGACGAAAAACACTGTTACATTTGAAAAAAAATGATTGCCATGGATGAGAAAGTAAATTTTCTGCAGCATCAATATATCAGCATCATCAAATCAGCTGATCCTTCAGTGCCTCCGAGATGGGGCAAAATGAATTTTCAGCAAATGGTAGAGCATGTTTCTGCTTTCTTCAAAGTATCAACCAAAAAAATACATTTTGATTTGGTTTCTACACCTGAGCATCTGGTGAAACTGAAAGAGTTCTTAATGAGCGAAAAGGAGTTCAGGGAAAATACAAAAGCCCCGCTTACCATTATTGGTGAAGAACCTTTACCGGTTCATTATGCAACACTAGAGCAGGCAATTGCCAAGCTTGAAACGGAGGTAAACCATTTCTTTGATTATTTCAACGGGCAAGCCGATGCTACTTCTGTTCATCCTGTGTTTGGGGAATTAAATTATGAAGAGTGGGTTCGGTTGCATTACAAACATATAATGCATCATTTACGGCAGTTTGGATTGAAATAATCAAATAGAATATCTTGTTAAGCCGTCGTATTAGACGGCTTTTTCATTTTAACTTCGCAACCTAACGATGATGTTATATGAATAAACTTGGAAATTATATTACCGGTCACTGGATTACAGGCGATGGTGACGGACAAACACTCTACAATGCTGTAACAGGTGATGCCATTGGAGCAGCTTCTACCAAAGGATTGGACTTTGCATCCATTACCAACTATGCAAGAACTGTTGGTAATCCTGCACTTCGTAAAATGACCTTTCATGAACGGGGTAATATGCTTAAAGCATTAGCGCTACATCTCAGAAATCATTTGGAGAAATTTTATACCATCAGTTATCAAACAGGTGCAACCAAAGCCGATAGCTGGGTAGATATTGAAGGTGGTATTGGTAATTTATTTGCCAATGCATCATTACGACGCAAATTTCCCGATGAAGTATTTTGCATAGATGGTGAAAGTCATAACCTCAGCAAGAACAATACATTCATGGGCACACATATTCTTGTTCCCAAAGAAGGGGTAGCCATTCATATCAATGCATTTAATTTTCCTGTTTGGGGCATGCTGGAAAAAGTTGCAGTGAATTTATTAGCAGGAATGCCGGCAATTGTAAAACCTGCGACGGTCACTTCATATTTAACGGAAGCTGTAGTAAAAGAAATCATCGCCTCCAAAATATTACCAGAAGGTGCATTGCAATTGATCTGCGGAAGTGCGGGTTCTTTGCTGGAACAAGTAACAAGCCAGGATGTCATCACTTTTACAGGAAGTGCATCAACAGGGTTGATGTTGAGAAGTCAACCAAAAATTTTAAGTGAGAATGTTCCATTTACAATGGAAGCAGATTCGCTCAACTGTATTGTGTTAGGCGAAGATGTAACTCCTGGTGATCCTGAATGGCAAATTTTTATCAAAGAGGTGCGTAAAGAAATGACCTTGAAAGCAGGACAGCGTTGCACGGGTATCCGCAGAATATTTGTTCCTGAAAATAAAATGGAAGATCTGTGGAAAGCAATTTCCACTTCATTGGCACAAACAACAATCGGCAATCCGTTGAATGAAAAAGTAAGAATGGGTTCATTGGCAGGAGAAACGCAACGTACAGAAGTAAGAGAACAGGTACAAAAATTACTAGCCTCCTCTCAAATTGTTTACGGAAGTTTAGATAGTGTTGAAGTAATAGATGCAGATGCAAACAAAGGAGCATTCTTATCTCCCATATTACTGATGAATCAAAAGCCATTTGCATCTGCAGAGCCACATGAAGTAGAAGCCTTTGGCCCTGTGAGCACCATTATGCCATACAAAAGAACGGATGAGGCAATTGCGTTGAGCAAATTAGGAAAAGGAAGTTTATGCTCTTCCATTGTAACAGCTGATGACAAAATTGCCAAACAATATGTGATTGGTGCTGCAACACATCATGGAAGAATATTGGTGTTGAACAATGAATGTGCAAAAGAAAGTACAGGTCATGGTTCGCCATTACCATTGCTGGTACATGGTGGTCCCGGTCGTGCAGGTGGTGGAGAAGAGATGGGTGGCCTGCGTGGAGTAAAACATTACCTGCAACGAACAGCCATACAAGGGTCACCAACCACCATCACTGCCATTACGAATGTATACCAGCCAAATGCAAAAGGCAAAGACCCGGGGAAACATCCGTTTAAAAAGTATTTTGAAGAGTTGCAGATAGGCGATCAGATCATTACAGAAAAGCGAATCATCAGCAGTGAAGACATTGATCGCTTTGCAGATTTAAGTGGCGATCATTTTTATGCTCACATCAAAACAACTGATTTTACAGGAACCATGTTTGAGCAACAGGTAGCACATGGATATTTTATTATGAGCATTGCTGCCGGTTTATTTGTTGATGGCTATGAAAAGAATCCGGTGTTGTTAAATTATGGAATTGATGAACTGCGGTTTACAAAACCAGTGTACCCGGGTGCAGAAGTTTATATCCGGTTTACCTGTAAAGAGAAGCTGCCCAATGATAAGCGGGTAATTGAAAACCCAGAAGATTTTAAACGGGGCGATGACATTGAAAAAGGAATTGTAAAATGGTTGGTGGAATTCTTCGATGAAACGAACGAGATCACAGGTGTGGCAACTATTTTAACGATGGTAAAAAAATTACAGCAGTAACACATTGTATTTATGCTTTGGTTGCAGTAATTTAAACAAACAAATAATACCGAAACGAATGATAACGCAGGTAAACGAAGCGTATGTAACAACAGAGACGCATAAAGGCATTGCTTCCATTGAATTTTTTCATCCGCAAAGCAATTCATTACCTGCAAAAACGCTGCATGATTTAGCCCATGCCTTTACACATGCGGCCATTGACCCCAATATTTTTGTCATCGTTTTACGATCGGCCGGCGAAAAGGCTTTTTGTGCAGGAGCCAGTTTTGATGAACTCACTGCCATCAAAAATGAAAAAGAAGGATTGGCATTTTTCAGTGGGTTTGCACATGTGATCAATGCTATGCGCAAGTGTAACAAACTTATTATTGGCCGCATACAGGCAAGATGTGTTGGGGGAGGGGTTGGTTTAGCTGCAGCAAGTGATTATGCCATTGCAGTTGAAGGTGCCGATATAAAATTGAGCGAATTGGCAATTGGTATTGGCCCTTTTGTGGTAGGCCCTGCGGTTGAACGAAAAATCGGAACATCTGCATTTACACAATTGGCCATTGATGCAGCAAGCTGGCGTAATGCAGATTGGGCAAGGCGTAAAGGGTTGTTTGCGGAACTGCATCAAACAGTTGAAGCCATGGATGAGTCTATTCAAAAACTGGCAGATACGCTTTCGCATTCTTCACCCGAGGCAATGGCAGAAATGAAAAAAGTATTCTGGAAAGGAACCGAACATTGGGATGAGCTCTTGGTTGAACGTGCAAAAATCAGCGGCCGCCTGGTGTTAAGTGAGTTTACAAAAAATGCCATAGCGAAATTCAAGGCTAAGAGTTGAAAAGAACGAAACAAGAAGAAAGAAGCCTTCATGAACTTCACAAATAATAATGTATTATAATGACTTCAAAAATTATATAATCTCTTTTATCTCCTTTTCTCTTTTGATCTCTTAATCATGATTCAAACTTTCTCTACTGATAATTTTCAACTTTATTGCAACCAACTTTCTGAAAAAGATATTCATCTCAAAGCAATTATCAAAGAACATGGCTATCCGCCGATGTGGACAAGGAAGCAGGGTTTTGAAACATTGGTGCTCACCATTCTTGAACAACAGGTTTCATTAGCTGCTGCTTTTGCAGCTTATAAAAAGCTCAAAACAAGAATTGGAACTGTTACACCTGCAAAAATTCTGTTGATGAGTAATGAAGAGTTGAGAGAATGTTATTTCACCCGTCAAAAGCAAGTGTATGTAAAGGAACTTGCAAATGCTGTTGTTACAAAACAGTTGCAGTTGAAGAAATTTTCTTTGATGACAGACGAAGAGGTTAGAGTTCATCTAACCGCAATCAAAGGAATCGGCAACTGGACGGCTGATGTATATCTCATGCATGCATTGCAACGAACTGATCTTTTTCCACTTGGCGATATTGCATTAGTGAATAGTCTTAAAGAAAGAAAGCAACTGCCCGCTCATACAAGCAAAGAAGAAATGCTGCTGATTGCAGAGCCATGGCGACCCTACAGAACCATTGCCGCCATGATCTTATGGCATGCTTATATTATTAAACGGAATATTAAGATTGAACATTGATGAACCGCTAAACTATTACAGGTTGTCATATTCATATAACGGATCAATATGCGTGCCCGCCTTCATATCAAACACTGGTTTAATGATTCCATTATCTAATCCATACACCCATCCGTGCAGATCGGGGCGTTGTTCATGTTTCCATGCACGTTGAATAATAGATGTTTTAGCCAGGCTGAAAACCTGTTCCAATACATTCAATTCTGTTAACCTGTTTGCTTTCATTTCATCATTGGTAATTAAATCAAGTTCGGCCCTGTGAATACGATACACATCTTTAATGTTACGCAGCCACATATTCAGTACCGGTTTAAAATCATGATTGGTGATGGCTGCTTTAATACCCCCGCATCCGTAATGGCCACAAACAATTACATGCTTTACTTTTAAATGGTTTACCGCATAGTCCAGCACACTCAAAACGTTTACATCTGTATTAATCACAAGGTTGGCCACATTACGGTGTACAAAAATTTCACCCGGCTGGGTACCGGTTATTTCATTAGCAGGTACACGGCTGTCGCTGCATCCGATCCATAAAAATTCAGGTGTTTGTAAATGTGCCAACCGGTCAAAATAATCCGGATCATCTGCTATTTTTTTTGCGGCCCAGAGTTTATTCTCATTTAATAATACTTCGTATGGTTTCATAAACATTTTTTTAAGTACAAGTTTAATAAACAAACAGGTGTTTGTTTTGGCGATTTAGAAGCAGTTAATTTTTTAATAGAAAAATGACAATAAAAGTAAACAAACCTATTGATTCCTTGTTGTTTTAGCCCCGCATGCGGGTTTGAATGGCTTGGTTTACAAAACGCAAAATCATATCTTGCAGCACATTTTATGACAAAGAACCGTAAGACATATACAATTTTCCAAAAAGCATCTACCATTTGTATGATGCTGGCTTTGTTGTGGCTTACAATCAGTCTGCCGTTTGTATATGCAGGCCAGCAGGAAATTGCAAAGCAGCAGCACACAGAAAATACCGGTTCACCTTTCACCGGTAATGAAGAAGAAAGTGCTAATCCCTTTGGTAATTCAACTGAAGAAAAAGCTCCCGGTAACAATTCCTTTTTAGAAGTATATCTTCATGACCATCACAAAGAAGATGGTTTGTTAGCAACAGCCATGCAATATCGTTCTTGCGAAGATGCCAGAAACTACATTGCTTTTCATGGCGAATTGTTGGTTCCTCCCCCCAAACTTGCATAAATCATTCTTCTTTATTAATGTAGGCATGTAGAATGCCTGCTTTACTGTGTTATTAATTATAAAACGATATTGTCACATACCTGTGGCAATCATCTAAAACATTACAATGATGAAAAAACATTCGAAAGAATACTTAGAAACCTTAACACCCTACCAGGGCTATGAACTGCTGGTAGAAGGTAATCAACGATTTATTGAAAACCTGTCAATAAATCACGATCACTTAGAGTTGATCAATCAAACCAGAGAAGGCCAATACCCTTTTGCAGTAATATTAAGTTGTATGGATTCACGCACATCGGTAGAATTAATATTCGACCAGGGCCTGGGCGATCTGTTCAGCATTCGTATTGCCGGAAATATTGTAAACAACGATGTGCTGGCAAGTATTGAGTATGCAATTAAATATGTTGGGTCTAAAGTGTTGATGGTGCTCGGTCATACAGAATGTGGTGCCATTAATAGTGCAAAGGCCGGCGTGGTTGATGGGCATATTACAGATTTGCTGAAACGCATACAACCTTCTATTAGCAAGGCTTTATTGAAAGATGAACAGGATCACCTGTTTAAAGATAATGTAGCATATGCCAATGTGGAGAACAGTCTTGAAGAAATTCTTACACGTAGCCTGATTGTAAAAGAGATGTTTGCCAAAGGCCAGATTGGTATTGTTGGTGGCGTATACAATATTGAAACAGGCAAGGTGGATTTCTTTAAGAATCTAACAAAGAAGAGAAAACAAAAAAGCACTGCTGAGGTAAAAGAATCGGTATAAATTTTATAACAGTTAATTGAAATAAGATAAGAATGATCAGTATTAAAAGTTTAAAATCGGACCTGCCATCTGGCCTTGTTGTTTTCTTAGTAGCCCTGCCTTTATGTTTGGGTATAGCAATTGCAAGTGGCGCTTCACCTTTCAGTGGTATCATTGCAGGTATCATTGGCGGCTTGGTCATAGGTACACTAAGTAACTCGCCATTGAGTGTAAGCGGGCCTGCAGCGGGCCTGGCTACATTGGTTGCAGGTGCTATAATATCAATCGGCGGCATAGAAAAATTTAACCTGTTTTTATGTGCCGTTGTTATAGCGGGGATCATACAGATCATTTTGGGCGTTTCAAAATTAGGTGGTATTGCCAACTATATTCCCGGTAGTGTCATTAAGGGAATGCTAACCAGTATTGGAATATTAATTATTGCAAAACAGATTCCACATGCATTTGGGAAAGATACAGATGACCAAGGGCATATAACAGAGTTGTTTCCCTATGGCAATGAAGACTGGCATGAGTTACTGATCCCACTGCAAAAAATAGAAACAGGGGTAGTTGTTATTTCTGTTATTTCAATTTTAATAATGATATTTTGGGATAAGTCGCCTTTAAAAAAGAAACTGCCATTTATTCCAAGTGCGCTGGTAGCTGTTATTGCTGGTGTTGTCATCAATCAAATATGGCTCGCTACAGGTAGCAAATTACAAATTCTTGAAAATGTTCACCTCGTCAATTTACCTGTTGCTGCATCGGCAAATGAGTTTTTTGGCTTTTTTACTTTGCCCGATCTTAAGGGTTTTACAAATGGTACTGTAATTATGTATGGCGTTATCATTGCACTAATTGCTTCACTGGAAACACTATTAAGTATTGAAGCGGTTGATAATTTGGATCCTGAACGAAGAGTTACAAACACCAACAGGGAACTCATTGCACAAGGGGTAGGTAATACTGTTTCAGGGTTGATTGGCGGGTTGCCGGTAACCAGTGTAATTGTAAGAAGCAGTGCCAATGTAAATGCAGGTGCAAAAACAAAACTTTCTGCAATTATTCATGCAGGTTTATTACTTACAACCGTTGTCTTAATTCCGTTTGTATTAAATAAAATACCACTGGCCACACTCGCTGCAATACTGATCCTTACTGGATGGAAACTGGCAAAACCTGCTGTCTTTATCAATTTCTGGAAAGCAGGAAAGTATCAGTTTATTCCCTTCATTGTAACTGTTATTGTTATTATTTCCATTGATCTCCTGGCGCTTGTTCCTGTTTTAAGCGGAAAGGGATTGATTATTGGCGTAGGTGCCGGAATACTAACGGCAGCAGGTGCCATTCTTCATGGAAATCTGAAAAATTCCTATTTTTTCCATTCTGAAAAACATCAAGAGGGGGATACGATCAATATAAAACTTTCGGAAGAAGTTTCATTTTTAAATAAAGCTGCAATCAGGCAAACACTGGATCACATGCCTGCAAAATCAATTGTAATAGTGGATGCATCAAATACAAAGTATATTGATTTTGATGTGTTGGAACTCATAAAAGAGTTTAGGGATATTAAAGCTCCACTGAAAAACATTGCATTGACTTTAGTGGGCTTCAAAGATGCGTATAAGATAGAAAACCAGCTGAATGTTCAATCGGTCCATTAATTTTTTATAAAATGAAGACAGACCAATTTAATGAAAGCAATGTAGTGCATGAACTCAAGCATTTTCTTCCATCGCAACAGGCGTTGAAAGATTTTATTCATCATAATTCATTACATGCCTTTCAGCATCTGAAATTTTATGATGCTATTTTTAAGGCATCAAAGATATTCGGGTTCCAGGTGCATTTGCAATTATCGGAATACAGGGCGCTTTACAAAACCGGTCGTATAAGGGAAGATATTCTGCAAAAACTGGTTGCTGCTAAAGCAGGTAATGCAAAAGAATGGGTAGATAGGCTAATGAATAAAGAATACGATACGATTAACCATCCCCGTATTGGCCAACTACGCAAACATTGGAAAGATGTTTACAAGATAGATTTAGATAACAAAGTTCATCCCTTGCTGTTTCGCATCCTTTGTGGTTTTTTAGATCAGGGTATTGCAGTTGCCGGGTTCCCTTATGTCAATAAAAGTTTTACTGAAAGCATCAAAGAACTTGAGCAAAACAGCTTTGTAAGCTTTTTTAAAACAAAAACGGTTAAGCAAAAATTTCTATCAGGCAATTATTCCATAACCGAACTGCTGCAAACAATTGTTGGCAAAGAAGAATACTTTGAGCAGTATTTATTCGATCAGCAATTTGCACATCATGGCTGGAGTGGTTTTGTAAGTGCAGTGGAAGACAATCCGCAAACACTTCTCGACAATAAAAAGATTTCGTTCAAAGAACTAATGGAATTTGAATTGCTGATGGAGCTGGATGCATTAAATCATGCATTAGGAAATAAATGGCAGTCATTGGCTAATAATGTTACGGCGCCACCGCTTGATTTATTTGCTGATGTACCTAAAACGGAAGTAGCTGAAGTTATACAGCTCTGGCAGGAAGGATTTGAATGGAGTTATTACGATTCGGTGTTGAAGGGAATATTATTGGCGGCCCCCCCACCCCCCGGAGGGGAGATTTTGGAGCACTCCGAAATAAAAAAGTCTTTTACAATAGCAGGCTCTAAAGCCCCTCCTTTGGAGGGGTTGGGGGAGGTGTCTTTACAGGCTATTTTCTGTATCGATGAAAGAGAGGACTCTATTAGACGGCACATTGAAGCAGTTGACAAGAAAGCTGAAACTTTTGGTGCTCCCGGTTTTTTTGGTGTAGAGTTTTATTTTCAGCAACAGGGCAGTAAGTTTTATGATAAACTTTGTCCGGCTCCTGTTACGCCGAAATACCTGATTAAAGAATCGGATGCTAAATCAATTAAAAAAGTAGAATTGATTTATACAAAGTACACACATGGAATTATATCAGGTTTTTTCTTAAGCATTAGTTTTGGTTTTTGGGCTCTTGCAAAAAAAGTTCAAATGCTGTTTCGCCCAAAAATGAGTCCGGCTATTTCAAATGCTTATGGGCATATGGATAAACAATCAACGTTGACGATCGAAAATAAAAATATTGCAGATACAGAAAACGGTTTGCAGATTGGATATACATTGGATGAAATGGTAACAAGGGGTGAAGGTTTTTTAAGAGGTATTGGTTTAATCAAAAATTTTGCACCCATCGTTTACATTGTATCACATGGAAGCAGCAGTGCCAACAATCCACATCACGGCGCACATGATTGCGGCGCCTGCAGTGGAAGACCCGGCGCTACCAATGCAAGAACACAGGCTTTTATTTTGAATCACAAAAAAGTAAGAGAGATATTAGCAGCTAAAGGAATTGCAATTCCTGAGGCAACGCACTTTATCGGCGGTATGCATGACACGGCTGCAGATGTAATAGGTTATTATGATGAACAGGTATTGAACGCAGAGAATGCAAAAGCACATCTCATCAACATCCAAAATTTTGAAACGGCCTTAAACCTCAATGCAAAAGAACGCAGCAGGAGATTTGCATCAATCAATACCAAACAGGAACTGGAACAAGTTCGCAAAGCCATTCACAGCCGCTCCGTTTCTTTATTTGAACCAAGACCAGAATTGGGTCATGGCACCAACACGTTGGCCATCATTGGCCGCAGGCAAATAACTAAGGGGTTGTTTTTAGACCGTCGTGCTTTTTTGAATAGTTATGATCATACCACGGATGCAGATGGTTCTATTCTATCAGCAGTCATGCGGCCCATTGGATTGGTTTGCGGTGGTATCAACCTGGAATATTATTTTTCAAGAGTTGATAATATTAAAATGGGCGCAGGTACCAAGCTTCCACATAATGTGATGGGTTTGTTTGCTGTTGCCAACAGCAGCGATGGCGATCTGCGGCCCGGACTACCATGGCAAATGATTGAAGTGCATGACCCGGTACGTTTAATGGTGATTGTTGAACACAAGCCCGATATCGTTTTGAAAGCGATCCAATCTTCACCCGAAGTGTTTGAATGGTATAACAATGAGTGGGTCCATATTGTAGCCCTGCACCCGCAAGAACAACAGTTTTATTATTTTAAAAACGGTGTGTTTGAAAAATATGAACCCATAACCGACAGCACTGAAATAAAAACCATTCATAACATGGAGCAATTTATTGAAGGAGCAAGGGAAATGGAAACAAACAGCATTGTACATGCAACTGAAGAAAACTTACCGGTGTATTTGCTGGATTAACTAAAGGGATGCAACTAGAAGAATCAGTAAGAAAAAAATTTTAATGAATCAATTACTCGTCCTGTTTATCGCTATTCCATTACTCGCATTTTTAGTAAGCCTGTTCTGGCAAAATAAAAATGAAAGAGCCATCGGTAATATTGTAAGGGTTACTAAAATATTATATATCGTTCTCTCTTTTTCATTTTTTGTTTGGTGGATATTGAATGGCCTTGAACCCGTGAGCTATCACCTGGCAACTCTTTATCAAACCGAACATTTTGTATTTGCAATTGAATTATTTTATGATGAAATAACAGCCGTGTTCAGCATTGTTGGAGCATTGTTGTTTTTCTTAGTAGCAACCTTCAGTAAATATTATATGCACCGGGATCAGGGCTACAAACGGTTTTTCAATACCATCTTGTTGTTTGCAGCGGGTTATAACTTTATCATTTTAGCCGGCAATTTTGAAACTCTTTTTATTGGATGGGAAATAAAAGGTGTTTGTTCTTTTTTATTGATTGCTTTTTACCGTAACCGTTATTTACCGGTTAAAAATGCATTCAAAGCAATTTCTTATTACCGCATGAGTGATGTGAGTTTGATGCTTTGCATGTGGATGATGCATCATCTTACGCAGCAGAATATCAGCTTTTCAGAATTGGGTGAAGCAAAAAATCTGGCTGTTCAATCCGGCCATACGGGGATGGCTGTCTTTATTGTATGTATGATGATACTGCCAGCTGCTATTAAATCAGCACAGTTTCCTTTTACTTCTTGGTTACCACGGGCAATGGAAGGTCCTACTTCTTCGTCGGCCATTTTTTATGGTTCGTTAAGTGTTCATATTGGTGTTTTTTTATTGTTGCGTACACATCCTTTTTGGGAAGATATGTTGTGGGCAAAAATGGTGATCATTGTTATTGGTGCTGCAACAGCCATTGTAGCTACATTAATTGCCAGGGTGCAGCCCACGGTTAAAACGCAAATTGCTTATTCATCTGCAGCACAAATAGGATTGATGTTTATTGAAGTGGCAATAGGCTGGCATTGGCTGGTGCTGGTGCATTTTGCCGGCAATGCTTTTTTAAGAACCTACCAGTTGCTGGTTTCACCATCGGTGTTAAACTACCTGGTACATCATCAATATTTTCATTACGCTGCACCGGTTCAGAAAAGTGTATCAAGGCTAAAAGCCAGCTTCTATATGCTGGGAATAAAAGAATGGAATTTGGACAGTATGATGTTTACTTACTTATGGAGTCCTTTTAAATGGCTGGGAAAACAAGTACAGTTCTTACAGTCTAAAGTTGTTATTGGTATTCTTTTCTTAACCGCTCTTGTTTTTTTAATTCTTGGATATACCCATCAAATTAGTATTTCTTCATTGAGAGAAGCGTTGCCAATTATTTTAATGAGTATGGCGCTGGTCGTAATTCTCTTTGCTTTTTCATATCGGCACTCAGCTTTAAAAGCATGGAGCTATTTGTTCATTGCACATCTGTTCATTATAGCGGCTGTATTGTTTAATGCAGCACATATCAATACCATCGAAGTTATTTTGTATGCAAGCGGTATCGTACCTGCCTTTTTATTAGGGTATTATTGTTTGCAAAAAATCAAAACGATTGATAACGATATTTCCCTCAATCAATTTCATGGTTATGTGTATGAACAGGAAGCAACAGCCCTGTTATTTTTATTTGCCTGTATTGGCATGCTGGGCTTTCCGGTAACGGCAGCATTTATAGGTATTGATGTGTTGTTCACTTATGTACATAGCAACCAGGTAGCGTTGATTACAT
>Ga0163144_10005818_pt1 | contig 27398 bp, 25 predicted proteins | sample OliLak19BULKMAT1_FD_123175 | JGI IMG/M metagenome (GOLD analysis project Ga0163144, IMG submission 123175) | Freshwater microbial mat bacterial communities from Lake Vanda, McMurdo Dry Valleys, Antarctica - Oligotrophic Lake LV.19.BULKMAT1 | ecosystem: Environmental > Aquatic > Freshwater >... | reverse complement strand
CCGGGTTCGTGGACGAGGCCGTGCAAATCGGCGCGGCCTTTCTTCCAGTCGATTTCGCTGCCGAGAAGTTTCTCGACTTCAACGCTCACCGCATCGGCCAGTTTTAAGGCTTCGTTGGCTTCGATGTCGGTCAGATCGGGCTCGAGGCAGTACTCTTCGCCCTTGAAATCGGGGTCGATCGTCTGCAAATCCACGTGCGCGACGGCGGCCATGCCGTGGTGTTCGGCGGCGATGCTGGCGCAGCGAAGGGCGCAACCATTCAGGGCCACGGTCGGAAAATTCTCCAGCATGTCCACATCTTCCTGCACGCCGGCGGCCAGCGCCGAAATGCAGAGCACCTGCGACTTGCCGAGGAAGCGGTCTTCAACGATGTGATACGCCGCGCGCTGCGTCACGCGCCCGCCCGTCCGCTTGATGCCCTGGCAGGGCAGAATTGTCACCGAGTTGACGATGTGTTTTCCAGACGCGCTCTGGGCGCCTTCAGGTCCGGATTGGCAGACACCGGTCATCTCGGCGGCTTCGGCGATTGCGGGGTCATTTGTACCGCAGGCATCTTGCCTGCTCGTTTTCTCAGACACGCCAGTATCGATCCCAACGGCGGGCAGGCTGGAGGCCTGCGGTACGAGGCGGTGGGGGCATCCGGTTCCGGCGTCGGGCGGAGGCTCGGACAAATCATCTAGAGGGGTAAAGTCGGCGCTCAGACCTTCATCCTGCAGCGCCTGCAAGACGCGTTCGGCGGTGAACGCGGAAAGTTTTCTGCCGGTTTCTTCGAGATCTTTGCGCGTTTTTCCCGGCCCCAGTTTGCGCTCTTTCATGATCTGATTGACTTCGATTTTCGCGACTGCTTCCACGCCGTACATACGGTAAATGTGCGCCGTGCAGCGCAGCGCGCAACCGTCGATGATGATGCTCGGGTGGTCTTGAATCAGTTTGCGCTCGGCGGGATCGCCCGCGAGCAGCGCGGGCAGCGACAGAAGTTCAATGCTGTCGGGACATTGATCTTTGATCAAATACGAGGCGCGCCGCGTGACGGCGGCGACGATTTTTCCAACGCCCATGCAGGGAGCGATAACGGTCTTCTGATTGACGCGTGTCGATGGACGAGTGTCGATTGGCTTAGTGGTATCCATCTCGAAATCCTCAATCTAGCGCTACGCTGGCTCGGTTGATTTACTGCAAACTCACGCATCCTAATCGTCAATCGTTCAGGCCTGGCCTTTGAGCAGTTTCACGGTCTCGTCCCAGCCAGAGGCGAGATAGTCGGTGTACTCCCGCGGCTGCATCACGCGCTCGGGCTGTCCTTCGAATTCCAGGAGCCAGTTCTCGTAGGGCTCCAGCGAGACGCAGGACGGATCATTGACCGCGGCGGCATTGATATCCACCAGTTTGCCGGACATCGGCGCGTAAAGTTCCGACGCGGCCTTGGTGCTTTCGACTTCGCCCAGACATTGCTCGGACTGCACCTGCTCGCCGACATAGACTTTCCATTCGATGCGAAAGAGATCGGTCAGCAGCCGTCCGGCGTACGCGGAAAGGCCGATGCGCGTGACGTTATTGGGACGGGCTTGAAACCAGAAATGGATCTCCGAATACAGCAATGTTTTCGGAAAGGAGGCCTTGTAGAGCCCCATTTCAAAGATGAGTCTTTCACAGTCGGACTCGACCACGCAAGGGTCCTCAAGGATGCCCGGATTCTGACCCTCTCACCATAGCGCGTGCACCTCGAATTTCTAGTCGGGATTATCTCAAGGTGAGCCATGAAATTTTTTTGTACGGCACGCTCCTTGTTATTGGCAACGCATCGAGACACGGCACGAGATTTTAACCATACGGCACAAGAGTTTCCAAAGCTTGGTTGAAGTTACTTGCGGCAGAGCATGACATGTGGTTGACTTCAGGAGCTATCCACTTGAGTGAAGACATTCGCCAAACGACAGACTTAAACGGCACGATCTGGAACGGAACGGCACCTCTCCCGCACATGGAAAGCGCGACGATGGCTGACGATGAGGCCGATGCGAAGTCCGATGAGCATGTGCGGCGCTTGTCACGCCGTAGCCAGCGGGTTACGCAACTGTTGAACGAACCCTGCAACCGCAAAACCCCGCTCGGAACCGACAGCGCCTGGGCGTTGAAACTAAAAGACGCAGTTGGGGCCGCTGTATGTGAAATGCACGTCCAAGTCTTATCCGCTCGGCCCGTTCGTGTCTTTGCGGCAACCGAACTCAACGACATGCTGTTCGAACTCGAAACCGACCGCGGCCGACTTCAAGCCACGCGCACGCGCACTGGCAGCCACATCTTCAATTGGCTTTAAATGGCTGAACGTTACGCCACGGCCGGGGCCGGTTCGTCGATCAATTCGTAGAAGAAATTTCGTTTTCGAAGGTCGAGGCCGATCTCCGAGCTCAAGCGCCGCATGTCGTCGATCTTTACATCGTGAACGGTGCCGGCCTGGCTGACCACATTTTCTTCCATCATCAATCCGCCCCAATCGTTGCAGCCGTATAGAAAACTGAGTTGCCCGATCTTGGCGCCCTGCGTGACCCAGCTCGACTGTATGTTCTGGATGTTGTCCAGATAGATGCGCGCGACCGCGAGCGTGCGCAGGTAGTCGAACGATCCGGCGGGCTGCACGCGTCCTTCCAGTTTAGTGTGCTTCGGCTGCAGGGTCCAGACGATGAACGCCGTGAATGGATTGTGTTGGTCCTGCGTCTGGCGCAGTCGCTCCAGGTGTTCGATGCGTTCGGCGAGTGTTTCGAAATGGCCGACGACCATGGTTGACGATCCGCGCAGACCTTCTTTAGCCGCGTCGATCATGACGCCCAGCCAGTCCTCGGTCAGCGCTTTTTTCGGAGCGATGATGTTTCGAACGCGGTCGACCAAAATTTCGCCGCCGCCGCCGGGTATGGAGTGCAGTCCGGCCTCTTTCAATTTACGAATCACGTCGCGAACGGACAGCTTGAAGATATGCGAAAAATGCACGATCTCGCTTGGGGAAAATGCGTGCACATGGATGTCCGGAAATTCTCGGCGAATGTCCTGAATTAGCGCCTGATACCACTCCAGTTTCAAATACGGATGATGGCCTCCCTGCATCAAAATCTGGGTGCCACCCACGGCGCTGAGTTCGCGGATCTTCTGAAACAAATCGGCCCTGGGTAAAACATATTCTTCCGGATCGCCCGGTCGACGGTAGAAGGCGCAGAAATCGCAATCCGCGACGCAGATGTTTGTGTAATTAATATTGCGGTCAATCACGTACGTGGCGACCGGATCGGGATGCAATCGGTTGCGAACCGCGAGCGCCGCGCGCCCCAAGGCGTTCAGGTCCGCCTTCTCCAGAAGCGTCAATCCTTCGGTCGCGCTGATGCGCGCACCGTTGATCGCCTTTTCTAGAATCGCTTTGACTGAGTCTGCCATCGCTCCACCCGTTTTCCGAATCGTTGTGTCGTTCTGTCGAGGCCGTTATTCGGTTCAGCGCGTGTAAAAATCAAAGCCGCTGCCGTGCGGCGCCAAGCCTTGCCGAACAAGATAGCGGCGAAATAAATCCAGGCCACCCAATTCCACACGTCCCAGATCGTAGTGAACAATGCGCGCGATGTACTGCTTGGCGCGCGCGAATTCAAGATTCAGCCTAGGCGCTTCAGCACGTGCGATGAGCTCCGTGTTACGCAGGCCTTCGCGCTTGGCGAGGAACAGATTTTTGTTGATGTTTTGCAAGTCGATGCCTTTGCGCGCCAGCCAGACCGCGAAAACGAAGGGCAGGCTGGTGAACGCATTCCATTCGGCGGCCAGATCCATCGACTCGTAATCCGGCGGCGGGATGTAGCACAGGCAGGGATCGCCGATTTTCAGAAATCCATCCAGATCCGTGCGTAGCGCGGGATCTTCGCCCATCTGCATTTTCACCAGTTCGATCCCCAGCGCCAGCTTTTCCTGCAGGATGATCTGCAGCAGGGCATTGGTGGTTTCTGAGGACGGATCGAGGCCGATTTTGCGCGCGTTTTTCAGCGGCACGCGATGAAACAATTTGATGCTCCACATTTCGCGGTGCGCGCTGACGGAAAGATCCGGCAAAATGCAATAATCGGGATTGCGAAAATATTCGATGGAGCTGACCAGGGCCACGTCGACGCTGCCTTCGCGCAGTTTTCTGGCGAGCACGCTGGGAACGTGGCTCTCAAAGGTGTACTGCGGCGTGCTGGGCTGCAAGCCGTGAACAAGTACTTTTGAGTTCAGGTAAGGGACACTTCCAATGTGAATCACTATTCCGGCGCGGCTCCTGATGTTCGTGCGAGCCGTTATATCCCGATTACGGCAGCGTCGCCAGTCGAGAGCGTTTTGGCGGCGCGTTCAACAGCACATCGCCTAGCAACAACGTGGGCAGCGCCCAGAAAAGCAGAGTCAAAACAAGATTGGGCCGCCAGATTTTCTGCCCGCCCGCGCGCACTTCCGTCACCGGCATGATCGCGGGATAGGGCACGGCCTGATAGGAACCGATCCAGACTTCATAGGTGAGCGGGGCGCGGATCAGATCGAAGCGGCTGCCTTCACTCAACCGTCCGCCAGACGACGCGCCCGCTTCATGCCACGCCGCCGCCAGCGCGACCGGCGGGCTGAGCTCCATCACGCCGTACGTCAGCCGGTCGCCGGCGCGCGATTCCCGCGAGGCGGGATAGCGCGACAACAAGTGGATGGGTTCGCGCGACCAGAGCAGCCCCGACATTAGAACGCCCGTTAGAAGTACGGTCAGTTGCAGTGCTGCTCGGGGTGCCTGCGCGAGCACAATCACCAGCAGCGCGTGCAGCGCGCACAGCAGCGCGGTCTGTGCGGCCATGATGGAGGCCATTAAAAACCACGTGCCCGCGGGCTGCGCTTGCGGCGTGCTGAGCGCCAGCGCGCCCAGCGATAGCGCCAGAAAAAGCACGCTGGCGAGCCACACGCAAAGATGTTTCCATGCGAAGGGGTCGACGCCCATCCATGCCAGCGTGAGCAGAATGGCCGCGAATTGAATGACGTACGTGGCGGCCGCGAGGGCGTAAGGAACCGGCGCGGAGCTGCGTGGGTAGGCGTAACTTAAAACGGTCGGAAGAGCGAGACCCAGAATCAATGCAGACGCGAGCGGAACGTAGACGGCGCGGCTGACAAAAAAACCCCGCAGGGCTGAGGGAAAAGCGCGGAGCTGTGAGCGGAAGTCGAACATGGTGCCTCGAAAAGACCAATGCATAACACCTAACACATAATGCATAAACAGCCGAGCTCATTAATTTTCACGCACTAGCCACTCACTGCTTTGTTGGCGGCGGGGCGGGCGGCGCTTTGATCGTTCCCGTGTCCTTCAGATCCGATTCCTTTAGTTCTCCGCCAGCCCAGGGTTCAAAAACCAAGCGGCAGCGCGTGCCGCGTTTTGGAACGAGATAACGGTTGACGCTGTAACCGGCATCGTGTTGCGGGTCGGCTTTGCGCATGTCCAGTGGCGTGTTGAGAATGGCGTATTGATCCAATTTTACCGCCACAATGGATTTCTCTTCGTCCGCTTTGAACACCATTTTCTTCGTCTCCGGATCTTTCTCGAACTTTGATCCGGTGAATGCAAAGGGCGCGCGTTTCATCACCTGTTCAGTCTGGGAATTGAAGGCGAAATATTCGATCGGCACACGCACGAGCGTTTTGACGGGGAGTGCAGGCATGCCTTTCTGTTCAACGGCGCCAGGCTGCTTTGGGGACTTGGCGATGTATTCTTCGGCATGCGCCAGAAGTGTATTTCGTTTCTTGTCGTCATAGACCAATCGCACGTCCTGCATTTCTTTCCCGGTGAACGGTGAGGGCACCAGAATTTTTCCGTTTTCCATCAGGTCGCGGTCCAGCATGTTGCGCATCACATGAATGTCGGCGTCGATGTCCATCAGCAGATCCGCGCGCGCCGACCCCTGCAATTTTTCAAGCATGCTATTCTTCAGTTTGAATGCGGCGACGCATTTGGCGATGTCCACGCCGGAATCCATCTCCGAGTGCGGCGTCTCCCAGAGGAACTCGACGGAGATCATCACGCCGGCATCTTGAGGCAGGTTGATTTTTCCGTCTTCACCCAACTCGCCGGCGTAGGTGTACGCGCAGGCCAGCAACGCCCAACAGATGTCGCGCGGACGCGCGTGCACCGCCACGACCGTTTCGTGCAGGCGCGCGTTGGGACCGCGCCCGACGACAAGAAACTCCAGCGGTCCCTGCTCCAGGGCGAAATCGCCGTTCATGACGACGAGCTTTCTGTCTTTGTCCACGAGCAGATTGGGATCGCCGGGACGCCCTTTTTCCGCATCGGCGCCAAAAGGAACCAGCGCGGCATAGTCCACGGGTTTCAACGGGGATTTATGGATGAGCACGTCACCAATCAGCTTGCGGGCAATAACCAGTTGTTGGGGCTGCAGGCTTTCACTGGTCTCGATTTTAGCGATAGCCTGCTGGGCGGACTCCCCCAGTTTTTTTAATTCAGCGATGGCCGCAGTCCGTTCACTTTCCTTTTCAGACGCCAGCTTCCGGACCAAAGTTGAAACATCCTCCGCGGAAACGCTGCAACAAAACAATGTCAGGAGCACGCCTAAAACTATTTTTCCCATAGTGCGATCCTCTAAATGATACCACGAAGGCGTGTACAAAATTTCGTCGCGACGTGTCTGTATTTCAGACAGAACTAGGGTCTCGATCCCGGCTGTTTGCAGTCTGCTGGCATGGCATTCGTTTCCACTCATGAACAGTCGCATAGCCTATGCCGAAAATGAGCGAATCAAATTCAACGGCTGGCACGCTGCGCGCCTGTAGAGTATTTTGAGCGCAGGAGGATCGCCTGGCGCATCCTGTTGCGGCCGCTCGGTGAATCAAGTTGATGGATGACATTAAAAATTCAGAGCCCAAAAATTCCGAGCCCCATGTGCCCCCTCCCTCGGACGCGTCTCCTTCTATAGCTCCGTCCAGCGCCGTTCCGCCAGTGGCTCCCGAGACCCCGGCGCCCCAAGCCGCTGATTCGCTTGCGCCCGAGACGCCCGAAACGCTCACGCTGGTTGAAGCAAGCACGCCCGCCGCGCCTGGCGCGATTGAACTGTGGCTCATGCGGAACACGGCGCCGCTGCTGATTGTATTTCTGGCGCTCACGGCCCAGCTCGTGGTCGAGAGTCTTGCGTCTGTCATGAAGCAGGCAAAAGTAAAAAAGCCGATCCCGGCGATTACCGTTGATGGTGCTTCGCCGGGAAAGGCCGCGCGTAAAGCGGCTCCCGAAGCGATCGATCAAGTCTCGTTTCTAAAATTTGAAACACCGCCGCAAGTGAAGATGGTGCTCTGGTTCGCCATCATGATCGGCTGCGTGCTGTTCTGTTCGCCCGATGCGCGCGCGTTTCTGTCTGGCGTTTTTTTTAAGGTTGCGCAGCGTCCGATTCCAGACTTGCGAATCCCCGATTTTCTCGCCGTATTCCTGGTCTACGTCGCGGCCGCCCGTGTGCTCGCGGTGACGCTACTGAGTTCCTTTCCCCTTTCTGACGAGGCCGAACGCGCCGGAGCGCTGATCATCAACGGCCTGGCGTTGAGCACCGCATTGGTTGCGGGAATTTATCTGGCGCGGCACCGGGCGCGGGATGTACGCGGATCGGACGGCATCTGGCCGTTCTGGAAACCGGCGGACGGCGGCACGCGCAGCCTCTGGCACGACGTCGTCCTGGGCATCGCGGCGTACCCGCCGTCGGTGCTCCTCATGAGCCTGTGTCTCTATATCAATCACGCCATCGTCTACCTGCTGGACAGACCGCAGGACGAGCACGTGCTCATCAGTGAGCTGGCTCAGCCGCAGAGCCTGACGGTGCTTATTATTGTTTTCGTGATGGTGACGGCGGGAGCGGCGTTTTTCGAAGAATTGATTTTTCGCGGCATGATCTACAACGTGATGCGGCGCTATTTCAGCGCCGTCATCGCCGCGTGCGTCGCCGCGTTCATCTTCGCGATGGCGCATTGGATTGTATCGCAGATTCTCGGCCTGTTCGTTCTGGCCCTGATTCTCACCTGGCTCTACGACCGCACCGGACGGCTGGTCGCCGGCATGACGCTGCATGCGCTGAATAATCTGGTGGCGCTGATCGTCACCCTTCTTTATTCGCATTACCGATAAATACGATCGCCCGTGCGGTCTTCCAGGAAGCGTGCGAGGTAACCGGAAGAAAACACGGGCGAATCGGTCCAGCGAATTTCTAATTTGGCCCGCCCATGCGATGGACAGGGAAGCGTGCGAGGCAACCTGCAAAACGCACGAACGAAGCCAGAAGTTTTCAACCCTTAGCGGTCAGCTTCTTGGTGTTCTCGGAGATATCCATATCGAACATCAGTTCGAAAAGCGAATGAGCATGCCGGCTGTCCACATCGCGGGCCTCATGCGAAAGCGGCGCCGGAGGATCGTGGTCGTCCTGCAACTTGATAAAGAGCAAGGCATGCGGACCCTTGCCGGAAAGTTCACTGAGCAGAGCGGCCAGCGTGCCCTTCTTGATATCCAATTTCAGGCCGCCTCCCTTATTGATCAGCTTGCCGGTAAAATCGCCGCTCAGCCTGCCCTTTGAGTCTGATTTTGCAATCAAGCGCGGCATGGCGCCGATGGTGATGATGACGGTGGGCCGGTACTTGATGCCGCTGGCGGCGTCCGGAGTCGGATTGATCCAGGCTTCCGGCTTTACGCTCGTGTATTTGTGGTCGCCCAGATCCACCTGGATCGAGGCGGCGTCTTTATTGAGTGAGCCATCTTTCGCGATTTTGAACGTCACGCGCTGCTTGACGCCGTTGGGTCCGACGTTGCCACCTTCACTGTGACGATTGGCCACGCCGAGCGCGAAAACCGAATTCAACGTCACCAACATCAATGCCACTGTCACACACACAGACTTCATAAACCCCTCCTTCAAAACAAAAAAATGAGATCAGATGAACACCATCCGAAAACTTAAAACCGAACTCCGACACTGAAATGAACCACGTAATCCTGCTTCTGATGCGTTCCGTTGTATTCCTGATAAACGGGCATCGGGACCGACATGTTGAGGACAAGACGATCCAGCGGTTTGGCGGAAATTCCAGGGATGGCGAATACCTGCTGGCCGCCGTGATTGCGATCGATTTCGCCATTTTTTGTACCCTTGAATTCATTCAGGAACTGCACGCCCAGCGAGGGGTACAGCTTCCATCCGGCGGGTTCCCACGGGAGTTTTTTACTGGCGCTCGCGGTGGCACGCAGCACATCGCCCGCTTTGAAATGCTGCGCTCCCTCGCCTTTGGTAATGTAACCCAGCGTGCCCGAGGCACCCCACGTCCCCCAGGTCTTCGATGCCGCCACGCCAAGACTCCCATCCCAGCTTCCGCTGCCGGGCTGATTCTCGGCGTCAATGAGCTCGCCCTGTTTGTTGCGTTCGTGCGTCTGACCCGTTGGAAATTTCAGATTTCCAAACACGGCAAGATCGACCGGGAACGATTCACTTTGCGCTTTGAAACGGTATTTGAAATCCAGATCCAGATCGCCGAAGCCGTCAGCGAACTCATGATTTCCAAGCACCAAAGGATCAAAAACATTGACCTGCCGCAGGTGCCGGTAGTTCTGCGAAAGGCCCAGTTCCAGATCCTTCGTGACCTGATATCCCACGCGAACGGTGGCAAACCATTCATCAAGAACACTGTGCATGTGGCCGTTGGGCCGGTCGTTGATTTCCAGTGCCACGCTCGGGTTGACGCGATCCCAGTTGCGGTACTCGTAGATAAAATCGAGCGACCATCGGTACTTGAGATCGCCTACGCCCGCCGTAAGGCCCACCCCGCCACCTCTGGCGGGATCACCGATTTGGCTCTTGCAGGATTCGCAGGCCGATACCACCGGGGAACTGCACGCGAGCAGCAGCAAGAGCCAAAATGTGTAGCGCACGACTGGCATGGATTACTCCTCATCGACTTAAGCCGCGCAGAGTTCGTCATGCCACGGTAGGCACGACGATCACACGGGATGACCGCATGACGCTGCTTTTGAGTTCACCAACGAACGACCGTTGATCAGCTTTGGCGTGGAGGAGGCGTGGGGATGTCGAACGGGATAGCGAACGGAACGGCGAGCGCCTGCGCCGGAATAACGGCGATGGCATCGCAACTGGCGGTCTGAACGGGCACGGAAGAGGCCGCATTGAAATCTGAAACGACGACTACAAAGAGCGTGGTATCGATGGTCTTGCTGGTTTGAATGGAGTTCAAGGTCCAGACTGCATGGGGTTCCTGGCGCTCAATAATTTCGCCGGAGGATCCGTGGCAGCACACGGTGACCATGGGGCATTCGCACAGCACGCGCCCGCACGGTCCGGTCACGCGCGGAATCTGGCCCAGCGGCAACACGCCCGAGACGAGAAAACCCATCAACGCCAAAGCGCCGAAAGATTTCCGCAAGCAGACGATGAAACCAGACACGATCACGCGAGAGTGCTCCATTACTGTCATTGACGCAGGCCGACTGACTATATTCGAGATAAAAATATATTTCAACCAAAAACGTTAGGGCTCGTCGGGCTTCCACCAATCGTACCAAGTGACGTTGGTGTGGCGCAGCCGCACATCGCGATCGGGCAAGGGCGCTTTGCCCTTGGGACGATTCGCCACCTTATTAGAGCCTTCCTCCGTCGGCGGCATGGGTTCGCGGAAAGGCCAGAACCACGTCCGGGACTGATAGGGAGCCAGGCGGTGAGCACGCCAGTAATTCAACCAGGCGCGCGGATTGGGTCCGATCTCGACACCGGTCATTTTTCGCAGCGCGCGGTGAGCGAGGCCGGCCAGTTCTGGATTCTCTTCGTTAAGCCGGACTTTTTGAATCAAGCGCGGCAAGAAACTGTCGTCGCCCAATTCGTACAGGGCCGCGGTGGCTTCGACGCCGACGCGCGTCTGATCCCAGCGTGCGTAACTGCGCAGCGGCGGAATGGCGCGGACATCGCCGCTGTTGGCCAGAGCGTGCATGACGCGAATCTGAATGAAACGATCGTCTTCTTTTTTCAGGCGTTCCATCAGGAACCCGAACATGGCCGGGTCGCCGGAACGGTCGATCACATCGAGCGCTTCGAGGCGTTCGGCGCGCGAACCGAGCGTGGCTTTGCGCATGAGGTATTCGCGATCGGACAGGTCGGTGGTCTTCTCCGGCGCCACCGTGAGGTGCTTACCGGGGGCCGGCGCCTGCCGGCGCGCCAAGGCTGCCGGGGCGCAACCGCTGGTCGTCACAAGCAGCGCCGCGAGGGCGAGGCCTGATAGGGTTCGTGAAATCATCCTCAAGACTTTAACCGCTCCGTGCCGTTCCTCAAGCAAATCCGTCGGGCTCAGGCGTGACGCCCAACAGGCCCCGCTTCCATTCATCGTCCATTTGCTCCAAGGACTTCACATCCAAGACGTTTACCTGAAGCACCAGATTCGAATTTGGAATCACACTAACGTTTCAGCGCGGCTTTCAGCCCGTCGATCAACTGCTGGCAGTCTTCGCGCGTGTGCGCGGCGCTGAGGCTGATGCGCAGGCGCGCTTCGCCTTTCTTGACGGTCGGAAAACGGATCGCCGGCACGTAAAGTCCACGCGACAGCAGGGACTCGGCGCACCGCGTGGCGCGCTTTTCGTCGTGCGCGAGAATGGCGATGATCGGACCGTATCCATCCACGGTTTCAAAATTCAAACGCTTCAATGCAGCGCGCAGGGAATGACAAAGCTGCATCAACCGGGTGCGGCGTTCGGGCTCAGCGTCAATGAGCTTCACGCTCGCCAGCGCGGCCGCAGCGGCTGCGGGCGCGAGCGCTGTCGAAAACAAATACGCGCGGCCGGCGTGAAGAATGGTGTCAGCGACCCACTGGCTCGCGCAGATGAACCCGCCCTGGCTTCCTAAAGCCTTCGATACGGTGCCCATCGCGATGACGTGCGCGGGCAATGCCGTTCGGGCCGTTGTGTTTCCCTCTCCTTGCGGAAGGGGGGAGGGGTTTAGCGCACCGACTACAGTGGAGCGCGAAAATTTCTCGAGTCCCCCCCGCCCTGTCTGGCCGAGAACTCCCGTGGCGTGCGCTTCGTCCACCAGCAGCAGCGCGCATTCCGTTTCGGTTAACGCGATGAGTTCGGCAAGCGGAGCGAGATCGCCGTCCATCGAATAAAGCGATTCCACCACCACCATGCAACGCCGCTTATTTTCGCTCGTGAGAATCGTTTTCAAATCGTCGATATCGTTGTGCTTGAAAACACGCACGCGCGCTCCGGACAGTTTCGCGCCGTCGATCAGCGAGGCGTGCGCAAGCTTATCGAGAATGATCGTGTCGTCCTCACCCGCGACGGCGCCAAGCGTTGCGAGCGCGGCTTGAAATCCGGACGCAAAAACCAGCGCGGTTTCGGTCCGCTTGAACGCGGCCAGCGCTAATTCCAATTCCGCGTGAACTGATTTATGCCCAACGAGCAACGGACTGGCACCCGCTCCCGCGCCGCATTGCGCCAACGCTTCCTGCGCCGCGGCGATCACGGCGGGGTGCGTGGAGAGCCCCAGGTAATCATTCGAACCAAACGAGAGAATAGCGTTGCCGCGCAACTTAAAACGCACGCCGGCGCCGTGAACGATTTTCAGCTCGCGCGCGAGACCTTGTTTGCGCCAGGCGGCCAGGCGGGACTTGAGATGATGGGTCCAGGTCACAGCTTGATCCCTCCCCCTGATTGCGTATTGATTCCAAGTGCAGAGCGACGGCTTCAGCAATCATCGCGCGGACTTCTTCTTCCGTATCGCCACACGAAACACAACCGGGCAAGTCCGGCACATTGGCGGAAAAACTACCGTCCTCTGAATTCTCAATCACTACTACGTAGTCCATATAACCCTCACTTCAGGCCGGCTTGCTTAAGTATACTATTGATTCTCCAGCGGTCCCTCCCGGGGACAGGAGTGTCCCCGCCACCATCGCGGTCAAGTTCAATCCACGGTGCCGCGCGATTTCAGGTTGGCCAGCACCCGCGTCGGCAATCCGGCGATGCGCAGGAAACCGGTCGCGTCGTCCTGATTGTAGCTGCCGCCGGCTTCCATCGTCGCGATGTTGGCGTCGTAGAGGCTGAACGGCGATTTGCGTCCGACAGGCCGCACACTCCCCTTATAGAGCTCGCAGCGCACGATGCCGGTCACGTTTTTCTGGCTCTCATTGATCAGCGCGTCCAGACATTCCTTCGCGGGATGGAACCAGAAACCGTTGTAGACCAGCTCCGCGTATTTCGGGATGAGTGTGTCGCGGATGCGCATGACTTCGCGGTCCATCGTGAGCCCTTCCAGATCGCGGTGGCATTCGTAGAGCACCGTCACGCCGGGAGCTTCGTACACCCCGCGGCTCTTCATGCCAACGAACCGGTTCTCGACCATGTCGCAGATGCCCACGCCATGGCGGCCCGCGATGACGTTCAGCTTCTCGAGAAGATCGACCGGCTTCAGACGCGTGCCGTTCAGCCCGACCGGCACGCCTTGTTCGAATTCAATTTCGAGCGTCTCCACCTTGTCCGGCGCCTTCCGCGGCGGCGTCACCAGCTGGTACATTTCGTCGCGCGGTTTGTAATCGGGATCTTCAAGCTCCCCCGCTTCGTGGCTGCGGTGAGCCAGATTGGGATCGGTGGACCACGGCTTTTTCAGGCTGGCCGATATCGGGATGCCGTGCTTGGCCGCGTACTCGATGGCTTCTTTGCGACCGGGAATCAGATCCCGGAATTCCTTGTCGCGCCACGGAGCGATGATGCGAGCTCCGGGCAGCAGCGCGTACGCCGCCAATTCAAAGCGGCACTGGTCGTTGCCTTTGCCCGTGGCGCCGTGAGCGACGATGTGAGTGCCTTCCTTTTTGGCTGTATCCACGATGGCCTTGATCATGAACGGGCGCGCGATCGACGTGCCCAGCAGATAGCGGCCTTCGTACTTCGCTTCGGCGCGGATGCACTGGAACACGCCGTCTCTCACGAATTCCTCTTTGATATCCTTGATGATGAATTTGCTCGCGCCGCTGGCCAGCGCCTTCTTCTCAAAATTGATCTCGTCCTGCTGTCCGCAGTCGATGATGACGCAGATGACTTCGTGCCCTTTGTCCGCCAGCCAGCGCACAATCACGCTCGTGTCCAGCCCGCCTGAATAAAGCAGAATCACCTTTTCTTTACCGCCGCTCTTGCTCACGGCAGTCTTACCCGATTTCTTGGCCATGCCCTGCTCCTTCGCTTGCTTCATTCGGATTAAAATTCGGAAGAGAAAAGAATGAAGCATCGCTGCAAAACTGCAACTGAATTCTTTCTCATCTCAGAGCCGCCCGTCTGCCGCCAAAAGACCCCTGCATTCCGGCGCGCTAATTCAACTGCTCAAAAAGCGGGAACCCTTCCATGTGCGACCGGAGAGCCCGCGTCAATGTCTTTAAACCGCGCGGGCTGCCCCCCGGCAGCAGTTGCAGGCGTGGCACTCCCGCTTGCGCAAACACGCTGAACAGTTCGCGCCACGCCGCCGCATCGGGCTCATGGCCGAGCGGCGCCTCGACGATCACCGCGGGCGGTTCATCGAATGCCGTGCCTGCCGCTTTCGCAAAATCGATGCGCTCCGAAAAGTCATCGCTGCCCGGAAACAGCTTCACCGCCGGACCGCCGTCGTACATCGCGTTGGCGTCCAGACTGATGCCATCGCGCAAGAAAAAATCGCGGTCGTTGCGCCAGAGCCCGCCGGTCGCCTCCGCCGGCGCGTGTCCGGCCAGCAGCAGTTCCATGCCCGTCTCGTGGCGCAGCGTTTCGACTGCGCCGCGCACCACGGAAATCAACGTCGCCGCCGTCGTGCGCGTGCCGCGCGTGATATGCCGAATCTCGAAACTTTCTCCCTGCAACCACGCCGCCGCGTTCCACAATCCCGCGATGCACACCGGCAGCGGCCGGCCGCGCACCGCTGAAAGACTGAAATATTCTTCGCGTTCGCGATGCGCCTGCGCCGCAATGGCGGTCGTCTGAGCCACCCGCACCGTCGCGCGGGTCGGATCGCGCAGCGCCTCGCGCACCATCAGACCGGCCAGATTGATCGTGATCGGCGCCGCGGCCGTCGCCAGCCGCGACTGTTTCTGCGCCTCTACCGCCGGCCCCAGCAGCGCCGGCGGCGGATTGAGCAGCACGTTGATGCCTTCTCCGCTCGACGCATCCGGCACCATGGACTGCGGCAGCATCGCCAGAAAACGCGCCAGTTCCGTGGCGCGCTCCGGCACGTCGGAGCGAACCCAGAGCGACTCCGTGGGCTGCCTGCACCACTCCAGCAGCGCCGTGGACATCTCCGGCAGCAGCGGATTGACCGCCGCAAGCCAGCCTGAATGCGCCGCGCTTGCTTTGCCGCACTCCCGCGTGCGCCCCGTTTCAATGTGTGCGGGAAACGGATCCAGCGAGAGCAGATTTTCGCGCACGGCGCGGACCACGTCGTGCGAATGTACCGCCTGCAGCCAGAACGCCTGCAAGGCCGGTCCTTCGGCCGGAAGCGCAACCTCGCCAGCGTTCGCCGGATCGTGGCGCGGCACGTGCATGGAAAGCGAAAACGCGATGCGCCGCGCACCGTACGTTTTGATGTCCATGGCGCGCTGCGAAAGCACCATCACCCCGAGCGCGTGAATCAGCGCCGCCGAAATCCGTTCCTGCCCCAGATCCACCACGCGCCGTTCCACTTCCCGCGCCGATTCGCCCGCCGGATCGCGCGCGATCCCCGAACTGCGCAGCGACTCCATCATGCGGCGCCGGTCCCACGGCGATCCCGACGAACGGGTGAAGGGCGTCCCCGGATCAACCACGCGGATGCGCCACAGTAAACTCGATGCCGCGCGCGAATGTTCCGCGTAGGCATCCGCAATTTTAGCGTGATCCGTTTCGCGCAGGAATTTCACGGTGCACGCGCGGATGTCCGCGCTCGCCGGCGTGTGGCACGACTCGCTCACTAGAAACTCAGCCACCGCCATGCCGATTTCTTGTCCCACGCGGCGCGCCGACTCCAGCGGCACGCCCCCGTCCACGGCCGCGCGCGTGATCGAATCGGCGAGCTTTACGCTCGCGAACGCGCTCGCCCGCCCATCATGTTTTCGGACGGCTTCGGGGCAATTCATCTTTGGATACCGCCTCGGGATTCGGCGCCGCCGTCTGAACGGCGTGCACTTTCATCAGATTCTGGACGCCCGCCGGCAACACGCCGCGGCCTTTCACGAACTCCTCCAGCACTTCCATGAACTCACTCACATCTTTGAATTCCTTGTAGACCGACGCGAAGCGCACATACGCCACCTGGTTGACCTTGCGCAGTTCGCGCATGATCAATTCGCCCAGGTAACTGGACGGCACTTCGCGGTCGTACTTTTCAAACGCGTCGCTTTCAACCGCCGATACCATGCGGTCGATCTGTTCGAGCGAGACGTTTAAGTTCCAGCACGCCTTCTCGAGGCCCCGCCGGATTTTTTCGCGCTCGTACGGAACGCGGCGTCCGTCCTTCTTGATTACGCGCAGGGGATTCTCTTCGACGCGTTCGTACGTGGTGAAGCGCCGTTTGCATTCCAAGCATTCCCGGCGCCGGCGTATCGTCACGCCGTCTTCGCCCGAACGGCTATCCACCACGCGGTCGTTATCGATTCTGCAAAAAGGACAACGCATCTAAACCCCTGTCAATTTCAAGTTCAGCGTAGATTACAGACTGCCGTGCGGGAATCAATAAGAAGGACGCGCCGCTGGTGCCTTGCCAGGTGCTTGCCCACCCACTCCGCCCCGCTTCACACGCGGTCCGCCCTTCCCCGTAAAGGAGAGGGCTAGGGTGAGGGGTCAGCCGTCCCAAACCAAACGCGTTCAAACAAAACAGAATTTCTCATTTCTCATTTTCTTTCCGTTCTCTGCGTCTCTGCGGTGAAAAAGCCGTAGTTTCTCGCCGCATCAACCCTTCACCACCACCCAAAGCGCCTTCGCCCGCATCTCCAACCGGCACGGCGTCTGCCCCATCGACTCCCCATCCGCGCACACCCAATTCGCGCCTTCCGGCGTCTCCAATTCCAGAAACGAGGTCGTCAATGTCGTCACCGCCGGATGATCAATATGCGTGCCCTTCAACACGCGCGGCAAAATACGCAGCACCGTGAATTTCGAGACGTCATCCACCACGCACAGATGAAATAGCCCATCGTCCATCGTCGCCGCCGGAGCAATCTGCAGAGCCCCGCCGTAGCACGGCGTGTTCCCCGTGGCCGCCAGCAGCACCCGCCCTTCGCGAACTCCGAAATCGCCCGTCATCCTCACGAGCGGCGCTCGGTACGAAATCAGTATCCGCGCCACGCCGTACAGATACGCCGGCGTCCCCTTCAGCCACATCTTGCGCGTCTCAACAAAGCGGCTCACGTCCGAATCAAACCCCAGCGTCGCGACCGTCAGAAACCGTTTCGAACCCATCGCGCCCAGATCCACCGCTCGGCGCTTCCCCGCCAGCAGCATCTCGGCGAGCGACTCCGCCGTATCTGTCTTGTTCAACCCCAGCGCATGCGCGAAATCATTGCAGCGCCCGCGCGGCAGTATCCCCAGCGCCGCCGGCGTCCCCTCCAGTGCCGCGGCAATCTCCTGCAACGTGCCGTCACCGCCGCAACCCACCACGACCGGAACGCCCTGCGCCGCCGCTTCCGCCGCAAACACGTTCGCATCGCCGCGCGCCGTCGTCAGTCGCAGCCGCGCCGCCCGCCCGCCTGCCTGTAGCAACGCACACACCCGCGCCGCCACCTCTGGCGCCGCGCGGCGCCCCGACGTCGGATTGGCAATGATCACAAAATCGTGAGGCATAGGATTTAAATAATGCATAAGGCATAATGCGCAAACAGCAGCGAAAGCTGCTTTTATGAGTTATGAATTAAGCATTAGCCTTTCACTTCCCACATCGCAATCGGCGGACTGTGCACCACCGACACGCTCGCCGACGGCCCATGCTTCGTGCGCCCCATCGCGATCGCCTCTTCAACCGTCGGCGATATCTCCCAGCCCAGTTGCCGCGCCGCCTCGCGGCTCGTCGGATTCACCGAGATAATCTGCCCCACATGCTGCATGCCGTGGCAGCCCCAGTTCCACATCGAGATCGCGTGAAAACCATGATACGCGTTGGCGTAGCGGTACGCTTTAATGTAGCGCTCGTCGTTGGCGAACTGATCCGACCAGCGCCGGTCCACTTCGTACGGATCGCGCGTGATCTTAAGATTCTCGAACAGCTCCACGTAGCTGGGATGGTGCACCAGATTGAATTTATTCTCAAGCGGGTGGATGAATATAATCGTCCCGCCCTTTTTCACGATCGGCTGGTTGCGATAAAAATTAAACAGATAGCCCAGCCCCATCGCATAGACCAGGATCGGATTCATGATCGAATGCACGCTGTACGGCATCACGTAAGGAATCGGCATCACCACAATGTCCGACTGCCCCTTGATCTCCACGAGCTGCTGCTTGTACACATTCTCCAGCGTCTTCTTGTGCACCGGCTCGGTCTCGCCCGCATTGACCCCCGTCACCTGGTACGGCGATTTCACCGAGAAAAACACGCTGCGATTAAACGAGAGCGGCGTGCAATCCAGAAAATGCTTGTTCAGCCGCGCCCCCACTTTATCAAACAGATTCCAGTGCGGCTCCTGCTTCTGCATGTAACCCAGGTACCACGGAAACGCGTTCGGAAACGTGTCGTTGTTAACCGTCGTCTCGATATGAAAAACCTTGACGTGGTTCTTCACGTACCTGCCGATGCGGTCCATCGCGCGATGCATCTTGCTGCGCGGCGGATCATTGAAGCTGCGCGAATTGATCTGGTGGTCGCAGTTGTGATTGGAGCGCACGCAACGGTACGTCGCCAAGCCCACGCCCACCGACTTGTGCCCGCCGTTCAGCGCAATTAAATTCAAATTCACATAAATGAGAAGCTCCGACGTCGCCGCACGTTTTTGAATCTCAACAATCTCATTGTGGTCCGTATACCCCAGAACGATATTGTCGTCCTTGTCCTCGGCGTCGTAATTATAGAGCGTGCGCTTCTTCCAATGCGCCTCAAAAATTTTCGAACCGACCATCTCCTTTACTTCCCAATCGTGCATGTGCCGGTGCAGACACACCGCCACGACGATATGCACATCCGTCACACCCGCCTGCGCCAGCCTCTCCAGCAGAACTTCAATCATGACCTGCCGGCAGTCCGGTGAAGCCTGTTTCGGCAGCGACAGTGAAATGTCATCCACGGCGATGGTGACTTTAATCCCCGGCTTCAAATGAGCGCGCAGCGGATCCATGTCGATGGGATTGTCGATCGCGCGTTCAACCTCCGCGCGAAGCTGGCTCTTCGTGTAGCCGGGCAGGGGAGGGCGGGGATACAGCACGCGCGTGCCCTCCGGCATCCGCGCATAAACAAAGCGCTCGCCGTTCGGCAAAAACAGCGGCCCATCACCCTTCTCAATAATTTTTACCAAGCCTTCAGGATCAACGCTCTGCATCGTCTCTTAACTCTCTAAACACTACTCAAGATGAAATCTAACTCTCGCCCAGTTGAAACAGTCGCCTGCGATAGTGGGCATTCATTCCTATCGCCGCAGTGATAGTGGGCAGTCATTCCTATCGCCGCAGCGATAGTTGGGCAGTCATTCCTAAAACTTGAACGGGCTTTGTTTCCATTGCTGTTGCCTTTGCCTTTGCCGTCAGCCGCAGAGCGGCGGTACATGAATAGCCCAGGGCGTAAGCCCTGGGAAAGTTTCAGTTCCACAAAGCCCCTTTTGGGGCGACACAATTGTGTGCGGCATTTTTGTGTCGCCCCGCTGGGGCTTTGACTTTCATGCACTTCGTTTCCCACGGCTGACGCCGTGGGCTATTCGTGTGTCGCCGCTACGCGGCTGAACGACAACACATTTATCTCTGGAACAGATCCGACTTTTTCCTATGAAAATATTTCTGTCCGCCGAGGACGCGCACCGCCCAAGGCAACTCCCATCGCAGAAGTCCATTCTCTGCGCCTCCGCGTCTCGACTGCACCGGTGGCGCAGACAATCCTGTTTGCGGGAGGGCGATCAAAGCCGCGCTGAACCTCACCCATCCGTTCTCTGCGGTGAAAAAGCCTTACGTATTCTCAAAATTCTTCGGATTCCCCAGCGCCCCGCAATGCCCATCGCGGAAGCTGTAATTCTCCTGAAACTGGTTATTGAACGCTTGCTTGAATTTCAAGCTGCGCTGCTGGTCGTTCTTCGGCTTGAACAGTCCCGTGTCTTTTGCCCAATCGTAAATCGGCACGTCCACGTCGTAGCGCGTCAGCGAGCCGCTCAATTGCTGGTCGTGAATGTATTTGTGCGCCGCATCCAGCGACGACCAGATCGCCATCGGGCAGTTGCCGCCGGAGCCCATGAACACCCACACCGGCATGCCGCCGTACACGCGCCCTTCGGGCGCCTTCGTTTCTTCGTCTCTTCGTCGAGCCATCTTCTACGTCACCTCGAAAACTGTTTTGAACGCGCCGCTTTTTCCGGCATGAAACGCACTGTCCAGCGCCGCGCGATAATCCTGTAAAGGAAACGTCCGGTTCACCAGCGCCTTCAACGCGCCATCGCTCTTCTGCAAATACTCCAAAGCCAGAGCCATCGTCTTCACCCCCATCCCCCCATCCCCCCGTCCCCCCGTCCCCCCGTCCTGCAGTCCTCGTTCCCACCCATACGCGTACGAGCCCTGCAACGACAGCTCCTTATACCACAGGCTGGTCCAGTCGATGCCCCGCGCAATTCCCGGCATCCCCGCCAGCACCAGTGTACCGCGTGGCCGAGTCAGCCGCATGGCATCATCGATGGAATCGCTTGAACCCACGCAATCAATCACGCACTCCACGCCGCCAAGCAACACCGGCTTCCCAATCTCCGGCCGGTAAATCCCCCCGCTCGAACGCGCACTCCCCCCGTCGCCCTCGCTGGTGGGGCGGACATTCCTGTCTGCCGGGAACGGACTCCGCCCGCGCTCCAAAACCCACGCATACAATTCTTCACTGCCGCGTCCGCGGAAAATCTCATCCGCCCCGAGCGTCGTGGCCCTCTCCGCCTGATGCCCATACCGCGCGGACGCGAGCACTTTTCCCTTTCCGCCCGCCGCACGATACGCATAGATCGTCAGCAACCCAATCGAGCCGCATCCGAGAACCAGGATCGTGGCGTGCTCATCCATCGGCGCCTTTAGCGCCGAATGAATCGCGCACGCAAACGGTTCCGCGATCACCGCCTCCTCATCGCTGAGCGACTCCGGCACCGCGTGGAGCTGCGAATAATGCACGACGACCGTCGCGGCGCTCCAGCCGCCGCCCGTGGATGAACAGTACCCCGTCTGAATGCCACCTTTGATGCTGCCCTTCAGAATGTTCTCGCAGTGCGCGTAATGCCCCGCCGAACACGGCCGGCACGGCGGGGAAATTCCGCGCACCGCGCAGCACAGCGCCGGCTCAACAATCACGCGCATCCCGCTCTTCCAATCAGCCGGAACGCCGCTGCCCGTCTCAACAATATGGCCCACAATTTCATGCCCGAGAACAAAGGGCGTCGACACAAACGGCGAGAAATACGGGCTGCCCTTGCACGCGATGGCCGATAGATCCGACCCGCACACGCCGCTCAGCCGCGTCTTGATGCGCACCCACTCCGGCGTCGGCAAGGACGGCGGCGATAACTCCGTCAGCTCAATGCATGAGAGCGCCCCGCTGGCAACAGACGGCCAACGCGACGCCAGTCCGCGAACCAGCAGCCAGCGCGGCACGGAGCGAAAAAACTGAACACCCTGGGGCATCCCCCTAAATTATTCGTTCACGCACAGTTTACAAGCCAACGAAGGCTAAACGAGAAGTTCCATTCCCCTTTCGGGCAAGTAACTACCTGATTTTCTTTGTGTCTTTGAGTCTTCGTGTCTTTGTGTCTTTGTGTCTTTGTGTTGAGAAACATCACTTCACCGCGCGCTTGATCTCAATCTTTTCCGCCGCCAGCGCTTCGCGGTCTTCCAGGCGCGGCCCGCGTCCCTCAATGTAATCCACCAGGCGCGGCACATCCGCGAGAGTCACGCCGGCCAAGTACGTGCCTTCCGGCCAGATCACCGCATTCACTCCGCTGCGGCAAAGTCCCAGACAGGTGCATTCGCCGTCACGGTAAAGCTGGCGGATATCGCGGGCGCGCAGTTCCTTCTTCAACGCATCGCGAATCGCGACGCTGCCTTGCGGGGCGCACGAGTCTCCGTTGCACACCAGAATGTGTTTCAAAAGATAAGGCGTTTTCGCGGCAGATTCAAGCATTCGCACCATCGCGCTTATTTGATCGAACCGACATTGGCGCGCCCGATCGGCACACGCCGGAAACTGCGCGCACTGGCCTCAAATCGGGGCAGGTACTTTTCGTAAAGAGACGCGGGCACGAAACACGTCACCCGGTAAAAGCGCGGCTTGTCTTCCATGATGTACTGCAGCGCGCGCACGCGAACTTGTTCTTTGTTGGCCGCTTCAAAATTGCATTCATATTCCAGCCGCGCCGTATTGGGGCAGCCATCGATGCTTTCACCGGAGTCCTCACTGATCCACGTTACCGATTTGTCTTCCGCCTCGATACGGCCCTTGTGAAGCTGCAGATACGAATTCAAACTTCCCGGCGCAATGTCCAAGCTGACAATAATCAGGGGTCTGAGTCCCGGTTCGCGCGGCCCCTTTAAATAAATGTTGGTCTTGTCGTGTGGATCTTCAATCACCCAGTTTGCCGGCGGACGAATACTGAAACTCATGTGGATCGGATCGGTAAATTCCGCGCCTAGTTTCGGAACGGCGGCCTCGGGTTCATTCGCCGTCAGATACATCGCCAGCATGGCCACCAGCACCACCAGCGCGGTTGCCGCGGTGATAATCAGAGCCATCATTCGGCGTGACAGAGGCTTGGGTTGCGCCGGAACCCATTTGCGCCCCAATTTTCCAGGCACCGGTCTGGCCGTCCCCGCGGCCGGCGTGGCCGCAGGCGACGGGGTCGTGCCAACCTGTGAATCAACCTCTGCGGACATCGGAGACCTCTGTAGACGAACGACATCCTTTACTTTACGTCATCACGCTTCAACGGCAAGTACGTGCAGCGGAGCCCCATGCCAGCCGTGGTCCAGCGTCTCACCCGGACCATCGGCCGCGAGCAGAGACAGAGTCCCTTTCGTCCTTCGTGGCCTTCGCGATCTTCATGGTAAAGAGTCGTTTGAAAAAGCGCCGCTATTCACCCGGCGGGTGATTGGGCAAGAGGATATAGAATGTCGAGCCGCGTCCGAGTTCCGAATCCACCCAGATCTGCCCATTGTTCTGAGCGACCAGAGCGCGGGCGATGGAGAGCCCCAGCCCATTGCCCGGATACGCCGCCGACGCATGCTCCGAACGGAAAAACTTCTCGAAGATGCGATCCAGGTCGTCGGCCGGAATTCCGATCCCGCTATCCTTCACATAGAGCTGCGTCGCCGTGCTCACGCGCTGCTGCAGACCCGACTCCGATGCCTGCGTCCAGCGATCCGGGCCAATCGACACCTGCTCGGCGCCCAGCACGATGGGCTGATCCTTCGAGAATTTAATGCTGTTGGCGATCAGCTCACGCATGACCTCGATCATCATTTCATGATCCCCGTAAATCGAGGGGCCAGTCTGTTCAGGCTTCAAGCGGATGACCACGTGAATGTTATTCAGCGAGGACGCCATGCACTTGAGCGAATCGTCGAATAGCGTTTGCGCCGTGAACACTTCCGGAGTGCGGCGCCGGCGGTTTGAATCCACCTCGGCCAGATCAAGCACGTCCTCAACCAGTTTGCCCAGCCGCTGCGCTTCCTGACCGATGATGGAAAGAAACTGGTGCCGCGTCTCGGCGGACGTCATCGAGTCTTCCCCGCTGACCGCCGAAGCGGAGGCGGATTTTTCCATCTGCAGCATGGCGCGCGCGAAGCCATCGATACAGGCCAGCGGCGTGCGGAGTTCATGCGAGACGTTTCGAATAAAACGTGCCTTCAGTCGCTCCACGTCCTCCAGCTCATGGCTGGCGGCGTGGATTTCGTTATGGCTATCGCGCCGCTTGAAGCGCTTGCTGCAAATTTCAGTCAGCATGCTGAGCGTAATCAGAATATCGGGAATCGAGTTGAGCTGGGGCGGAAGACTGCCGCCGCCAATGTAGGCGAGCCGTTCGCAAATGCGCGAGAGCTCCTGCATCTGTTGAGAGGATATCTCAACGGGTCCGGGCATGAGCCCTTGCACCGGCGGTGGCCCGCCGACGCCCACACACTTCTCATTATCGACCGGGTCCGGGGTTGTCACTTAATCCGCCTCGTACTGAGTATCCACAATTAAGTAGGCGAACAAGTGATACAAATGCGCCATATGCAACAACCGGCCTAATTCGGGAGAGACCAGAACGGTGACTTTCTTACCGTCGGACTTCATCTGTGTTACGGCTTCAACGATGTCTCCAATAAAGGAGGATGTTCCATACGTGCATTGGGACAGATCAATGGTCACTTCGCCATGCTTGGACACGCACAACTCTTTGCAGGCGCGTTGGAAACTCAGGTACTCAGCACGTTGAAGATTGGCGCTGACAGACAACGTTCCATTCTTCAGCAATACCTTTGCATACGAACCCGGTTTCACGCTTAAGCCCTGCATCTTGCACCTCATCAATGACCCGTCGTTGCAGACTACAACACAGTGTCAGGCATCTCGCATGGGCGGCGGCAATTCGCTACAATAACCGCTATCAAGATTTTCCCTGACGGTTAACCGGCAATAACAGTGCCAAGAGCATCCCGAGTAGCTAAGAAGCTCCCGAAAAACATTTAATAAGCTATAATAACCAGAAAGCAACAGGGGAAGTAAATCGTCTTTGGATTAAACGTCCTGCACACGGATTCTGCACTCAGAATCCGGTGCAGCCTATAAACTCTTTTGATGGCGGCAGTAGTGCGGCTTTTAGGCGGCCGGTCCGCCGCTCATTTCGTCGATGCGCTTGCTGATATCTTTGAACGCCACATCGATTTCATAAATCTGCAGAAAAGTTTCGCGCGATTCATTCACCTTGCCGGCGCGAAACAACGTGTCGCCTTTTGCGTAAACCAAATTTTTCCAGTGCTCATTCTTCAGCTCGGGAGGAATCGATGCCAGCGTTTCGTCGAACCGTTTTAGCGCCAGCTCAAACTGGCCCTTGGCCGCGAACGCCGAACCCATGCGCAATCCTGAATCTGTGCGGAACTTAGGATCGCGAAACGTTTGCTGGAATCGCTTGATGGCCTCGTCGTACATCGTCTTGTCACCTTTTTCCTTGGCAAGATCGTAGTACACGCAGCCCAGATTGAATTTCGTCAAACTGTCTGTCGAATACTGTTTTTCGCGCTCGGTGAAAGAGGTTAATTTATACTCCAGCAGTGCGCTCACGTCCTTCTTGAATTGCTCACGTGCCGCCGCATCGCCAGCCGCCGCCTTGGCCTGCAGCGCCTTCGCAGCCGTCGTCATCTTCCACAGTTCAAGGTCATGCAGTTTGAACAAATAGGTGTAATTGTTCGGGTCTTTTTCGCGCGCCGTATCGTACGATTTTTTGGCTTCAGCGTAGCTGCCGCCCTGTTTGTAAAGGTCTCCCAGAGCGCAGTGAATGCGGGGGTCGTCGGGGCGCGCCAGAAGATCATTCTTCTTGTCGTTGATGGCCGCCTTCAAATCTTCGGCCGTCTTGATTTCGCCCTTTTCGCGGTCGGAACGTTCGGCCTGCTTTTTCTGCTCATCGGTCTGCGTGGACCGTGCCGCCGCGCCGCGCTCGCCCGTGCGCGCCGCTGTTTCAATCGTGGTCGTCATTGTCTTGGCCGCAAGATCGCGAATGCGCGCGGTCGCGTCGCGGTCGCCTGGCGCATGGCGCTGCACCAGTGCCCACGTGTCGCTGGCCTCGCGGATCTTGCCATCGGTCTCGTACGCAAAAGCCAGCTCGCGCAATGCCTCCACCATCTGCTTGGTGTTGCCGCCGGCGTTCATGCTCTTGATGTCTTCAAACGTGACGATGGCCGTTTGCCGGTAGTTGGCCGCCATGGCCGCTTTACCCAGCAGCATCAGCACGCCCACGTTGCCGGGGTCCGCCTTCAGCGTCTCCTCGGCTTTCTCAATCGCTGAGTCATACTTCTTGGTTGAATAAAGGATCTGCACCTGAGCGGCGTTTCCGGCCGTCTTTGCCTTGCCCCAGAACGAGCTACCCTTCTCCTTGGACAGTCGATTTTCCACCGCGCGCAGTTCGCGCCGCGCCATGGCCGTGTCGGGTGACAACTTCAGGGCCTGAAGGTAAAGATCGATCGCGTAATCGTAGTTGCGGCGCTCGGCCGCCTCGCGAGCCTTTTCAATCAGTTTTGATACGTCCACGTCAATCCCCCTGTAAAATCTTCATGCGCGTGATGAACGGTCCACGCGTCTTAGGTACTGTCCGGAGAAACAAGTGTGCCTTAAGTGAATAATACGTGGATTTTCGCTTTTCTGCCAGTCCAAACAAGCAACCGATCCAACTTGGGGCCTCACGTTCGTTACAGATGACGCCGTGCCCAAGTCACCGTTACACGATCTTCCTCCGCCCCTTTTTTTCTCGTCCGCCGTTCAGTGGGGCCAAGCCATTCCCGCGTTTGCTTTTTTCGGATCGTGCTTCTAGCTTATCCGCATGTCAGAAACCCGCGACACCCCCGATGTGCCTGCTCCGCGTTCAACCACACTGGCGGAACCGGAATTGATCTTCAGCGGCACCGTTTCGCTGTGGCTGGGATTCAAAACATTCGTCGTCGCGGCGCTCGCTAACATCGCCGGAATTGCCATGGCCGGTTACGGCGGAATGAACAACGTAGCGGCCCTTCTCATCGCCGGTATCGCGTTGCTGCTGGCGAGCAGTTTCATGGCCGCCTACGCCATCTTGCGCATCAAAACGCAGCGTTACAAAATTACGACGCGCCTTATCGAAAGGGAACAGGGCGTGTTCTTCAAGCGCATCGACGCCCTCGATCTGGCGCGCGTCAAAGACGTCGAACTCTCGCAATCCCTGATGGACCGCATGCTGAACATCGGAACCATCGAAGTGTTTTCCAGCGACAAATCCGATCCCATCATGTTCCTCGAAGCCATCCCCACCCCCCGCCCCGTCTACGAAAAATTGCGCGATGCCTGCATCGAACTCAGCCAGCGCCGCGGCGTCATCCCCATGAATTAAAATCCGCCCGTGTAAACGGCGGTCGAAAACTGGAGCGGTGGGCGGTCGAAAAACGTAGCACTCTGCCCAACGTACTGCTTCCTGGTGGAATGTCTATTCCGCTCTTTTCGATGGTTATTTAGGTTCTGATT
>Ga0163144_10005817_pt1 | contig 27403 bp, 11 predicted proteins | sample OliLak19BULKMAT1_FD_123175 | JGI IMG/M metagenome (GOLD analysis project Ga0163144, IMG submission 123175) | Freshwater microbial mat bacterial communities from Lake Vanda, McMurdo Dry Valleys, Antarctica - Oligotrophic Lake LV.19.BULKMAT1 | ecosystem: Environmental > Aquatic > Freshwater >... | reverse complement strand
CCATATGACTGCGGCGCAGTTGAAGAAGCTTGGGTACCAGGTGCACGGGCCGGCTTTGTTCTCAGGGTTTAACGTGAGAGGGTCGCAGCCGGTGGACCCGAAGGCGATCAAGGACGAATCCAAAGATGCTGGTGGGATGAGCGGTTCGCGGTGACGGTCGGAGGCTTGGGCACACGCTACCGTACACGCGTGCGACGGCCGTCGACGACGATCCGCTGATTCGCCAGAAGCCGAATCGCTTCTGGGTAAGCAATCTTTTCCTGTTCAAAAACCCGCGTGGCCAGCGTCGCCGCGGTGTCATCGTCGCGAACCACGCACGTTTGTTGCAGGATGATTGGCCCGTTGTCGTAGTGGTCGTCGACGTAGTGGACCGTGCAACCAGACACCTTGCAGCCATGGTCGATGACCGCCTGATGAACGCGCCCGCCGTACATGCCCTTCCCACCAAACGAAGGCAGAAGAGACGGATGGATGTTGATCATCCGGCCACGGTACTTTTCAGGAATCGGCAGCAAGAATAGCCAACCGGCACAACACGCCAGGTCGACGTTCGCCGTGTCGACGTGCGCCCAGACCTCGCGACCAAACGCTTGCACATCGGTGTAAGTCTTTCGATTGACGACCGCAGTCTGAATGCCCGCGTCGATCGCCCGCTGTACACCGAGCAGGTCGGGCTTCGAGCCGATGACGAGTTTGATTGACGCATTCAACCGACCTGCGGTGATTTCGTCGATAAGGTTCTGCAGCGTCGTGCCACTGCCACTGACAAGGACCGCGAGCTTGATAGGCGTATTAAGCATTGCATTCTCTAATCCCCTCTCCCCCGTGTACTCGCGGTATTCCGGGAGAGGGTTAGGGTGAGGGGGCTTTCGAGTGGCGAGAACCGCTCGCTACTCCCCTACGCCCCCTCTCAGGCGTACCGCGAGGACGCGGGGGAGAGGGAGTAGAGGCGTCAACCCTTCACCGCTTTTGCATCCCGCGCGCATAGATCGGGATACGCCGGATCACTTCCCACATCGGGCCTTCGCTTCCAGCTTCTGGCACACGCGGGGTAATCATTTCGCCGATCGACCACCGTCACGCTCGGGGTGCCAGCGGCGGTGAACGAATGGAAACCAGCGCCCACGATGTCTTCTAAGTCGGGGCCGAACGGCTCAAGTGCTTTCTGAACATCAGCAGGCAGGTTGTAGATGACCTCTGCATCCAGCGCCTTATTCAGACCGGCGGTTTTCTTGATGCCGTCAAGTTGCTGCAACGCCGAATCACGCAATTCGAACAGAGTCTTCCACTCGGCCGCGAACGGCGCGTTGGTCGTCTCGGGCCAGAGCGCCAGGTGAACGCTGAACAAATCGCGATCGGCGGCAGGCTTGTGCGGGATGTAGCCCCAAGTCTCATCGGCGGTGAAGACGATCATCGGTGCCAGCATCTTCGTCAGCGCCAGCACCATCCGGTGCATCACCGTCTGACTGCGCCGTCGCAATGGTGAAGTGGGAACTTCGCAGTACAGCCGGTCCTTCATCGCATTGCCATAGACGCTGCTGATCTGCACCGAGCAGAAGTCGTGCAGCAACCGGTACGCGCGATGCGTCTGAAACGCGTCGTACGCCATCGTCACTTCACCGATCAACTTATCGACCTCCGCTGTCGCCCAACCGTCAAGGCTGGCAGCGGGCGCTTCGACGGTATCGGTCGTCGGGTTGAAGTCGTACAGGTTGCTCAGCAGGAAGCGCAGCGTGTTACGGATCTTGCGGTACTTGTCGCCAAACTCCTGGATCGCCTTGGGTGAAGTCGGGATGTCGTTCTGGTAGTCGACGCTGCAGCACCAGAGGCGCAGCAGGTCGGCCCCGTGACGATTGATTTCGTCCACCGCTTTAACGTATTCCTTATCGCTCTTGCTGACCTTGGTGCCGTCGGGCTTGACGACAAAACCATGCGTCAACACCTGCTTGAACGGCGGCTGGCCCGTGGCGCCCAGCGCAGGCAACAGTGAGAGCTGAAACCACCCACGATGCTGGTCCGACCCTTCGAGATACAGGTCGGCCGGGTAGTGCAGATAACTGCGACTCTGGAGCACGCAATGCCAACTGCTGCCCGACTCGAACCAGACGTCAAAAATATCCTTTTCCTTCCGCAGATTCTGGCGGTCAAACCCCGGTGGGTAGACGAAATCGGCACCGAGAAGCTCTGCGGGGGATTCGAGGAACCACGCGTCGCTGCCCTTTTCCGCAAACCGCTTGGCGACGGCGCGCACGCTCTCCGGCGTCAAAAGAGGCTGATCCTTGTCGTTGTAGAAGACCGGAATCGGCAGACCCCAGGCGCGCTGTCGGCTGATGCACCAATCCGGGCGGTTCTGCAGCATGCCAAACAGGCGATTCTGGCCCCACTCTGGGATAAAACCGATCTCCTTGTTCGCAGCGTCGCAGGCCCGCTGGCGCAACGTGTGACCGTTCGCCTTGGTGTACCCTTTCTCGAGCGCGACGAACCATTGTTCAGTCGCGCGGAAGATCGTCGGCGTCTTGCTGCGCCAGTCGTGCGGATAGCTGTGGCGGATCGTCTCCTCGGCGAACAATGCGCCGAGTTCCTTCAGCTTTTCGATGACCTTCGGATTGCCTTCCCACACCGTCACGCCGGTCAGCCAGTTCGGTACACTGCTATCGAATCGGCCGTTAGCGAGGACGGGGCAGTAGACCGCGATGCCGTTGGCGATGCCGGTCGCGTAGTCTTCCTCACCATGACCCGGAGCAGTGTGCACGAGGCCCGTGCCGTCGGTCGTCGTCACGTAATCCGCAGCCACGATCTTGCCGACGCGATCGACGAACGGGTGCTTGTACTCCTGCCCGACAAGATCCTTACCGAGCACGGTCTTCACGACCGACCGTTCGGTCGCGCCGGCGTTCTTGGCAAAGACTTTTTCAACGAGGTCGGTCGCGACGACCGACACGTGCCAGTCCTCGTTACGCTTGTATTTCACGAACGAATATTCGACTTCCGGATGCACCGCGATCGCCATGTTGGCCGGCAGCGTCCAGGGGGTGGTCGTCCAGATAAGGAACGCGACCTTGGCGTTCAGGCGCAAGTCAAACGCACCTTTGAAGCCGCCGGGGTTGGCGACGGTGAACTCGACGAAGACGCTCGTGTCGTCCTTGTCCTTGTACTCCAGTTCCGCGTCCGCCAAGGCCGTCTCGTTGGCGATCGACCAGTGGACGGGTTTGAGCTGCTTGTAAACCAGCCCCGCCTCGACGAACTTGGCGAAGACCTCGAGCGTGGAGGCTTCGTAGGTGGGCTTCATCGTCAGGTAGGGGTCGTTCCACTCGCCGAGGATGCCAAGACGCTGGAACTGCGTCGATTGAATGTCGACGTACTTCTGCGCGTACGCGTGGCACTTCTGACGGACTTCGACGGTCGACATGTCGCGGATCTTAGGCCCGAGGTCCTGCTGGATCTTGTGTTCGATCGGCAGACCATGACAGTCCCAACCGGGCACGTAGGGCGTCTGGTAACCGCGCATGGTCTTGTAGCGCAGCACGACGTCCTTGAGCGTCTTGTTGATCAGGTGGCCGATGTGGATGTCACCGTTGGCGAAGGGTGGGCCGTCGTGCAGGATGTACTTTGGGCTACCATCGCGCGCCGTGATCAGCTTTTCGTACAGCCGCTCGTCCTGCCATTGCTGCAGGCGCGCCGGCTCGTTGGCGACCAGCTTGGCCTCCATCGGGAACGCGGTCTGCGGAAGGTTCAGCGTGGTCTTGTAGTTCTTCTTTTCGGCTGCAGGTTGATCGGTTGGGGTCGCCATACTCTTCACTCGGCTCTTCGGTCGCAAAACGGATGACAGACGGGCAGTTTATGCTAAGTCGCCGCGACGTTCGAGAGCGCGGCCTTGGGGTCGGTCACGACCGGGAATCCTTGTTCGGCGTTTCCCGATACGATCGACCGCCACTCGCCTCGCGTGAAACGGACGACGAGGAACGTGCCGACGATAATGCCGTACAGGCACGCCGCCAGCCAAGGGCCAGTCGGGCCGAACTGGGGCACGTAGAACGTCAACCCGGCGCCAAGGCCGACCACGATCACCCAGCAGAGGCTGGCGGTCGCCCATGCGGGGACGTGCGTGTCACCGGCACCGCGCAGGGCACCGATGTAGATGATGTACATGGCATCGAATAACTGATAAACACCGGCAAAGAGCAGCAATAGCGCCCCGATGCGGATGACGTCGGCGTCGTCACTGAACAGGCCGATCAGGTGATGTCGGCCAAGGACGAAGACGATGCCACAGCAGATCATGTAGCCCATCGCGACGAAAAACCCCAGGTGCGCGCGCCGCCGGGCAAGGTCCAACCTGCCCATGCCGATGTATCGTCCGACGAGCGCCGTGACTGCGGCGCTCAGACCGAACGCGGGCATAAAGCTGAGCTTCATGTACTGCATCATGTAGTTGTTGGCCGTCACGGTCGCCTGTCCGAATCCGTTCATAATCCAGACGCAAAAGAGCAGCCATGCGACGACTTCAGAGACGACCTGCAGCCCCGCCGGCACACCGATGCGCACAAGTTGCACGAGCGACGCCCAGTGGATGCGCCATTCGGTCGTGTGATAGAGCTTGCGTATGGTGAGCGAGAATGCAAAGCAGCAGACGATGCCCGCTTCCAGGCAGACCGCCGCGTTCGTCGACCAAGCCGCGCCGGCGATGCCCATTTTCGGGAACCCGTACCGACCGGTGATCACCAGGTAGTTCGCCACGATGTCGACCGACACCGCGCACAACGCCGCCATGAGCGTGATGCCCGGTCGACCGATCGCGAGCAGGAATTGCCCGACCGCCATGCCGGCCAAACGGACGGGCAACGCCATCACTTCGATGTCGTAATAAGTCTTGCCCGCAGCGACGAGCTCGGGTGAGTGGCCTAGCGCCCTCATGACCGGCGCGACGAGCACCATCGACGGGATGAGCATCAGCCCCGCGATCAGACCGAACCAGATCCCCTGCCACATAAACCGGCCACAATCGCGCTGTTGACCAGCGCCGACACTCTGGCTGACGAGCGTGTTAACGCACATCAGCGCGCCGAACGCCCACGCTTGCACCGCAAAGACCATGAACCCCGCCATGCCCGCCGCCGTCGCGGCTACGTCACCGGCACCGATCGCCAGCTGCAGGGTGTCAGCGAATTGCATAACCGTGTATGACGCCATCTGCGCAATGGTCGGTAACGCCAGCGACAACAGCTCCACGATGGGCCGCTGCGATCTCGACGTTAATTCCGGTTGGATGACCTGTGCTTCCATGACCTGTTCCGCTGCGCGCGTCTCGACAAAAAAACCCCGAGGCCTGGGGCCACGGGGTTCTCGTTCATGTGATAAACGGACTCTGCCCTAGCCGCAGCCAACTCCTGGCGACTTGCGATTCATAATAGTTTCGCGGGTTGTCGGGATCATCAAGTAGTTCCTAGTCGAACGAATAGTAGCGTCCGATCGATTGACGTCAATCCTTAAAGCGACCACTTTAATCGTCACATTTCACACAATCCCCGGTCGAACGCGCTAAGCCGGTCGGCCACGGAACCAGAACATTCCGAACAGCGCAACACCCGTAGCGACGATGTTGCACAACCACACTTGAGGTTGACCGATCACCGGCAGTGTAAACATCGTCCCGAACAGCGCGACAGCGGCAGCGAGCAGGACAGTGAAGCCGACCAACCGAGCGGAAAAGAGCGCGCCGATTGCCAGAATAGCCCCGGCCACCGCGCCACCCCACGAGCCGACGGCGTCCGTCAACACGGTGGGGACCATCGCGATCCGTAAAGGCACATTCTGCTTCACTATCAGGTTGAAATCCTTCGTCGTCGATATGGCTTTGGTGGGGTCAATTAAGACCGTCTCGGTGACCTCCTCGCGCGTCGCCATCATGTCAGACGCCTCCTTTTTCACGACCTGCCCACCATTCTGATTCCACCACATCGCAAAGCCAGCCAGCACGAGGACACCGAGGACGAAACGGAGCTTTTGACCGAAGATCCAGTCAATCGGTGAACCATACCGCCGACCGAAAGCGCTCTGGTGCTTCCGCTTTGAGGTGCCGGTGTTGTCCGTCTCGTCAGAACTGTCGTCGTCCATCCATCCTGGCTGAACGACGACCACCGACTCTGCCAGCGAGGCGGCCCTGTCGGCCTTAGTCGGCATGACGGTCATCGCCGACCGTTTTACCGACGCTTCGCGGACGACCGACGCCTTCTCGACGAATCGCTGCGCCGCTTTGGCCGCTTGCTTGGCTGCGAGCTTTTCGTTGATGCCTTTGGCTGCCAGAGACTTGGCTTCCAGCTTGGCCAGGTACTTCTGTTCTTTCAGTTGTTTCTTCCGGTCGATCTTGTGATCGATCCAGCGGATGACCCCATCGCGCCACGTGGCGAACTTTATCCGCTCGTGACCACGGTCGTCCCTGCCCCACATTCGCCTGGCGGTCATTTTCCCTTCGTATCCGAACTGCGCTTCGTAAAATTCTTCCCAGCTATTGCCTGCATACCGACAGACGAATTGCCGAAGCGTGTTCTCTTCCAGACCTTTGATTCGCATCTGCTTGACCAGCGTCTCGGTCTGTTCGATGGGCGCCTTGCGTTGTTTGTTCCGTAGCAGGTCGACGGAAAAGTAGAAACCGATCGCTACACCGGCAGCCAGCACGCCAAAAATGACCCAGCTCGCGAGCAGCCCGAACGAGTAGAGCAGATATCCAACCACCGCAAGAATGACGAGCCATTTCAGCCATTCGATTGGACCTGCCGACCAGGCGAGCTGGCGAACCTTGCGAAACAGGAAGGTGCCGCCGGTGATGCCCGCGGTGAGTTGATAGATCACGGTTGTCAGGATCCCGAACCCGATCAACCCACCCGCCATCCCGACCCGCCACGCGGGCTCGGTGAATAGAAAGACGCTGGCAATCGCGCCCAGAAAACAAGCTGCGTAAAATGAAAGGATGAGCTTCGGGCGCAATTTCGCCCACGAGCCATCGTTAAATCGCTCGGCTGCATACGAGACGATTTTGACGTGCTCTTCCTTTGGTCGAAACGGACCGGCCGTCGCCACGCCGAGGTGCTCTTCGAGGTCGTTGATGACCTGTGCCATCGACTGATACCGCTCTTCAACACGTTTGGCCATCATCTTGATGACAATGGCGCTCAATGATCCGGCGATGCGCGGACTGATCTTCTCGGGTGGAGTGATCGGTGTAGCAGCGTGCTTGCTCAGCACCTCGACGACCGTCTTGCCCGTAAACGGGGGTCGGCCGGTCAACAGTGCATAAAGCGTGCAACCGAGTGAATAAATGTCCGCCCGCGCGTCGACGTTCGCCGCGTCCTTGGCCTGTTCCGGGGCCATGTAGAACGGTGTGCCGAAAAAGACGTGGGCCTCGGTGGTCCGCATGTCCGCAGCTCCAGGCATCCCTACTGCGCGAGGGGAATTGGCGGCGTCTTTCGTACCCGCTCGTTTCACCAAGCCCAGATCTGCAACCTTCACGACGCCCTGCTCGTTCAGCAGCAGGTTTTCGGGCTTCACGTCGCGATGGATCATGCCGTGGTCATGGGCAAACTTCAGCCCTCGCGCCGCCTGCAGGGTGTAACCGGCGGCAATTTCAGGGTCGATCGCGCCTTCAGATTTTATGACGTCGGCAAGGCTTTGACCTTCGACGAATTCCATGCTGAAAAAGTTCGTCTGACGTGCTTCACCGATATCGTGGATCTGCACGACGTTGTGATGCGTCAACTGCGCCGCGGCGTACGCTTCGCGCGTGAAGCGATTGATGAACTCGGGATCAGTCGCAAACTTAGGGGCCAGCGTCTTCAGCGCGACGTTACGATCCAGCGACACCTGCCTCGCGAGATAAACGCTGCCCATACCGCCTCGACCCAGCATTTTCACGATCTCGTAGCCCCCCAGCGCACCGCTCAACGGTGGCGCATCCTCTGTGTCCACCGCTTGGAGTTTCGGGGAGGATGCGTCGTGGACCGTTCGCGCGACATCCATCGCCGGCGCGCTCAAGCCGATCGCAGGTGGCGTATCCGAGGATGCGGAGGCAGACGGTGCCCGCGGTGGTGGCGCGGACGTCACCGACATCGAACTGGCCTGCTTCACCTGTTGCACTGCGACGGCCGTTGCGCTCGCAGGAGCGGTCAACACGCTCGCTGTGGTTGCGTCGATTTTTGCCACAACCGGTTCCACCGCCGCGTCGGGCGAGATCGTCAGTTGGAAACGTTGCTTGCAAACTGTGCAGGCAGGGGTAAATCGACCGGCGCGCACGCCTTTCAATTCCATGGGATGATTGCAATTCGGACAGTGAATGTTCACTGCTTCTCCTGATAATTGGTACGGCACAAACGGCGATGAAATGAAACGGCCGGCGCGCGACGCGTGCCTCCGTCGCGACATATGGTAAAATCCTGCCTCAGGAGAGGCAAAAGAATTCCCCTTTGCGCCAACCAGTTCGTATGCGTGACGTCACTTCCACCCAGCCATCACTGCAATACCTGTTGCCCATTGCGGGCCCGCAGGTCGAGCCGTTTACGCTGACGAGCACGCCCGCTGGCCTGACGTTGGGCCGGCAGGAGGATTGCGACCTACTCCTTCCCGCCGACGCCGACAAAGTTTCTCGTCGGCACGTCCGGTTTATCAGTGATGGGGACAAGCGCTGGCGCATTGTCGACCTGGGCAGCCGATGGGGCACTTTTCTGAACGGGGTAAAGCTTCAGCCAAACGTCGAGATGCCGCTGGCTGAGGGGGACCTCGTTCGGGTCGTGCCTTGGACGTTCGTCTTCTCGGCGTCCCCACGTCGGCGACCCCAGATGCGTTCTGTGGACGACATGGGCCAGACGGCCGTTCGCACGATCGATTCGGGCGCTGGGCGCAATCTGCAAGGCGATCTGTTGTCGCTGCTGCTGGAAGGAACGGCTGCCCTTCACGAAGCCGTCGACGAAAAGGCGTTGGCCGACGCGCTCATCGACCTCGCCACGCGCGGGACGGGACTGACCAACGCAGCGTTGCTAAGGCCAGCCGATGCCAATGGTGGTGTGGACGTCATCGCGGCGAAGTTTCGCGCCAGTGACGGCGCGGTCTCGTTCAGCCGTTCACTCCTGATGACAGCGCTGAGCGGCCAGGTCGCGGAGATCACACCCGGTGAAGATGTCAGTCAAAGCATCGTCCAAATGCAGATCAGCGCCGCGATGTGCATCCCGCTGAAGCTTGGTGAGACAGTCGCTGCGATGCTCTACCTCGACCATCGTGGTGGCGCGCTGATGCCAAGTAAGCAGACCGGCTCGTTCGCCGTTGCCTTGGGGCGCATGGCGAGCCTGGCGCTGGCGAATCTGAAACGCGTGCAAGTTGAACGGCGGGCCGCCGAGGTCGAAGCAGAACTGTCGGCAGCGGCGGCGGCGCAGAAGTGGATACTGCCGAAACGACATACCAACGTGAAACCATTCACGGTGATTGGTGAAAGTCGCGCAGGTCAGTACGTCGGTGGCGACTTTTTCGACATCATCGACCTGAGTGGTGGGAAAGTGGCTGTCGCGCTGGGTGACGTCAGTGGGCATGGTATCGCCGCCAGTGTATTGATGACGGCCACGCAGGGATATCTGCACGCGGCGCTCCGCGAACACGCTGACACGGCTCACGCGATGATGGCCGTCAATCGCTACGTCTCACCGCGCAGTCCCGGCAATAAATTCGTGACGGCGTGGGTCGGCATCTTCGATTCAGTCGCGAACACACTCAGCTATGTCGACGCCGGTCACAGCTACGCGATACTGCGGACACCGGACGGTCAGACGACCCTGCTCGACAAGGGCGCCGGCCTGCCGATAGGTGTGATGGACGACGTCAGCTATGAAGCCGAAACGGTCACACTGCCTGCGGGTGGAACGGTTTTGCTGGTCAGCGATGGACTACTGGAACAGCGTGACGCAGCGGGTCGCGAAGAGTTCACGCTCGATCGCGTGCTTGCCATCTGTGCTAATTCTTCGATCGACCCCGTGGCAGACCTGTTCGACGCTGTATTTTCCTTCGGTGCGACAAAGAATCTGACCGATGACGCGACGGCGGTGCTGGTGCGGTGGTAGAATAACCGCCCTTTTGAACGCCTCGCCGATCAACCTCAACGAGCTCCACGCGAAACTGGACTCTACCCTTCTGCGCGACCGCCATCGGTTGCGTCAGCGCCTGCGCGGGTTGGAACGGTCTTCAATAGAAGGAAAGCGCGTCGACGACCCTCTGGCAGGTATCGCGGTGGAGATCGACCGATCCGTCGAACGAGTGACCCAACGGCGGGCGCTTGTCCCTCAAACAATTGTCTATGACGAACTTCTACCGATCGTCCAAAAGCGCGACGAGATCGCCACGGCGATTCGCGACAACCAGGTCGTCATCCTCTGCGGTGAAACAGGCAGTGGGAAGACGACCCAGTTGCCGAAGATCTGCCTGGAACTGGGCCGCGGGGTAAGCGGTCTGATCGGGCACACGCAACCTCGCCGCGTCGCAGCGCGATCGGTCTCCCAGCGGATCGCCGACGAGCTAAATCGGCCGTTGGGGCAGATCGTCGGCTACAAGGTTCGGTTTAACGACAGAACGTCCACCGACACGCTCGTGAAGGTGATGACCGACGGCATCCTGCTGGCCGAGACGGCCGGTGATCGTTTTCTTGAACAGTACGACACGATCATCATCGACGAAGCCCACGAGCGCTCGCTGAACATCGACTTTCTGCTCGGCCACCTCGCGCAGCTGTTACCGAAGCGGCCGGACCTGAAACTGATCGTCACGAGTGCCACGATCAATCCACAACTGTTCAGCAAGCATTTTGGTGATGCGCCAATCATCGAGGTCTCCGGGCGGACGTACCCGGTCGAGGTGCGTTACCGCCCGATCATCGCCGACGACATCGACGCTGCCGACGAGCAAGAGATGAGCGCGCTACTGTCTGCGGTCGATGAGGTCTGCCGCGAGGGGCCGGGTGACGTGCTGGTCTTCCTGACCGGTGAGCGAGACATTCGCGAGACCGCCGAGGAACTGCGCAAGCACCATCCGCCGGACACCGAGATCCTGCCACTGTACGCCCGCTTGAGTGCCGATGAACAAATGCGCGTCTTCCAGCCCCATCAGCGGCGGCGCATCGTGCTTTCGACGAACGTCGCCGAGACATCACTGACGGTGCCGGGCATCCGGTACGTCGTCGATACGGGTTTTGCGCGCATCAGCCGATACAGCCCGCGCAACAAAGTTCAGCGGTTGCCGATTGAACCCATCAGTCAAGCGAGCGCAAATCAGCGTAAGGGCCGGTGTGGCCGTATCGGACCCGGTGTGTGTGTGCGGCTGTATTCGGAAGAGGACTTCGAGAACCGCCCGGCGTTCACCGAGCCGGAGATCCTGCGCACCAACCTCGCAAACGTCATCCTGCAGATGAAGGCGCAGCGGCTGGGTGAGATCCAGAGCTTCCCGTTCGTCGAACCGCCCGACTATCGGCAGGTGAAGGATGGCTATCAGACACTCCACGAACTGGGTGCCGTCGACGAGTCCAACCAATTGACGCAGACCGGTAGCGACATCGCCAAGCTGCCCGTCGACCCACGCATTGCCCGAATGGTGCTGGAAGCAACGCACGAGCATTGCCTGACGGAAGTGCTCATCATCGCAGCAGCGCTCAGCGTTCAGGACCCGCGCGAGCGACCGCTCGACCAGCAGCAGGCTGCGGACGAGGCGCATCGGCAGTGGAAGGATGAGAAGTCCGACTTCCTCTCGCTCGTGACGCTCTGGCGATTCTTTCACGAACAGTCGGACAAACTTTCGCACAGCAAGCTGCGCAAGGCGTGCAAGCAGAATTTCCTTTCCTACGTGCGCATGCGGGAGTGGCGCGATGTTTACCAGCAGCTTCACGCGCAAGCGAGCGACTTCGGCCTTCGGTTCAACGAACGGCCGGCGCGTTACGACGAAGTCCATCGCGCATTGCTGTCCGGGCTATTGGCGAACGTCGGCACGAAGTCGGACACGCACGAATACGAAGGGCCGCGCGGGATCAAATTCAGTGTGTTTCCGGGGTCGGCCTTGTTCAGCGTCAAACCCCGCTGGGTCATGGCGGCCGAGATTGTACAGACGACGAAGCTCTACGCACGTACCGTCGCGAGCATTCAACCCGAATGGATCGAACGACTCGCGACGCACCTTGTGAAGAAGACCTATTTCGAGCCGCACTACTACCGCGGTGGCGCGAGCGTGTCTGCCAACGAACGGCAGGCGCTGTACGGCTTGGTCATCGTCCCTAAGCGGCGTGTGCATTATGGTCCGATCGAGCCGAAGATCTCGCGTGAAATCTTTATTCAGGCAGCGCTCGTCGAAGGACAATACGAGAACCAGGAACCCTGGCGGCGGCATAACGATCAGCTCGTACGCGACATAGAACTGCTTGAGGCCAAAGCCCGCCGAAAGAACCTGCTGACCGACTCGGCCAGCCGCTTCGCGTTCTACGACGCCCGTGTGCCGCAGGGAATCTATAGCGGCAAACTATTCGAAGAATGGCGGCGCACCGCAGAGCACGCGAATCGACGGACGCTGTTTATGACTTTGGACGACCTGATCGTCCCCGGCGCTCAGCCCATCTCGTCCGACCAGTTTCCAGACGAGATCGTTGTCGACGGTCTGACGTTGCACTTGGATTATGTCTTCGAACCGAGCGACCATGCGGACGGTGTGACGGTGATCGTTCCACTGGCGGCGCTGAACCAGTTGTCCCCCAACCCGCTGGACTGGATGGTTCCGGGCCTGCTCGTCGACAAGATCGAAGCGATGATCCGCCTGCTGCCCAAGCAGTTGCGCGTGAAGCTGATACCGGCCCCCGACTTCGCCAGGCGTGTCGCCCCACTGTTGATGGCCAGATTCCGCCAAGGGTCGTTTCGTGACGCGATCGCGTGGGAATTGGGCAAGATTGTCGGCGAAGTCGTCCCAACCGTGAGTTGGTTGGATCACCAGTTGCCCGATGCGTTGCGCATGAACGTTCGCGTCATCGACGACACCGGAAAGGTCCTCGGCCAAGGTCGCGACCTGCTCGAACTTCGCGAACGGCTCGCCACCGCCATCGCGACGTTGATCCGAGAATTACCGTCATCCACCTTCAACCGCGACGGCATCAAATCTTGGGATTTCGGAGACCTGCCCGAGCGGATCGAGATCGACCGGCCGGGCATTCGCCTCGTCGCGTTCCCTGCGATTGTGGATGAGGGCAACAGTGTTTCATTGCGATTGATGGATTCGGCTGAAAAGGCCAAGGCGGCGTCACACCTGGGTCTGAGGCGGCTGTTTCTGATCGATTTTCGAGAAGAGCTCAGTCGTCAGGTAAGCGGGCTGGCAGACTTGGGGCAGACGGCGTTGCTGTATGCTCCGTTGGGCAGTGCACAGGACCTGAAAGTCGAGGTCCGTACGTTGATCGCCGACCGATTGCTGTTCGCCACCGGTGAGGAAATTCGCACGTCCGACGAATTTCGACGCCGGATCGAGAAAGCGTGGAACGACCTCGTTCCTGTTTCGCTGGAAGCATGGCGATTCGTTCGGCAGACACTTCAGGAGTTTCAGACCGTCTCGGTGCTGTTGTCCAAGCCCGTCGCCGAGCCATTGCAACCGTCTGTGCTGGCGATGCGACGCGGTGTGACGGCGCTGGTGCGAAAGGATTTCATTTCCACAACACCTTACGATTGGTTGCGTCAGCTCCCCCGACTCGTCAAAGCCTACGCCGTCCGCCATCGAAAACTGCTGGACCATGGACTGGCAAAAGATCGGCAGAGCTCGTCAGTTTTAGATCCTCTTACCCGGGAGTATACCGAGCTCAACAATAGCGTGTCCGACCGAGTGCAACTGCGTTGGATGCTCGAGGAATTGCACGTATCACTCTTTGCACAAGAGCTTAAGACGTCCATCCCGATTTCTACACAGCGAGCGCGACAGCAGTTTCAGAAAATATATGGATTGTCGTGACTTATGTCTGCCGATTACCCTTAAATTCGCTACAATCGGCATCTATGGAAAACGGTGATCTGGCGTAACAAATTACCGTTTGGGGCGTCTGGATTATGGGGCCTGTCCGACTAATCGTCACTAAACCACGGACAGGCTCGTGGGTCAGTTTATTGGGCGTCGAAATTCAACGCTTTCTGACGATTCCGAGTTGATTTGAGCCGTATAATAGAGTTGTCGGGTCGCGTGGGTGCGTGAACTGACAGCCGTAGTGGATTTCCACAGAGGGAAGTATTCGTGTCTACCCAGAATTTGAAGAACGTCCGGTTGCGCCGGGCTATTGCCAGCGTTGTTGAGAAGCTTGAAGAGCGCCGCCTGATGGCGAGCCAGCTCCCGTACACGCTCGACTTCGACGTGGAAAAAGGTGGGATTCTCGACAAGGACGGTCAGGGGACCGGCTTCACGTCCGTTCAGGTAATGAACGACGGCACGCAGTACCAGCCTTCGCAGATTGACCTGCAGACGGTGACCGGCGTCCTCAAGTTGACCGCCAAGGGCACGGCCACGGCAGGGTCGAACTATGACGGTGACAGCTCGCTGAAGAACGGACTGGAGACTTCGTTTGACGCCTCGGCGGCCGGGGGCTTCACGATGAGCGTGCGGCTTAAGGGCCCGCTGACCAACTTTAACTTCAACAACAACCAGGCCGGCATCACGTTCGGCGTCGACCAAGACAACTACGTTAAGCTGGTCGCGACCAACATCAGCGGTGGCAACTACGTCCAATTCGTTGACGAGACGAAAACGGGTTCGAGCTACACGCACTCCATCTCGCTCGCTAACTCTCTGTACAACATCGGGCCGTTCAACGCGGTCGAGTCGCTGGACCTGATCCTCGTCGGTGACCCGGCGAGCGGGAAGGTCTCGGCGTTCTATCGCGTGAATGATGGCCCACAGGTGAAGGTGGCGGCCGAGCTAACGCTGACCGGCACGAAGAAGACTGCCTTCTTCAACACTGAAGCCAAGGCCGGGCTCATCGTCATCAAGAAGAGCAACAACTCACCGGACTTCACGGCGACGTTCGACCGGTTTGAGATCACCGCTGGCACACCGCTAACCAACCGCCCCGCCGTCATCGCGACGCGTCCGTCGAACACCGACACGGGTGTGTCGCCCGACGCGTTCGTCGCTGCCGACATCAACCTCCCTACTCCGGGCAAGGGTGTCGACAGCACGACCCTGACCAGCGACAGTGTGCGCCTGTACCGCACCAGCGACCACCAGTTGGTCAACGCCGTGCTCAACACCGACGCCGCCGGTGGCTCGATCGTGCTTCAGCCAACCGATTCGCTCGACCCGAATACCTCTTACACGTTCGAGATCAACGACCTGTTGAAGGACACGAACGGCGCTGGCTTCCTGCCGTACACGATGTCGTTCACGACCGGTCAGGTGACCGCGCAACCGGACTCGTCGATCGCGTTCGAGAAGATCACGCTTAACACTGCAGCCGGTCAGAAGTTCACCGGTGTGTCGATGGGGCCGGACGGCAAGCTTTACGCCAATACCGACTCGGGTGACATCTACCGTTGGTCGATCAACGCAGACGGCACGCTCGGCGCCGCGCAGGTGATCACGACGATCAAGACCGCCAACGCGGGCGCTCCGCGCCTCGTTAGTGGTGTCGCGTTCGACCCGACGTCCACCGCGGGCAACCTGGTCCTGTGGGTTGTTCATAGCGACTACGCCCAGCAGAACGCAACCGACTACAGTGGCAAGATCACGCGCCTGACCGGCGCGAACCTGCAGACCGCCGCCGACGCCGTTATCAACTTGCCGCGCAGCACCGGTGACCACACGAGCAATCAGCCCGTGTTCGGCCCGGACGGCAAGATGTACTTCCAGCAGGGTTCCAAGACCGCCATGGGCGCGCCCGACAACGCCTGGGGTCTGCGCGAAGAGTCGATCCTGAGCTCGGCGATTCTGCAGATCGATACGGTTGCGTTGAACACGCGCCTTAACAACGCCCAGGGTTCGATTAACGTGCTCACGACCGATGCGGGTGGCACGTACAATCCGTACGCTGCCGGTTCACTGGTCAAGCTGTACGCCACGGGCGTTCGCAACGCGTACAACATCTTCTGGCACAGCAACGGGCACCTGTACGCCCCGACCAACGGCTCGGCCGCCGGTGGCGCGCTCCCGGCGACCGCTACGACGCCGGCCATTCCGAAGAACAACCAGACGCAGGACGACTGGCTGTACGATGTCGTCGAAGGTGGCTATTACGGTCATCCGAACCCGTCGCGCGGCGAATTGGTCGCCCACGGTGGCAACCCGACCGCCGCCGTCGATGCCAACGAGATCGAAGCCTACCCGGTCGGCACGCAACCGGCAGCGAACTACATCCCGCCGGCGTTCGTGTTCGGGAAGAACTATTCGCCCAACGGCGCGCTCGAATACAAGAGCGAAACGTTCGGAGGCGCCCTCAAGGGCAAGATGCTCGTCGTCCGTTACAGCGGTGGTGACGACATCCTCGTGCTCGACGTGAACGCCAACGGCACCATCGGCGCGGCCCAAAGTGGCTTGGCCGGCATGACGCACTTCACCGACCCGCTCGACGCGGTCGAGAACACTGCCACCGGCTTCCTGTACGTTGCCGAATACGGTGGTTCGCGCATCACTCTGCTGCGCCCGATTACGCCTGGCGCGAACATCAACGTCACCAAAAACACCTACTACTTCAACGACATCAGAGGTGACGGCGCGGCCGCCGTCGCCCAGACGATCAAGATCACGAACACTGGCACCCAGCCATTGGCGTTGACGAGTGATGGTCTGACCATCGGTGGCGTGCATGCCAATCAGTTCACGTTCATCAACAAGCCCTCGCTGCCGCGCACGATCGCGCCCGGCGCGAGCTTGAACGTGCAGATTGCGATGAACGCCAGCTCGACCGGTCTGAAGACGGCCACGTTGACGATTAAGAGTAACGACCCCGACCAACCGAACACGATCATCGACCTGCGCGGTATCGGCACGACCGGCACCGGTGGTCAGAACGAGCCGTCGCTGCAGGCAATATTGAACCTGTACAACATTCCGATCGCCACGGGCGACGCGAACCCTGCCAACACCGATCTGTACAACGCAAACGAGCCTCTGGGCGCCAATGACGAAGCCTTCGGGATGGAACGCCTGCAGAAGGCAGATGTCGGTCCGATCACCATCACCCCACTGGCGGTGATGGGCGTTGCAACCAACCCGTCGCTGCGCTTTGGTTTCTATGAAGCGGGCACCGGTGGCATCAAGACCGAGTTGTTCACGGTTCCAACGGCCACCGCTCAGAGCGTCAACCCGACGATCGAAGGCCTGCTCTCGTTCGACCCGGGCGCCAAGAGCTTTGGTCTCTACACGACCTGGCCAAACTTCAAGGCGGCCAACGGCACTGACCTGCGCGACGTGTTCAGCGAAGATCAGCTTAACAAGGGCTGGGATTCGGCCAGCCCGCACAAGTACCGTTTCTACCAGATGAAGAACGCCGACGGCTCGGTCGTGCCGAACACGTTCGTGGTGGCGGTCGAGGAGTTCAACGCCGGCTTTGACAGCAACGACATCGTCTTCGTCATCTCCAACGTCAGGGCAGCCGCTGCCGGACCGGAGATCGGTTACGAGAACCTTGACGCCATCGGATTCGCCAACTGGATGGCGTTTAACCGCGTCGAGCAGAAGAACACGACGACTCCGGACGTCACGCACGACCTCGGCACACTGCGCCTCCGCAATACTGGCACGCAGGACCTGGTCATCAACCAGGTGACGGCCACGACCGGGTGGACGGTGCTCAACCCACCGACCCAGCCGCTGGCACCGGGCGCGACGTACGACCTTCAGGTGAAGTTCGTCGCAGCGCCCAGCACTGTGATCAGGACGGGCATCCTCTCGATCCAGTCCAACGACGCCGACGAGCCGACGCTCGACATCAAGCTCGGTGGCTTCTCGCAGATCAAGTCCGAGAGCAACGAAGAGCCCTTGCTCCCGCAGATCGTCGCGGCCTTCGGGTACTCGACGAAGATCGTCAACATCGGCCAAAGCCTCGACAACGGTGGCAAGCTCGAGGCGGTTGGCGACGAGATTCTCAGCCAATACTGGCAGCGCGCCGATTCGCACCAGGAGATCCAGGTGCGCCAGTTGGCCGCTTTCCACACGCAGGGCAACACCGCCACGCTCGGCTGGTACGCCAAGGGTGGTGGCGCGACCAACATCCTCACGCACGACCGTACGGAAGGTCAGTCGTTTCTGCCGCACAAGTCGGGGACGAACTACGCGACCGACGGCTTTGCCAAGTTCAACACGACCTCGGTGTTCGGCATTAAGATTGACGGTGAACGCAGCGACTGGACGCAGAACTTCCAGGAAGGCACTGACGCTCAGTACGGCCACCACCTGCGCTTCTGGATCGCCAAGGACCAGGCAGGCAACGTCATCCCGAACACGTACATCGTTGCGATGGACTACTCGGGCGCGTCGTTCACCAACTTCGACTTCCAGGACAACGTCTACGTTATCAGCAACATCAAGCCCGAAGCGCCCACGGCCGTCACCGGTCTGACGGCGACGGGCAGTGGTGGTGGCATTGCGCTCGACTGGGCCGACCACGCCGGTCGCAACCTGGCCGGGTTCAATGTCTACCGCAGCACAGCGTCGAACGGCACGTTCACAAAGGTGAACACGGTGCCCATCACGGCATCGGAGTACAACGACACGCTCGCTCCGTCGGGCGCAACGTCGTTCTACAAGGTCTACGCAGTCGACATTTTCCGTACCGAGTCAGCGGCCGCAGCGACCAGCGCGTTGCGTACCGTCGACTCGACCCCACCGGCAAACGTTACAGGTCTCGCGGCCGTCGGTAGCGCCAGCGGCATCGCGCTGACGTGGAACGCCAATGTCGACGCCGACCTGGCTGGTTACAACATCTACCGAAGTGATTCGGAGAACGGCACGTTCATCAAGTTGAACGGCGCGGCGGTCCCGACCGCATCGTACAACGACGTGAACGCCCCTTCGGGTGTCACGAGCTTCTACCGCGTCAAGGCGGTCGATACCTCAAGCCTCGAGTCGAGCGTGTCGGCGACTGCTAACGCCGTCCGCACGCTGGACACCACCGCGCCGACCGCGCCGACCGGTGTCATTGCGACCGGTTCGACCGGTGGCATTTCACTCGACTGGTCCGACAATACCGAGCCCGACCTGGCCGGTTACAACGTCTACTTCTCGACGTCCGCCGGCGGTGGCTTCACGAAGTTGAACACGTCACTGAACATCGGGTCGTTCTACACGCACTCGACAGCACCGGCGAACGTGACAAGCTACTACCGCATCACCGCGGTCGACACGAACGGCAACGAGTCGCCGTTCTCCAGTGGCAGCGCCGTCCGCCTGGACGGTGTCCCACCGGCAGCCCCGACGGGCCTCGGCGCGACCGGTTCCACCGCGAGCATTACGCTCGACTGGGCCGACAACGCTGAGCCTGACCTGGCTGGTTACAACATCTTCCGTTCCGACTCGGCCAACGGCACCTACGTGAAGATCAATGCGTCGCTCGTGACGAGCAGCGCGTTCAGCGACACGCAGGCCCCGGTCAACGCGACGAGCTTCTACTACGTCGTCGCCGTCGACAGCTCGGGCAATGTCTCGGCCTTCAGCGCAACCGCCAACGCCAATCGCCCGGGCCCGACCGTTAACGGAACCATCCGGCAGAATGCCGGCGGAACGACGTTCCTCGACACCACTGGCGAGACATGGGAAGCCGATACGGGCTTCACATCGACCAACTCCACGTTCGGCAGCACCCTCAACACGAACGCGATCGCCAACACGGATGAAGATGCCCTCTACTCCAGCTTCCGCTGGGGCGTCAGCTTCAAGTACACCAAAACTGGCATCGCCAATGGTGACTACCAGTTGAAGCTGCATTTTGCCGAGACGAACTACACGGCGAACAACAAGCGCAAGTTCAACGTGTTCGCTGAAGGCACACAAGTTCTGACGAACTTCGACGTTCACTCCGCTGCGGGTGGTGCCAACCGGGCGGTGGTCCGCACGTTCAACGTGACGATCGCTGATGGCAAGCTTGATCTGTCATTCATCGGAACCCTGGCCTCGGCCATGGTCTCGGCGATCGAACTGGTTCCGGTAAACGTCTCGGGCCCTGTGGTCCCTGCCGCCCCAACTGGTTTGGGCGCGACGGCCGCTTCCAGCAGCCAGATCAACCTGGCGTGGACCGACAACGCGTCCAACGAGACGGGTTACCTGATCGAGCGCTCGACCGATGGCACGAACTTCACGAACGTGACGACCGTGGCTGCCAACAGCACCACGTACAGCAACACGGGCCTGTCGGCGTCGACGGCGTACTTCTATCGCGTGACCGCAGTGGGTTCACCGACCAACTCGGCCACGTCGAACGTCGCGACAGCGACCACGCAGGCGGCAACGGTGACCCCACCGGCTGCCCCGACGAGCCTCGTCGCCAGCGCGATCTCGAGCGTTGCGATCAACCTGACGTGGACTGACAACGCGTCGAACGAGACGGGCTACCTCGTCGAACGTTCGACCGATGGCGCGACATTCACAACCACTGCCACACTGGGTGCCAACGCGACCAGCTACGGTGACAGTGGGCTGATCGCCTCGACGCAGTACGTCTACCGTGTCACGGCGATCGGCAGTGGTGCCAACTCGGCACCGTCGAACGTCGCCAATGCGACTACGCAGGCCGCGCCGGTCGTCACGCCCGCCACACCGACCAGTCTGGTCGCCACGGCAGCGTCGTCGTCCAGCATCAACCTGACGTGGGCCGACAATGCGACCAACGAGACGGGTTACCGCGTTGAACGTTCGACCGACGGCACCAACTTCACGACCGCCGCCACGCTTGGGGCCAATGTGACGACGTATGGTGACAGTGGCCTGACGGCCTCGACGCAGTACTTCTACCGCGTCATCGCACTGGGCAGTTCGGTCAACTCGGCTGCGTCAAACGTCTCCAGCGCGACGACGCAGACCCCGACCGTCGGCACGACGGTTCGACAGAACGCCGGCACGACGACGTTCGTTGACACGGCTGGCAACACGTGGGAAGCCGACACCGGCTTCTCGTCGACCAACAGCACGTTCGGCACGACCGTGAACAGTGTGGCGATTGCCAACACCGAAGACGATGGGCTTTACTCCAGCTTCCGCTGGGGTGTCAGCTTCAACTACACCAAGACCGTGCCGAACGGTGACTACCAGTTGAAGCTGCACTTTGCCGAGACGAACTACACGCTGAGCAACAAGCGCAAGTTCAACGTGGTCGCCGAGGGCACGCAGGTGCTGACGAACTTCGACGTCTTCGCAGCCGGGGGTGGTGCTGCTCGTGCGGTCGTGCGCACGTTCAACGTGACGATCACCGATGGCAAGCTGGACCTGTCGTTCATCGGAACCCTGGCCTCGGCCATGGTCTCGGCGATCGAACTGGTGCCTGCTGCCCAGCAAACACCGACGACCCCGGCGGCCGCGACTGGCCTGTCGGCGACGGCAATCTCGAGCAGCCAGATCAACTTGGCGTGGACGGACAACGCGTCCAACGAGACCGGCTATCGCGTCGAGCGTTCGACTGACGGCACCAACTACACGACGCTCGCGACCCTCGGCGCCAACGTGACCAGCTACAGCAACACCGGCCTGAACGCCTCGACTCAGTACTCGTACCGCGTCGTGGCAGTAGGCAGCGCGTCCAACGCAGTGGCGTCCAACGTCGCCGTCGCGACGACGCTGGCATCTACACCGGCGGTCGGTACGACCCTCCGCATCAACGCGGGTGGAACGGCGTACACCGACTCAAACGGGGTCTCGTGGTCGGCTGATACCGGCTTCAGCACCAGTGAGTCCAAGGGTGACGTCCTGGCCGTGAACAACACGACCGACGACCGGCTTTTCTATCAGCGTCGTTTCGCCAACGACTTCACGTTCTCGACTCCGGTTGCGAACGGGAACTACACGCTCAAGCTGTTCTTCGTCGAGACGTTCTACTCGACGACCGGCTCGCGCATCTTCAACGTGTCGGCCGAAGGCGTGCAGGTCATTACCAACCTCGACCTCGTCGCCGAGGCGGGCAAGCTCAACCCGGTCACCAAGACGTTCAACGTCACGGTCGCCGACGGCAAACTCGACCTGCGGTTCTTCAGCAACGTGGAAAAGGCGATCATCTCAGCCATCGAGCTGACGCCCGCCACCTAGGAGCGGCCGCTACGAATCGCCGATTCGCACAAACCTCTGTGCACCCCGATTGGACCGGAACGCGCAACGTTCCGGTCCTTTCGTTTGCCCTGTCAGCGAGAGCCATTTCGGTACCGTCTGCCTTATAACCCTCCCACTCGAGCGCCAAGACGGGCAGCCTGCTGCACGATACTGGAAGTACCGCGTTCGACACGTCCGATAACTCCATCTAAATGGCGTTCCAAGTAATCGACATCACACGCCGACGCGGGCGGAAGACGCGCGCCAACAGTATTATTTTCGCGGACGTGATTTGGTGGCTATACCCGCCGTTCGGATGAGACTCACGGCGCGACTGGGTACAGGTGCGTTACGGGTGTCGCGATCGTTTTCGTTGCGCGAATCGGCAACATTTTTGCCAGTGGACCGAAACGCAGAATCCAGGCACGCTGTAGTATTCTCCATATGTGCATCGCCCGAATTCGCGCCCGCTCTTTCACGCTCCTGGTCATCCTCATCGCTTCTTTTGGGTTGCCGGTTGGCCGGTAATCGGCTCACCGAAATGTGGGCCCTCGCGACCGGGTGAACCGCAGCGTTTTCCTGTAAACTCCTGGTGGGTGTGCCGAGCGCTAAGCACACCTGCGCGTATGGTCGATCCATCTGTCACCTCGTTCGTTTCCCGTGCCGGTCAAAAGCTCGAGCACGCGCTGGCAACCTTTGCGATGGACGTGTCGGGGCTCGTCTGCGCCGACCTCGGTTCCAATACGGGTGGCTTCACCGACTGCCTTCTCAAACGCGGCTCGACCAAGGTCTATGCGGTCGATACCGGGTATGGCGTGCTCGACTGGAAGTTACGCAAGGACCCCCGTGTCGTCGTGATGGAACGGACCAACGCTATGCACGTCGTTTTGCCCGAACCCGTCGGGTTTGTGTGCATCGACGTCGCATGGACCCGCCAACGGAACATCCTGCCCGCGGCCCGTCAGCTGTTGAGCCCAATTGGTGAGGTCGTCACCCTGGTCAAGCCGCATTACGAGGCCCCTGCGGGCCTGCTCCGGGGTGGGGTTTTGCCCGAGTCGGACCTTTCTGCCGTCATCACGACCGTGTCTGTGGACATCGAAACCGCGGGGTTCACGATTGTGGAAACCGTCCTTTCGCCGATAAAGGGAGCTAAGGGGAATACCGAAGTCCTATTTAGGCTCCGGCCGACACCCGACTTGCGGAAAGTTGAGGCGTCCCCATGAGCCTGAAGGACGGGTCGGAGAACATGGATTTTAGCCCCCCGCGTCGCGAAAAGGCGCGTATAACTGCAAGTCAGCGTCGTGTGCCTCCGAAGGTCAGTTCACCTATGTCTTCACGCAGCATCAGAATTGCCATCGCCGGTGTCGGGAATTGCGCCAGTTCCCTCGTTCAGGGCCTTGCCTGGTACGCCTCTCGGCGCGGGAGTGGTGCCGCCGACGAGACGCTCGGGGTCATGCACCCGGAACTGGGTGGCTACCGGGTCGACGACATCCAGGTCGTCGCTGCGTTTGACGTCGACCGTCGCAAGGTCGGTGCGCCCCTCGAAGAGGCTCTCTTCGCGCTCCCCAACAACACGAAGGTCTTCTGCCGTGAGGTCCCCAAGAGCGGTGTCGTCGTGAAGATGGGTGACGTGCTGGACGGTGTTGCCCCTCACATGGCGAGCTACCCCATCCATCAGCGGTTCGACGTTGCCGACGAGCGACCGGTCGACGTCGCCAAGGTTCTGCGCGACAGTCAGGCCGACCTGCTCGTCAACTACATGCCCGTCGGTTCACAACTCGCGACCGAAGCGTACGCCAAGGCGTGCCTTGACGCGGGTGTCGCGTTCGTCAACTGTGTCCCCTGCTTCGTCGTCAGTGACGGCGTCTGGGCCGAGAAGTTCCGGCTGGCGGGTCTGCCTTGCGTCGGGGATGACATCAAGGCCCAGGTCGGCGCGACGATCACGCACCGCACGCTCGCGAGGCTGTTCACCGACCGGGGTGTGAAGATCGAGAGCACCTACCAGTTGAACACCGGTGGCAACACCGACTTCCTCAACATGCTCAACCGCGACCGGTTGTCGAGCAAGAAGATCAGCAAGACCGACGCCGTCCAAAGCCAGCTCAACGTCCCACTGCCGCCCGACCAGGTGCACATCGGGCCCAGTGACTTCATCCCGTTCCAGAAGGACAACAAGGTCTGCTTTCTTCGCATTGAGGGAACGGGCTTCGGTGGTTTGCCGATGCACCTGGAGATGCGCCTCAGCGTCGAGGACAGCCCCAACAGCGCCGCGGTGGTCGTAGACGCCATCCGCGCCTGCAAGATCGCGCTCGACGCCGGCATCACCGGTCCGATCGAGTCTGCGGCTGCGTGGACGATGAAGCACCCCCCGGTGCAGATGACCGACCACGATGCCAAGCTGGCGATGGAGAAGTTCGTAGTCGACGCGCAAACCTCCCCCCGCAAGCCCGCCGGCGCTTCGCGACGGGCGTCGTAGGTGATCCCTGCTGACCGACCTACGCGCAAAAAAGAAAAATAGGGGTCCACCCTCCCTCACGGCGTTTGACCGATTGGCGGAACGCTTGGCCATTGCGCGGGTTATGGACGTCCCGGTGGGATGGCTCATCCTATTTTCCCGTGAACAAACCGACCTACAACCGACATGGAACCGACATACAAACGACAACAAACGACATGAATCGACGGTGGTCCATCTGACGCCGGTTTGTCAGGGTGGTCGGGACCCCGTTTAGCGGCTGTCCCACAGGGACGCATTAAACGATGAAAAACAAGAAAAGGCGTCCCTGCGGGACAGCCGCTAAACGGGATTCATCGGCGCTTGTTCGCGACGGGCGTATTCAATTGTCAAAGAGCATCGCGTACGACTAACGCCGTCCGCGGGTACAACCTGCTACTCGTTCCGAAGTCAGTGCGCGCCATAGCGTGTTTTCGCGCACATCACGGTGACGAATCGCGATTTTCCATAGGAAGTTTTGAAGAAAAAAATCTGAGATGCTCGCCGAGCCGTTGCGCGCCAGAGCGCCCCGTTGCGCACCGGAGCGAGTTGCACGGAAATAAATCTGTCCATGAAACGAGAACGGCGTGGTCACTATAGCGACCACGCCGTCTGTATCTTGAGATCAAACTTGTACCGTTTAGTCCCGTGGCGCGTTGGCCGAGCCGGTGTTGACGGGGGGTGTGTAAGTGCTGCCACTTTGCAGAAGCGTCGGACCGGGGACGATACCCAACCGGCGAAGGCCGTCTGCGACTTGACCGTCCTTGGGGTTCATCTGGTAGGCCTTGCGCAGAGACACTTCGGCTTTCTGGGTTTGACCCAGCTGTTCGAGGTACAGGCCGTAGTCTTTCTGGAAGTAGAAGTTGTGCACGTCCATCAGAGAGGCCTGCTGATAGGCTTCAACCGCTGAGTCGGCGTCACCAGTGTAGCGGTAGACCTTGGCCATCACGAAGACATCCTCAGCCGACTCCGGCCCCTTGGCCTTCATGGCTGCCAGTTCGGTCTCTTTCGAGTTGCTCTTGGCGATCGCCTTAGCCAGACCGTCCTGCACGTTGGCGCGGAACTGCTTGTCGATCCGGCCTTCCTGAGTCCACTTCAAATTGTCCAAAGACGAGCGGAACGCCTGGATTGCCTGTTGATACGACGTGGTCGCATCGAGGCTGAGTCCCAGGTAGTAGAAAGACTTAAAATCGCGCGGGTCCTTCGCGACGGCGTTCTGGAATGAACCGACCGCGTCGACGTAGTTACCGTCTTTATAGAGCTTGATGCCCTGCTTGCGCGCGTTATCCTGAAGAACCGTGGTCCGTTTGCCGTCGGCACTGCAACCGACCAGACCGAAGAGAACCGTGCCAGCAATGGCAGTGGCGCAAAGAAAACGAGCAAACCCCCGAGTGGAACCGTTCACCGCTACCTCCCTGTAGCTAAGAGCCTTTTAAGTCCCACGGCCCTCCGGCACACCGGCCGGCGCAGGACATCGTTGTGACAAATACGATAACTCGACCCGCAAAGTTTGCAAGAATTGCGCGAGCGCAAAAATTGCCGGGGATGGCGGATGCGTGGAACCAAGGCATGCGCTCGGCCAATTGGAAAGCATGTCATCCCGACGGGAGCGGAAGCGACCTGAGGGATTTCGACTAGACAGGACTGCTCGGCTGTTCGAGATCCCTCGGGTCGCTTCCGCTCCCCTTCGGGATGACAACTTGGAGGTAGCCGACAATCTTGGACGCGCGTATTCTACCGCGTGCCGCTACTTCGTCGGTTCGTTGACAATCTCATCCAGCGCCTGGTCGACCTCTTTCGGTTCCAGAACGCCCAGTTCTTCGAGCGCCAGAAGTGCGGCTTTTTGCTCGGCCATTTTTTTGTTGGGACCCCAGGCGCTGGTGAATCTGCGGGTGTCGATGATCACACCGACTTCAAAGCACTTGCTGTGGTCAGGGCCCTTTTCGTCGAGCAATTCGTACATCGGACCGGCGCCGAGCGCCTTCTGGGCGTGCTGTTGCAATAGCGCCTTGTAGTTCTGCTGGTGCGAGTTGCTCGCGATTTCTTCCATCTTGGCCGACATCGTGCGGAGGACGTACGCCTTGACGACCTCGAACCCACCATCCAGGTAGATCGCAGCGACGATCGACTCGTAGACCGCAGCAGCGAGTGAGCTGGGCATCGCTTCGCGGTTGCTGATGCCTTTACCAATGATCAGCAGGTCGGTCAGGCCCGTCTCATTGCTGACCTCGGCACAGGTGCGACGGGAGACCACGGCGCTCTTGACCTTGGTCAGATCGCCTTCGAGGTACTCAGGGAAGCGAAGGTAAAGCGCCTCACAGATGACGAGGTCCAGGACGGCGTCGCCGAGGAACTCCATGCGTTCGTTGCTGTTGAGACGGTTGTCGGCGATCGAGGCGTGGGTGAGCGATTCCTTGAGCAGACTGGAGTTTCTGAAGGTGTAACCGAGAATCGCCTCGGCCCTCTCGCGTGCTTCGTTGGTCACAAACTGCTCACTGAAAGGAGAATCACCGGTTGCAATGTCACCTTGCCGGCCGCGATGACCGGTTGCAACCGGCGATGCGGCAAGGGAACGCATGAGGCTAGCGAGATTGACGGCATCGTGTCAACGAAAAAGGTTTTGAGCGGGCAGGAGTTAGGGTCTGGTGTAGT
>Ga0163144_10005816_pt1 | contig 27409 bp, 17 predicted proteins | sample OliLak19BULKMAT1_FD_123175 | JGI IMG/M metagenome (GOLD analysis project Ga0163144, IMG submission 123175) | Freshwater microbial mat bacterial communities from Lake Vanda, McMurdo Dry Valleys, Antarctica - Oligotrophic Lake LV.19.BULKMAT1 | ecosystem: Environmental > Aquatic > Freshwater >... | reverse complement strand
TCGGGCGCAAAGCTGGGCGTGTCGCTGTGCTTCAACCCCAGCCACTTGGAGTTCGTGGATCCCGTCGCGATGGGCCGCGTGCGCGCGCGCGACGACAACGAGCGCGTGCGCGAAGGCGGCGTGCCGTCCAGCTTGACGATGCTGATCCACGGCGACGCGGCGTTCGCCGGACAAGGCGTCGTGCAGGAGACGCTGAACATGTCGCAGCTGCCCGGCTACAACGTCGGCGGCACGATCCACGTCATCGTCAACAACCAGGTCGGCTTCACGACCGATCCGCAAGACGGCCGCAGCACGACGTACGCGACCGACGTCGCGCGCATGCTGCAGTGTCCGATCCTGCACGTGAACGGCGAGGATCCCGAGGCGGTCGCGCAGACGATCCGTCTGGCGATGGACTTCCGCAAGAGCTGGCGCAGCGATGTCATCGTCGACATGTACGCGTATCGCCGCCGCGGTCACAACGAGGGCGACGAACCCAGCTTCACGCAGCCCCTGATGTACGAGACCATTCGCGCGCGCAAGACGGTGCGCGAGGGATATCTCGACCACCTGCTGCAGCTCGGCGGCGTGACGCGTGCGGACGCGGACGCGATCGAGGAAAAGTGTCGCGCGCAGCTCGAAGCCGAACTCGACGCGTCGAAGTCGAAGGACTACGTCTACCAGAGCTCGAAGCTCGGGCCCGAGTGGGCGAGCTACGCGGGCGGGCGCGACGCCGATGTGCCCGAGGTGCCGACCGGATACCCGAAGAAGGACCTGGCCGAGTTGCTCGCGGCGACGACGCGCGCGCCCGAGGGGTTCACGGTGCATCCCAAGCTCGTGACGATCCTCGAACGCCGCAGCGAGATGGCCCGCGGCGAAAAACCGCTCGACTGGGCCGCCGGCGAAGCCGCAGCGTTCGCGACGCTCGCGACGCAGGGCGTGCGCGTGCGCCTCTCCGGCCAGGATTGCGAGCGCGGCACGTTCAGCCACCGCCACGCCGTGCTGCACGACGTCGTGAACGGCCGCCGACACATGCCGCTGGCGCACATCGCGCCGCGCGAATCGCCGATCGAGATCTGGAACAGCCCGCTGTCCGAGACGGGCGTGATGGGTTTCGAGTACGGCTACACGCTCGAACAACCCGGCGCGCTGGTGCTGTGGGAAGCGCAGTTCGGCGACTTCGTGAACGCGGCGCAGGTCATCGTCGACCAGTTCCTCGTCAGCGCCGAGGAGAAGTGGAAGCGTCTGTCGGGCCTCGTGCTGCTCCTGCCGCACGCGTTCGAGGGACAAGGCCCCGAGCACTCCAGCGCGCGCCTCGAACGCTTCCTGCAGATGTGCGCCGACGACAACATCCAAGTCGCGAACGTCACGACGCCGGCGCAGCTCTTCCACATGCTGCGGCGCCAAGTGCTGCGTCCGTGGCGCAAGCCGCTGGTCGTGATGACGCCGAAGAGCCTGCTGCGCCATCCGCGCGCGGTGTCGACGCTCGACGAGCTCAGCGAAGGTCGCTTCCACCGCATCTTGGCCGACGTCCCGCCGCAGGGCGCGAAGACGCGTCCGAAAGTGACGCGCGTGCTGCTGTGCTCGGGGAAGGTCTACTACGACCTCGAGGACCAGCGCGAGAAGCTGCCGGCGAACGACGTCGCGATCCTGCGCCTCGAGCAGCTCCACCCGCTGCAGGAGCGTGACGTGGAAGCCGCTCTCGCTCCGTACGGCAAGGACGTACCCGTGATCTGGGTCCAGGAGGAGCCGGCCAACATGGGCGCGTGGCACCACCTGCTCGTGCGCTTCGGCGGACAGATCGCCGGCCATCCGTTCTCGTCCTCGACGCGCGCAGCCGCCGCGTCGCCCGCGACCGGCTCGCCGACGAGCCACAAGGTCGAACAGCAAGAAGTCCTCGATCGCGCCTTCGGGCGCGCCTGATCGCCTCACGAAAGCAAGCAGCATGGCCGCCACCGAACTCAAGGTCCCCTCCGTCGGCGAATCGATCACCGAAGTGCAGATCGGCGACTGGCTGATCGGCGAGGGCGCGAGCGCGAGCAAGGACGCCGCACTCGTCGTGATCGAGACCGACAAGGTGACGGTCGAGCTGCCCGCGCCGATCGCGGGCAAGGTGACGCGCGTCCTGAAGAAGAAGGGCGAGAAGGCGACCGTCGGCGAAGTGATCGGATACATGGAAGCCGGTGCCGCGGGCGCCGCGCCGAGCGCGCAACCCGCCGCGCCCGCGAAGGGCGACGCGAAGTCCGCTCCCGCGAAGACGGAGTCCGCTCCGGCCAAGGGTGAGCCCGCTCCCGCGAAGGCGGAGTCCGCGCCCGCGAAGGCGGAGTCCGCGCCCGAGAAGGGAGGTGCGCCCGCGCGCGAAACCGTCGTGATGCCCGCCGCCGCGCGCGCGCTCGCGACGGGCGGCGTCGATCCCGCCACCGTGACGCCGACGGGTCCGGGCGGACGCATGCTGAAAGAAGACGTGCAGCGCACCGCGAGCGCCCCGAAGCCGGCCGCCCCCGCGACTCCGCGCTCGAACGGCGGATCGCGCGAGGAAGAGATCGTGCCGATGACGCCGCTGCGCAAGCGGATCGCCGAGCGCCTCGTCGAGGCGAAGACGAACGCCGCGCTGCTGACGACGTTCAACGAGATCGACATGACGGCCGTGATGGCGCTGCGCACCGAGCACAAGGACTCGTTCCTCGCGAAGCACGGCACGAAACTGGGCTTCATGTCCTTCTTCGTGAAGGCCTCGATCGACGCGCTCAAGCTCGTGCCCGGCGTGAACGCCGAGATGCGCGGCGACTCGGTCGTCTACCACAACTACTACGACATCGGCGTCGCGGTCGGCGGCGGCAAGGGCCTCGTCGTGCCCGTGCTGCGCAACGCCGAGCGCCTGAGCTTCGCCGAGATCGAAGCCGGCATCGCCGAGCTCGCGACGCGCGCGCAGACGAACAAGCTGACGCTCGACGAATTGACCGGCGGCACGTTCACGATCAGCAACGGCGGGATCTACGGCTCGCTGCTCAGCACGCCGATCGTGAACCCGCCGCAGTCGGGGATCCTCGGCCTGCACGCGATCCAGGATCGCCCGGTCGCGCGCGACGGGCAGGTCGTGATCCGCCCGATGATGTACGTCGCGCTGACGTACGACCACCGCTTGGTGGACGGCCGCGAAGCCGTGACGTTCCTGAAGCGCGTGAAGGAGTGCATGGAAAACCCGGCGCGGATGCTGCTCGAGGTCTGAGCCATTGACATCGGTGTCAGTTGGATCCGTCACCGGGTCGCGACGATCACCCGCCCACCTACGAGCCTCCAAGCATCCCGCCACGCACACGATCGAGCTCGACCGCGTCCTCCGCGCTCTCCCTGAGCGCGTCTACCGAACCTTCATCGACCCCGACGCCATGGTGAAGTGGCTCCCTCCGCACGGCTTCACCGGGAAGATCCACTCGATGGATGCCCGCGTCGGCGGCGGGTACCGCATGTCGTTCACGAACTTCGCGAATGGCGGCAGCCACGCGTTCGGCGGAAAGTACGTCGAGATGGTCCCGGGCGAGCGCCTGCGCTACACGGACAAGTTCGAGGACCCGAACCTGCCGGGCGAGATGAGCGTGACGATCACGCTGAAGAAGGTCTCGGTCGGGACCGATCTCTCGATCGTGCAGGAAGGCGTGCCCGCAGTGATCCCGGCCGAGGCGTGCTATGTCGGATGGAGTGAATCGCTCGGCCTGCTCGCGAGCCTCGTCGAAGCGGACATCCCCGCGGGGACCTGATCGACGCGCTGCGTACGCATCCTGAGCGCGTCGATCGCGTGGTGGGACAGGTGCGAGAATCGTCCTCTTGGCATTCCGGTCCCCCGCCTCGACCATGGCGGACATGCGGTCCGGACGGGAAAGAGCGCGTCGCGCCGGACTCTTGATCGCGGCGCTCGTCGTCGTGGCCGGAGCGTGGTTCCTCGTCCCGGATTCGCCCAGGTCCGCGCCAGTGGACGACACGCGCGTCGCCGCGACTCCGACCACTGACGCAACGATCGTCGAGCTGATCGCAGCGGATGTGAAGCCGAACTTGCGGCTCGCGGCTGAAACGCCTGCAGTGCTCGAGGTCGACGTGCGCGCGTCGGACTTTCCCCTGCGACCGGCTGCCCGTCGGGCGCAATCCGGACGGCTCACGCTGAGCGCCGTCGACGCCGTGACACGCGTGCCGCTCGATGACGTTCGCGTGCGCATTGTGAGCGGGACGCGCATCGCTGATCGTGAAGCGGGAACGGGCGCGACCGCGGTCGTCCTGAAGCTCACGCCCGACACGTACACGCCGTTCGTCCTGGTTCCGGGGTACGAGCCCGTGGAGCTCGAGGCGGTGCGCGTCGAATTGGGCGCGGAGCTCGAGCTCACCGCTGCGATGCACCGCGGCAGCGCGAGCATCAAGGGCATCGTGATCGGCGTCGGCAACGCGCGCCATGCGGAGCTCACGGGAGCCGGCCGGCGTCCGTGCGATCGATGCGCGGAGTCCGAGGCGGCGCAACCTTCGCGCGGGAAGCGCGCGAGCGGGATGGGCAAAGGCTGGAGTCGGCGGGATCCCTGCGCGCACTGCGGTTTCCCGGCCGATTTCACGCGCATTCCCGTCGATGCCGCGGCGACGTTCGCGTTTCGTGACCTCGCCAGCGGCGACTACGCGCTGCGCCTCACCGACGAGCGCGGCCACGGCGACGGCACGTCGTTGCTGGTCGCGCTGCGCGAAGCGCAGCACGTGCGCGTCGAGATGACCGCGCCGGTATTGCGCGACGCAGGCGGCACATCGCGGAGCGCAGGCTGCACAGCGCGGAGCGCAGGCGGCACAGCGCGAAGCGCAGGCGGCACAGCGCGGAGCGCAGGCGGCACATCGCGGAGCGCAGGCTACACAGCGCACTTCGACGTGCGCCCCGCGCCTCGCGAACCAGGGTCGTCCTTCGTCGCGGAACGCAAGCTCAGTCTCTATCGATGTCCAGGCGGATGCGGCTGATCGAGCTCGTCGTCAATTCGCGGCCAGACGCAGGGGCAGTCGGCGGGCTACGGTATGACGCCATGGACTGGCGACGACTCTTCTCACGCGCACCGAACCCCGACGCCGGCCAGGCCGCGGAGGATCCGGCCGAGCGCGACCGCAAGATCGTTCTCGCCTACCACGATGTGACGAAGCACGGCTCGCAGCGTTTCGCGCGCGGCCCGGTCGATCTCGACTGGGAGACGCAGCCGAATCCGTTCCGCCGCTGGGCCGGCGCCGAGGTCCTGCCGCTCGCCCACACGCCTATTGGAGCGGAGCCGCGCTACGAGCAGGTCTACGTCGAGGGCGAGCTCGCGCCGCACGCGCTCGACCGCGCGTTCGCGTCGCAACTCTTCTTCGACAGCCTCGCGCTCTCGGCGTGGAAGAGTGCGGGCGAATCGCGCTGGTCGCTGCGCGTCAATCCTTCGAGCGGCAACTTGCACCCGACCGAGGGTTACCTGCTCGCTCCGGCGATCGCAGGACTCTCCGCGACGCCGTTCGTGGCGCACTACGCGCCCAAGGAGCACGCGCTCGAGGTGCGCGCACGCTTCGATCGCGCGCTGTGGGATTCGCTCGCGCTCGGCTGGCCGGCGCAGTGCGTGCTCGTCGGCTTCTCCTCGATCCACTGGCGCGAAGCTTGGAAGTACGGCGAGCGCGCCTACCGCTACTGCAATCACGACACGGGCCACGCCATCGCGAGCGTGACGCTCGCCGCCGCCGCGATGGGTTGGAGAGCCACACTGCTCGACGAGCTGGGCTCGGACGCGGTCGCGCGGCTCTTGGGCCTCGGCGACACGCGCGCGCCCGAAGCGGAGGAGCCCGAATGCGTGCTCCTCCTGCATCCGCAGAGTGCTGAACGCAGCGCAGTCGAACTGGACGACCGCCCGATCGAACGCTTCGCCGGGCTCACTTGGGCCGGTGCGCCGAACGTGCTGAGCTCCGACCATGTCGCGTGGGAAGTCATCGAGGCCACGGCGGATGCCGCGCGCAAACCGGCGTCCGTGCGAGCGCGCGCCGCGTTCGAATCGCCCTGGCCGGCGATGCCCGTCGGCGACGAAGCGATCTCGTTCCGCCGCATCGCGCACCAGCGCCGCAGCGCGGTCGCGATGGACGGCCGCAGCGGGCTCGCGCGCGATGCGTTCTACCAGACCTTGCGCCGCACGCTGCCGAGCCGCGCGGGTGCGCCGTTCACCACGCTGAGCTGGTCGCCGCGCGTGCACCTCGCGCTGTTCGTGCACCGCGTCGCCGACCTCGAGCCGGGGCTCTACTTCCTCGTGCGCGACCCGGCCGACGAAACCGCGCTCCGTGAGGCGATGCGACCCGAGTTCACGTGGACGAAACCGCCCGGATGCCCCGCGGATCTCCCGCTCTTCACGCTGCACGGCGGCGATGTGCGCGGGCTCGCCGCGCGCGTCTCGTGCGACCAGCAGATCGCGGGCGACGGGTGTTTCAGCCTGGGGATGATCGCGCGCTTCGCGTCCTCGATCGCGGAGGACGGCGCGTGGATGTACCCGCGACTTTTCTGGGAGACGGGCGTCGTGGGCCAGGTCCTCTATCTGGAAGCCGAGGCACTCGGATTGCGCGCGACCGGCATCGGCTGCTTCTTCGACGATGCGGTGCACGGCGTCCTCGGCTTGCGCAATCGAGCTTGGCAGAGCCTCTACCACTTCACGATCGGCGGCGCGGTCGAGGACACGCGGATCGCGCGCGAGCCGGCGTACGCGACCGCCCCGGCGGGCCCGCTCTGACATCGACTTCGCGGCGCGCGCCCGATGCGGCACGCCCGTGCCGTGCGCGCACGCGAAGGTCTGGCACGCGAACTCGAAGGCCGATCGCGAGCAGGCGACCGCGTCGGCGAACTCGACCCTGAGACGCGTGATCGCTCCGCCGACGCAGCGCAAGCCGTCGCCGAACGGCGAACCGAGACCTCCCCTCAGGACCGCGGTGCCGACGAAGAGGAGACCGGGCCGGCCGGGCGGCCATTCCGCGATCGGTGGACGAGCGCCTGACTCCGCACGCCTACTGCGGAGGCGGCAAGAGTTCGCGTACGAACTCTGCCGAGGCCGCCGCCACCGAACTGTAGAACCCCCCCGCAGTTCGCGCGTGGGCCAGTGCCGGTGGCGCCCACGCCAAGTGGTCTTGCTGCAGACGCGCGGCGAGCTCGGGCCGCTCTTCGACGAGGTCGGCCCACAAGGTCAAGATGCAACCCAGATGGTCCGGCGCCGCTCCGCGCGAACCCGGCGCGAGCTCGCGAGCCGCCGCGGCGGCGATCGCGCGCACCGCGACGGCCGGATCGCCGTCGTACTGGCCGCCTTGCCACAGCGATTGCACGGGGGGCGCGGTTCAGGACTTCCGCGGCAACGCCGGGCTCGACGCGCGCCGTCCCGCTCGGCCCGTGAGCATGGAATCTGCCGCGCGGCACGGCGGTGACTTCGCCTGCGAGTGCGCCGAGAACGATCAGGCCTTGGGCATCGGCCGCGACCGTGTGCTCCCAACGTGTCGCGTTGGCACCGGTCGTATTCAGCACGAGGAGCACGCGCGCGCCCTCCACCGCACGTTCGAAGCGAAGCACGCGAACCGTGAGGGTCCCGGGCGGAGTGCGCTCGATCCGCAGCGGACCCGCGCGTGGAACGGTGATCTCGAATCGCGCGCTCCATCCGTCGCTGAACGTCGCCTGGGAGGGATCGTCCCCGGACCGAGCGAGCTCGAAGCGGCCGTCGCTCGCGCCGTGCCGAGCGAGTGACTGCCGCGGCTCGGTCGGCGTCGTCTTCGTGGTCCAACTCGCCTCGATGCGCGCGGCGACCGCTCAGCCGTTCGCATCCAAGACCTCGACGGTGAGCGGGCCATCCACGAGATCGAGGTCGACCAGGCGTTCGTCACCGCTGGGCTCGTCGCGGGGCACGAACACGTGCTCGAGACCCGCGTGATGCACGGTGATGTCCGAACCGATGGCCGTCCCGAAGCGCGGGCCGCGCGAGCGCCGGATCTCGAAGAGGACCGCGGCGTCCGTGACCACCGTCGCCGGGTACAGGCCGACCGTCGCTCCAGCGAGCGGTGCTCCGTCGACGCGCACGATGCGAGCTCGGCGGCGCATCCGGTTTGGATACGCCGCCGAGCAGGAGCAAGCTCTCGCGAGCCCGCGGCCGGATCGCGTTTCAGTTCGAGTCTGTGTCCAGGCTCTCCAGGAAGGCCACGAGTTCGGCGCGCACGACTGCATCGGGCTCGTAGAACGGGTGCGGCGCCTCCGGCCCGCGCACCGGATTCAACAGGCCGTTGAGCGAACGGATGGAGTTGTCGTGCAGCAAGATCGGCTTTCGCGCCAGATCGAGGAGCAAGGGCATCGCGATCCCGCGCTCGAGCCCGCGCAGGCTCGCGTTCACGACGGCCATCTTGTCGTCGAAGAAGCCCGGCGAATTCAGGATGTCGTTGAGCGGCAGGTCGCGCTCGGCGAGCACGACCGGATCGTCGCCCGGCCAGATGGTGAGCATCGGGGTGATGCCCGGCGGGACGAAGGACCCCTGCGCGACGTTGTGGCACTGCGTGCACGACTGACGGAAGCGCTCGCGGCCGCGGGCCAGGACTTCCGGCGCGGCGTCGATCCCCGGGGGCGCCTCGAGGCTGTTCAAGTAGGCGTTCAGGTCGAGGAGCTTCGCGTTGTCGACACGGACTCCGAGCGGCGCAGCTTCCGTACCCGGGAACGCATGCGCGCCCGCAGTGATGAACGGATAGTTCGTGACGCCCGTCGCGGCCAGCACCACCACGTAGTCGTCCGCGATCTCGGTTCCGGCCGGACCGGCGAGCTTCTCGAGGAACGCGCGTCCGCCGGCAGTCGTCAGGGTCGTCGGGTCGAGGAGTCCCGTGTAGACGAGGTTGCTGAAGTTGTCGAGGAACTGGAGCGATCCGCCCGAGCCCCACGGCGCCGCGAGATCCGTGCGGAACAACGGCATGTTGTGCATCGGATCGCCGTTGCCGTCGAACGTGTCGTCGAACATACCCACCGGGTAGAATTGCGGATTCGAGAGGTAGGCGTCGACCTCGGCCTCGGTCGAGTTCTCGGTCAGGCCCGTCGGCGCGCGACCCAGCGTCTCGCCGCCGTTCGCGGTCAGCGAGAGCTGCAACAGCGGATAGAGCGCGCGTGAGTTCTGCGCCAACGCGACGAACCCGCCGAAGTCGAAGTCGTGCGGCGCGCGACCGTCGAGTCGGCGACCGATCGAGCCGCCACACGGCAAGGCGAACACGGAACCGTCGGTGATCGTGTGGCACAGCGCACACGTCGCGCCGGCCCTGTCGCCGGCCGTCACGTCGATCGTGCCGTCGCCGTTCGAGTCCTTGGCCGCGATGCCGATGACCGCGTTCGCGTTCACGAGCAGCACCGTCGTCGCCGGATCGTTGAGCAGCGGCGCGTTCGCGGGCGAGAGGTCCGTGAGGAGCTCGGCCGCGATCGCAGCGAGCGTCGCCTGGTCTAGCGCTTCGGCATCGACGCTCAAGCCCGCGGCGAGCGCGTCGAGCGGCGTCACGCCCGCGGCGACGATGCCTTGCGGAAGGCGCATCGCGTCGGTCCAGAAGCCCTCGTTTCCGAAGGTCTCGAAGCGGAAGACGTCGCGACCAGCGGCCGCGTTCCCCGTCGCGTGGATGTTCGGGTTCGTGGTCGCGCCCGGCCCGTCGGAACCGGACGAACCGGAATCGGAGTCGTCGTCACTGCTGCTGCAGGCCGTCGCCAGTGCGGCCAGGAAGAGGAGCGCGTAGAGCCGTGAGTGATGCGATCTCATGGTGTGGATCCGCGTGGCGATGCCACGGCGAGGGAGTCGCTCCGGTACGCGGAGACGGCGGGGATGGAATCGGCGACCTCGTGCCCAGGCCCTGCGATCGATGCCGTGGTCAAGCAATCGACGTGCCCGGATACTGCCCGCGCGCGGACCGAGCCTTGCTGGCGCGATGTCGCGGACTCCGCGCGAGCCCGACACACGTGCCCACCTACTCACCACGCACCTCGGCGGGTTTCACGGCCGCGACCGTGCTCGTCTGCGTCGCACTCGCGGCCGCGCTCGCAACGGCGTGGTCGAACGTGGAAGCTCCACAGCCGCTGCCCGTTTCGCCGCCGGCGGTCGCGCTACTTGCGCCCGCCTCGCTCGCGCTCGCCGATCCGATCACGCGGACGTCGGGCCGCGAAATCCGGCGCGAGCACGCGGTGCACGTCGTCGTCCTGGATCCCGAGGGCCGACCGCTTCAGCGTCCTTGGCGGCTCGCGCTGCGCTCCGTCGGACATGACCCGCTCGACAAGGACTACGGCGCGGGCTCCGAGGACGTGCGCGTCGACCTCCCGCCCGGCACGTGGACCTTCGCGCCGGAGGCCGAGGATCTCGCGGCGCGGCCCGTCGAGGTCGAGATCGGTGTGACGCCGATCGAGGTGGAACTGCGCTTCCATCGCGCCGCGCAGGTGCTCGGATCCGTGCGCGACGAGAACGGCGATCCCGTCCGCGGCCTTCCGCTCGGTTTGCGCGATTTCGACGGGCATTTCGTGGCGCGCGCGAGCTCGGACGCCTGGGGCGCATTCCGGTTCGAGCACGTGCCCGCGGGCCCGTATGAGCTGCTAGCGGGGTGCGACGCAGCGCCGCTCTGGCCCACTCGCCACCTCGAGATCCACGCCGGTTCCCAGGTCCTCGAGACGCTGCGCACGCCGGCGCTGCGCGAGAGCAAGCTGTCGGTCGTCACCGAGGACGGACGTCCAGTCGCCGGCGCAAGCGTCGAGGGCACGGGACGGCGCGGAGGCGGTTTCACGGGCTCGACGGGAGCCGACGGGACCTTCGTGGCGCAGTTCCTGCCCGCAGGTCGCTACCGGATCGTGGCCAGCCGCGACGATCTGGGAGTCGGCGAAGGCCGGCTCGAAGTGGGACCGGAAACTCCGTCCTCGGCCGCGATCCTGTTGCGGCAGTAAAGTTCCCGCTCAGCCAATCCTGCACGAAGTTCGTACAAACCGCTGGCACGAGGAGCAGGCCCCTGGCGACTCCTCGCGCTCACCAGCGCAGCCTCGGGCGAAGAGGCGGCCGGGTCGTGAACGCGCCGCGCTTCGACGCTCGACGTCGTCGGGCTGGACGCGTTGCGCGAGGGTCTCGAGCGGGCTCGCGCATCAGGACCCGTGAGCGCGGCCTCTCACATCGACCAAGTCAAGCGCACGCCGTTCGTCAGATTGAAGGTGTCGCTCGTGCAGAACAATGCCGCGTTGCGGTACCAGACCTGGTACGTGCGAACGTTGCCCGGAACGTTCTGACCGCGGACCGAGATGAGCGTGTCGCCGCCAGCGGGATACTGACTGGCGCCGCCGACGTTCGTCTTCGTGCCGAGTCGGACGATGGTCCCTTGGGCGCAGCTCAGGCCGTCGCCGAAGACGGTTCCGGTTCCGCCGCTCGCGGGCAGCGATCCCTGGAAGAAGAGCGCCGAGCTGTTGGGCATGCGCGTGCCGCGCAGGACCAGTCCGTCCGCGGCCACGCTCGCGACGCCCGACGCGGCGAGCTTGCCCCCACGCGGGTCCACGCTGTTCGCGCAGCCTCCATCCGCGAGCCCGGAGTTGCCGCACGGGCACGGCGTCCCGCTGTCGTCGCCGAAGCAGAAGGTCGCGCCGGTCGAGGGCACGGGCCCGAGCTGGCCGTCTTGGAGCCACGCGAGGATGAGTGCCTGCTGCCCCGCCGTCAGACAAGCCGTGTTGCCCGCGTCCATCGCCGGATCGCCCGAACATCCGCCGCCGAGCGGCATCGTGCTGTCCAGGATGCGCTGGTAGGACGCGAACCCCTTGGTCTGTCCGGGCGAGTAGTACGACGGGAGCTGCGAGTCGGAGTAGGCCGATGGGATGTTCGCATTCGCGATGTCGAACCCGCCGAAGCCCGCGACCGCGTGACAGGCGGAGCACTTCGTCACGAACACGGGGTGGACGTCGGTGAACGTGGTCTGCGCGCTCGCGGACACGGTCAGGGTCAGAACGGCAAGAATGTGTCGAAGGATCATCGGGGCTGCTCCGCTTCAGGGTTGGAGGGTCATTCTCACTGCGATCCGAGAAGTATCACCAAAGGCCCGGTGAAATCGCGGCCGGAGTCGGCGGCAGCGCGCGCCGAGCGCGCTTGAACGGCCCCGAAGACGACGGGTGCGCCGGGTTCTTCGTCGCCGAGGCGTGCGCGAAATCGGCGAAGTGGAGCCTGACTCGGTACCCCGCTACCCTCGTCGAGGAAGACACACGAGCGCGCGCTCCCCGCACGCAGGCCCGAAGCGCGCATCGCGCAGACGAAGAACATGACGACACGACGCGCAATGGTGATGTGGTCGATCGCGACGATGGTGCTCACTGCCGCGTGTCGGACCGCGACAGCGCCGACGGACTCCACGTTGGACACGGGCCGCGCCTCGAGGTCGCTGGACATCCTTTTCCTCGGCGGCACGGGGTTCTTGGGGCCCCACCAGGTCGAGTACGCGCTCGCGCGCGGTCACCACGTCACGATCTTCAATCGCGGACAAACCGCGAAGGACCTGTACGCGGGCCGCGTCGAGGTCCTGATCGGCAACCGCGACGTGAAGATCGAGCCGGGTCTCACGGCACTGCAGGGCGATCGGCGCTGGGACGTCGTCATCGACAATTCGGGCTACGTTCCCCGGCACGTCCGCGACTCGGTGGCTCTGCTGAAAGATCGCGTCGGCCGCTACGTGTTCGTGTCCACTGTCGCGGTCTACGACTCGTCGGCGGGTGGCGTGATGAACGAGAGTTCGGCCCTCTGGCCGGCGCCGAGCCCGGACACCGAGGCCGTCACCGGGGCCACCTACGGCCCGCTCAAGGCGGAGTGCGACCGGATCGTGCAGGCCGAACTCGGCAACCAGGCGACCATCGTGCGCCCCACCTACATCTTCGGTCCCGGCGACGAAACGGACCGGTTCACGTACTGGGTCGATCGCGTGTCGAGCGGCGGCGAAGTGCTCGGTCCGCCGGACCCGGAGGCAGGGCTGCAGTGGGTGGACGCGCGCGATCTGTGCCCTTGGATCGTCCAGCTCGGCGAGCGTGATCAAGCCGGCATCTACAACGCGTCGGGGCCGACCGTGCCCGCGACTTGGGGGCAGGTCCTGCAGTCGCTCACGAAGCTCTCCGAAAAGCCGGTGCAGTTCCGCTGGGCGACGCCGGCGGTGCTGAAGGAGACCGGGATTCGGCAGCCTCTGGTGCGCCAAGCCGCGGCACCGGGCGTGGTGACCGTGAGCGGCCACTTCGACGGCCACAAGGCCGAAGGCGCTGGGCTGCACTACCGCCCGCTCGCCGACACGGCCGAAGCGACGCTCGCTTGGTGGCGCGCACAGACGCCCGAACGACGCGCGAAAGCCGAGAACTGGCCGACGCCGGAGCAGGAGCAGAAGGCGCTCGCTCTGCTTCGTACGCCCTGAGTCGCAGGTATCCCGGGTCGGTGGCGCGCGTGCCTCCGCGCATGCGGCCCACACGGCTTCGCGCTGAACGCGCGGGGCCGCTGATGAGTGCCGGCCGAACAACGTCCGCAGCGCGCGCGCGATCGAGAGCAGCGTGATCACGGCCAAGGCTTTGCCGCGTACGGAACCTCGGCCACGCGCTGCGCGAGTCGCCCTGCGTCCCGCGGCCCGCACCGCGTCCCGCGGCCCGCACCGCGTCCCTCGGCCCGCACTGCGTCCCGCGGCCCGCCCTGCATCCCGCGGCCCGCACTGCGTCCCGAAGCTCTCGAAGCTGACGACGCTCGGGTCACGGCGCTACGGCGCGATCGCAAGCGTCCGCCCTGCGACGAGATCCACCGACGCCGTGGCGCGGTGGTACGCGACCGGGCCGGCGCGCGAGCCGTCCTCGCGCGGCGCCGATCGAGGGGCGCCCTCGAACATCTCGACGGTCAGCGCGTGCGGTCCCGCGAGAAGGCCGCCGATCGACAGACCGCCGGGGATGGCGCTCTGTGCGGCGCTCTCGCCGACGAGCTTCCCCTCCGAGTACGCGAGCCGCACGAACTGCGTGGGCGCGTCCGCGAGCGTCGGAGCGAACGACATTTCGACGCTGCCGTCGCGCGGCGGCGGCACCGGCAACTTCAGCTCGGGGCGCGCGAACTCGAAGCGCACGTCGGCATCGACGTGGAGCATCGGCGCGACGTCGAGCACGACATCCGGGTGACGAATTCGCCGGTCGCCCGGTAGCCACACGAGCACCCCGGCGCGACCGAGCGCGCGCACCGCTCCGCGCACGCGGCCGCTGGAGTCGCACGTACCGAGGTTCGCGTCGGAACCGAAATCGCCGAGCTTCGTGAGCGCGACGCGGCAGCCCTCGACGGGCAGATCGCCGAGGTCGATGCGCAGCTCGACGGAGGACAGGGCGTTCTCGCGCGCATCGAGCACGATGGTGCGCGTCTCGCCCGGCGCGAGTTCGACGCGCACGGGCTCGCCGCCGGCCAGAGATCCCAAGCGCGCCTCGTGCGCCAGGAACCGCACGCCGACGGGCACGTCCTCGAAGCGGAACTTCCCCGTGCCGTCGACGAACGCCGTCGGTCCCTCGCGTCGATCGTCGAGCCGCACGACGCAGCCCACCGGATCGAATCCGGCCGGCACGAGCAACTCACCGACGATCGTCGCACCGGTTTCGACGACGAGATCGCCGAGGTCCGTCGCCCCCTGCGCCTGCACGACGACGGGCGCGCGCACGAGCGGCGCGCCGGTCACGGGACGCACCGTGAGACGAAACTCTCTCGGCTCGAGCGCGTCGAACGCGAACCGGCCGTCCGCATCGGTGCGCGTCACGCGGCGCGATTCGGAGTCGACGAAGTGACGCTCGAGGTCGGCCTTACCGTCCGCGCCACGCTGACGGCCCGTGATCTTCACGAGCTCGACCGCGACGTCGCCCAGCGCGGCACCGTCGCGCAGCACACGCCCGCGCAACCCGACGCCGCGCTGCATCCGCACCGTTTGCACCGCGACGCCCACCGAGTCCTGCTCGACGTCCCCGCTCGCTTCCACGTACCCGCCGGCCGCGATGCGGTAGGCGTCGACGCCCACGCGCGCCGTCGCTTCGGCCGCGCCGCCGGGACGGGCCGACTGCGAAGGCGGTCCCCCGCCCGTCGTCACTTTGACGGGTGCGCGGGATCCGTTGTCCGCCAAGATCGTCAGGCCGAACCGCTCGACCGGCGCGCCGGTTCCAGCGTCGACGACGAGGAAGCGCGTGCGCGGAAGCGAGCGCAGCACGACCTCGATGCCGCGACGACCGCCCTCGTACGCAACCGCATCGTCGTGCTCGTCGCCCCAGGTGAGGTAGCCGTCGAGCTTCGCCGACAGCGTGTACGGGTCGAGCTGCGGCAGATGGATGACGAAGCGTCCGTCGGCGTCGCTCTTCGCTCCCGCGCCGCTGCCTCCGCCGCTCCCGACCGGCCAACCGTAGAGCTTCGCGCCTTCGACCGGACCGCCCAGCTCGTCGACGACGCGACCTTCGATCGTCGGCGACGGCGTGAGCACGACGTCCACGACGTCCGTCTCGCGCCCAGCCTCGACGACGACGTTCGGCTCGAAGTGCGGCACGTGTCTCTCGGCTTTCGCGCGCACGCCGTACGTCCCGACCGGCGCATGCGCGACCACGTAGCTGCCGTCGGCCTCCGTGCGCACGCTGTCACGACCCAGCGTCGTCGAGCGCGACGTGCCCAGGCCCACTTCGGCGTCCGCGATCGGACGGCCTTCGGTGTCGAGCACGCGCCCACGCAACGCGCCGGTGCGCGCCACGCGCAATTCGCCCACGTCGCGCTCGCCCGCGACGAGCGGCGGGAGCGCGCTCCCCATCGCGGCGTCGAAGTACAACGTGACCGAGTCGTGGAAGCGATCTGGGCGGATCGCGAGCGCCGTGCGCCGCGCGGTCGGCACGGGCGCTTCGACGCGGAACGCGCCGGCGGCGTCGGTCGCGACCTCGAAGCCGCGGTTGTCGCTCCGTCCGCGAAGCCGCGGGACGTCCACGCCCTCGGTCCACACGCGGTTGGCGTAGAGCCGCACCGCCACGCCCACGAGCGGCGCACCGTCGAGGTCGAGCACGCGGCCGAGCACGACGCAGTTCGCCGTGGAGGCTGCGGACGCGGGCGCGACAATCGTCGAGACGCTGTCGAGTTCCGTCCTCACCGGCCCGCGCGCGATCGGCTCGTCGGGCTGCGCTGCTACGGTCGTGACGTCCGGCGCGACGGCGACGGTCGCGGCATCGACGCCCGAAACGGACGCGGCGCCGTCGTCGTCCGCGCCGCTGCGCATCCAGACCATCACGACGATCAGGGTCAGCGCGAGGACGATCAGGGCCAGCAGGGGTCGCGTGCGCATGCGGCGCGGATCGTACGCCGCGCGCCGCTGGTCCGCCGACTCCCCCGCCGTGCTACTCCTCGCGCGCGAATTAGCCGGCCTGCCTGTCGGACGACTTCCGGCGCCACTTGGAGGCGCGCGCACCGCGCAACGACTGCTACTCGGGCTCCTCACGCGGGACAGCGCGCCGCGCGCGAATGCGCGCGGCGCGGGTCGTCACGCCGCAGAGCTCGCGGTCATCCGCCCCACACGATCGAAACGCCGTTCGTCGTGTTGAACGTCGCGCTCGAGCAGAAGGCGGCCGCGTTGCGGAACCAGATCTGGTACGTGCGCGAGCCCCCGCCCGGCGGGACGAGCCCGGCCGCGGAAACGCTCGGATCGCCCGCGATCCCGGCCCCGAACGCCACGGCGCCGCCGAGCGCCGTGCGCGAACCGAGGCGCACGATCGTGCCGGTCGCGCAGCGCAGGCCGTCGCCGAACACGGTTCCCGCTCCAGCCGCGGCGTCGCCTTGGAAGAACAGCGCGCTCGTCGAGGCCGGTAGCCCGTCCCCAGAGATCGTCAGCGTGTCGGCCGACACGGACGCCGCGCCGAACGCGCGCAGGCGGGCGCCGAACGGGTTTTGCGAGTGGGCGCAACCGCGGCCGGGTCCGCCGGAGTTCGCGCACGGGCAGGCCGTCCCGCTCCCGTCTCCGCTGCAGAAGCCCGTGCCGGTTTCGTCGCACGCGATGCGCAGGATCTCGAACGCGTCGAACCCGCCTTCGACGACTTGGCCCGTGTCCGCGTCGGTGACGGCGACGCGCAGGCGGAACGTGCTCGTGGCCGGGACCTCGACGCCGACCTCGATGCGGTCCACGCGCCAGCTCGCCGCCGGCGCCGTGTACGTCCGGAGAGTCGTCCAGTTCGTGCCCGCGGCGTTCGTCGCCACCTCGATGCGCAGCGAGTCCCCGGAACCGATCGCGCCCGTGCTGCCGAGCCAGTAGCTGTACGCGACGCGCGCGCCGCCCGTGAGGTCGAACGCGGGCGACGTCAGGAACGCGGTGCCGCCGTCGACGTCCGAGTTGCCCGCGACGTTGTCCGTGACCCAGCAAGTGCCCGAGCCGTCGGCGTCCGCGGGCGGATCGCCGCGCTGGCCGTTCACGGGCACGCCGCGCTCGAAGCCGCCGTCCGTGAGACCCGTCCCCGCGCTCGCGGTCCAGCCCTGGTCCGTCTGGAAATCGTCCGCGAGGAGCACGACGGTCGTGCCCACCTCGAGCGCGTAGCTCGAAGCTGGCGCGCCCGCCGGGCTCGTCGCGACGCCGCACGCGCTCGTCGTCGCGGCGAAGAAGAACTCCGGCGCGTCGCCGCAGTCGAACGGCGGCAGCCAGGCCTCGTGGACGCCGCCGGAGACCTCGGTCATCGGCAGGGCGACGAAGGCACCCGACGCGTTCGAGCGCACGCGGACCTCGGCGCTCCCAGGCACGAGCGGCGTGAGCGCTTGGAGCCGCACGAGCGTCGGCGTTCCGGCCGGCACGCGCTCCGGCAGCGAGCCGGCGGGGACGATGCCGGCCGCGCAGACCCCGGTCGGCGACGCGAGCGCGCTCTGCAACGCGGCGAGGGTCGAGGCCGTGCCGTTGTTCCCGGTCCCCGGCGACGTCGAGCAGCCGCCGTGCGTGTGGATTCCGATCGCGGTGCCGGTCGCCTCGTGGAGGATGGGCGATCCCGAGTTCCCACCCGTCGTGTCCGTCGCATAGTTCAGCGCCGAGCCGTTCGCGCTCATCCACGTGCCGGTGTTCGTCTGCTGCACCTGGTTCCACGCGGAAGGCGAGCTGTCCGTGCCGTACCCGGTGATGCGGATCACGTCGGTCGCGGAGAACGGCGGCGGCGCGGCCAGCACGTACGTCTGCCCCTGCGCCTGGAACGGCGTGAGCCCAGTCGTCGAGTTGGCGAAGACGCCGAAGTAGCCCCAGTCGTTGCCCACGCCCTGGCCGCCGTTCGTCACCTTGCTCGTGACATCGACGGCGTACTGGTCGCTGGGCGGCGGGTGCTGGAGCGAGCCGCTGGCCGTCGAGAGCGGCACGTTGAACTGGACGACCTGCAGGCCCGTGCCGGCGCAATGCCCGGCGGTGAGGAAGCACTTCGCGCAGTCGTCGATGAGCCACACCGTGCATCCGACGGGGATCACGCGCGCGGCGCGTGGATCGGCGGAGAGCACGCGGTCGTCCGTCGCGCCGCAGATCGTCTCCTCCAGCCCGGTCGCGAGCTCGGCTTGGATCGAAGCGAGTCGGACGCGGCTCGGGCCCGCGCCGGGCGGCGCGACGACCTCGACCAGCACGGATCCGCCGTTGAAGTAGGCGCTCGTCCGCTGCCACTGCTCGAGCGTGCGCGCGTCGAGCACCTGCACGCCGAGGTCCTGGAGCGATGTGATCCGCAACTGCGTCGCGACGCCCGAGAGCGGATCGCCGTCGAGTTGCACGTCACCGAAGTGGAGACGCACCCACGGAGCCGCCGGGACGTCGGCCACGAACCAGGCCGTGACGGCCTCGGTCGTGCCCGGGTTCGCGACCCAGCCCGTGTCGTGGCCGGCGTCGACGGTCTGCTCATGGAGCGCGGCGGTCTGGGCGCTCGCGGTCGCCGCGAGGACGGTCGTCGAGACGAGGGCGGCGAGGCCGGAGAGGGCCGGTCGGAGGGACATGCGCGCGTCGCTTTCGCTGAGGGGAACGGACGGAGAGCCCGTCAATCTACCAGCGACCGCGCAGGCCTGCCGGGGTCCGCGCGCGGAGTAGGGCGCTGATAGGAGATGGCCACCCTCCGAGGGGGTGCGGTCGTAGGACCGCGTAGCGCACTCGACGTGCAAACCCCAGGGAGGACAGCCGTGGCGAAGAGTAGCGCTTCGACAGCGGTCTTGCGTTACGGTCCGCCGGGCTGGCCCCTCGGTGCAACCGCAGCGTTCCGCGTAGAAGCGAGAACGGTGGAGGATGAGTCTGACTCGGTACTCCATCCGCGTCGGCGGCGAGCGCGGGCCGCCCGTTCGGTCAACGGGTCGCGGTCACTCGCTGAACGACGACGCGAGCACCCACGCCGCCCAATCGCGCGGGGGAGCGCGTCGGTCGCGCAACGTCTTCTTCGCGCGCCACAGTGCCTCGCCCGGCGCGAGGCCGCCCTCCCACAGGCCGCGGTAGAAGACGGTCATCAGCTCGCGCGTCGCTTCGTCAGGAACGCGCCACAGCGAAGTCACGCAATGACGCGCGCCGGCCGCGACGAGCGCGCGTTGGAACGACGCGACGCCTTGCCCGGTGACGATTTCCCCTCGCCCCGTGTCGCACGCGGACAAGACCGCGAGCTCGCAACCGCTGAGGTCGAGTGCGCCGAGCTCTTCGGCCGTGAGCGTCGCGTCGGCATCGACGTTGGCGCCGGCGAGTACGAGTTCGCAGCGCACCATCGGCACGAGCGCGCGCACCGAACGCGCGAAATCGGTGGGACGAGCTTCGCCGGTGGCGGTGAGGAGACTGCCCGGAGCTTCGTCTTCGTCGAACGATCCGTGCGTCGCGACGTGCAGCCAGCGCGCAGCCGTCGCGTGCCGAGCGAGCTCTGGCGCACCGGCGTCTCGGCCGCGCAGGACGCGCGCGACTTCGGCATCGCCGTGACGCGTGCGCCAGATCGAAGCGACCGCCTCGATCTCGCGTGCGGTCGCGGGCAGCGCCGACCACCTTGGCGCGACGTCCTTCGGCGGCGTGCCGAACTCGGGATCGCCCACGACGAGCAGCGAACCCGCGAGATTTCTCGCCGCGGGCGCGGGCTCCGTGTCGAACGACCACACCGTGCGCAGGCTTACGTGGTCGCCCAGCAGGTCGCCGCCGTCGCGCGCGTCGGGCAGCGCGTCGAGCGGGAGCGAGAGCAGCGGGCCGTCCGGCGCAACGGCCCAACGCCTCGCGTCGGTCGCGCGCGCGCGAACCGGATCGACGACGAGCGCGCGCACGCGCTCACCCGTCGTTCGCGCCGCATCGCGATCGAAGGGCACGCGCTCGAGCTCCGCCCGCCACGCACGGCACGCGGCGTCGATCGGCGCGAGCGGCCCGAGGTCGATCCACGCGATCGAGCCGGTGGATCGTACGAGGACCGCCGACAGTACTTCCTCGCTCTCGAACTGCCACGGATCGCCGCCGGCATCGCGCACGCGGACGCGCCAGCCGACCGCCGCTTCGTCCGGCGCGAGCCGGCGCACGACGTCAGTGAAGGAGATCGAACGCGGGAGCGAGTGCGCGGTTCCGAGACGAAGGCGTAGAGCGCGCTCGGCCGCGTCGCGCGCCTCGACGGCACGGCTCAATGCTTCCGGTCCCGCGGCACGTGCCGCCCGGACGAGATCCATCTGAGCCTGACGCGCGGATTCACGCAGATCGCGAGCCTCGGCGCCGCCGGCCTCGACCGCGCGCAGTGAACGCGCCGCGGCGACACCGATCCCGCGCGCCGTCTCCCCGAGCTCGAAGGCCAGCGCCTCGGCACCCGGACGCACGGCTGCCAGATCGGGATCGAGCAGCAACTCGAACGCGGTGTCCAACAACGCGCCGGAACTGCGCGCGCTCGCCTCGGCCTCCCGCGGCGAAAGGATCAGAGCGCGCGACGCGAGCATCGCGAGCAGCGCGCGCGCGGCATCGTCCGCACCGGCGCGCGCCTCCGCGTTGCGTTCGCGCGACGCGTCGGTACCGGCGCACTGGAACTCGCAGCCCAGCCGCTCGGGATGATCCGCTGGCAGGACGGCGCGCACCGCCGCGAGCAGTTCCGACTCGACGTCGGCCGCCTCCTCGAGCCTGCGGAGTCCGCGCAACGCCAGAGCGCGGTTGCGCAGGATCGCGCGCGCGAGGGGCTGTGTCGGATCCACCGGACCATCGAGCTGCTCGGTGAGGATCGCGAGCTCGTTCTCCGCCGATTCCGGGTCGTTCTGGATCAAGTCGATCGCTGCGAGGTTCAAGCGCGCTTGCACGATCAACGGGTGGTTCGGCGCGAGCTCCGGCTGCGGCGTGGCGAGGATGCGCGTGATCGTCGCGCGCGCCGCGTCGTTCTCGCCGGCACGCACCTGCGCGATCGCGAAGTTCAGCTCCGCGCTCGCGACCGTCGCGTGATCGGCGGGGTAGTTCGCGCGCGCACTGTCGCGCGCTTCCTCCGCCAGGATGCGCCCGGTCGCGTGGTCGCCTTGCTCGGTCACGATGGCGCTCCGCGCGCCGCGGAGCTGCAGGTCGAGCGAAGTCCCGGCGATGATCTGCGCTCCGCGCGAGCGCGCTTCGTCGACGTAGACACGCGCGCGCTCGAGATCGCCCAAGTAGAACGCGCCGACCGCGAGGTTCGCGCGTAGTTGGGCCAGATCGACTGCGTCCTCGCCCAGGATGAGGGAGCAGCCGCGCAGTGCGGCGTTCCAGCCTTCCATCGCGCCGCGCACGTCGCCGATCGCGAAGAGCAGCGCGCCCAACGTCGATTCCGCGCTCCAACGCGCGCGATCGCTGTGCGCGAGCGTCCGCCGACAGACCGCGACGGTCTCGCGCACCGACTCGATGGCGTCCCCTGCGCGCCCGACTTGTCCCAACGCAGCTCCGTGCTGCAACACTGCGATCAGTCTCCGCCGCGAATCGGGCGGCAGGATGTCGCGTTGAATATCGACGAGGCGCTCGGTCGCCGCGATCACGCCCGGTTGATCGCCCGCGCGGGAGAGCGCCGAGATCGCGTCGATCAGCACGATCTGCAGCGCGTCGCTCACGGCGAGGTGCGGATGCGCCGTCCAACGCGCGGTCAGGGCGCTCAAAGCCTCACGGTGGACGCGCGCCTCGTTGGTCGTCATCCCGGCGATCGCCGCGTCGAGTTCGGCACGCGCCGCGCTCGCGTCGGCGCGGTCGGCCGCGGATTCGGGCAGCTCGACGATCACGAGCCGCGCCGCGCCCGCCGCGTTCTTCGACCGAACGACGAAGCGCGTCGAACGACCGGCTTCGATGGCGGCGTCGATCCAGGGCGCGGGCACACCGCCCGTGTCGTCGTCCTCGGAAAGCTGCGTACCGTGCTCGTCCTGCAGGACGAGCACGGCGTCGAAGTCCGCGCTCTCGACCCAACCGCGCAGGATGCCTCCGCCGTGCGTCGTGTGCTCGATCGTGGCCGAGCCCGCCGCCTCCGCCAGCGTCACCGGCTCGACGATCCGCGACGCGGACTGCAACCCGATCGTCAGCGCGAGCAACCCGCCCATGAGCATCCGCTTATGGTATCCCGGCCAGAAATCGCGGATGCTGGCTACCCCGTGGAGTCCGCTCGTTCCCTGACCAGCGCGTGGGAAGCCGCGCGGAGCGGGGACGCCGAGGCGCGCGCGGGCCTGGCCCGGCTGGCGCACGAGATCGCCCTGCGCGAACTCTCGGCGCGACGCGCCGCCCCGAGCGAGATCGAGGACCTGGCTCAAGAGAGCGTGCGTTCCTTTCTCGCCTACCTGGGTGGATCGGGCGAGGCTCCCCTGGAGATCCGGGCTTTCCTGAAATGGCGCGCGTTGGGCGTCCTCTCGGATCAGCGCAAGCGCCGTCGCGCCCGAGCCATGGAGATCACCCACGTCGATACGCTCGAGCCCACCGTCGAAGGCGTCGGGCCGATCGCGGCCGCCGTCGCCGAGCAGGTGCGCGGCGCGCTGGCCGACTGCCGCGCGCGCCTCGGCGCGGACATGCGCGAGGCGCTCGCTCTGCGCTACGAGGGCGGGCTCGAGGTCGGCGAGATCGCCGACCGACTGGGCGTGACCCGCAACGCGATCCACGTGCGGACGTTCCGCGCGCTCGCCGCATTGCGCGAGTGTCTCGTGCGCAAGGGCATCGAACCGGAGGACGCCCCGTGAAGCAGCTCGGAGACGACGACATCCTTCTGGCAGCTGCCTTCGTCGACGGCGACCTGCCGGAGCCGCAGCGCGCGCGCTTCGAACTGCGGCTCGCCGCGGAACCGGACTTGGCCGAGCACGTCGAGCACCTGCTGCAGACCGACGAGCTCGTGCGCCGTCACACGCGCCGCGAAGGCGCGGATCGCCGACACTCACGCTTGCGCCTGCTACCGACCCTCGCCGTCGCGGCGGCGGCGATCGCCGCGATCTTCGCTGTGCGGGCGTTCCTCGTCGACGAGCGCCTCTCGGCGCGATCGATCGACGTCGCGCTCGTGCCGAGCTTCGAGTCGGCCCTGGAGTGGATCGCGCGCGATCCCGCGTTGGCTGGGCAACGGCCTCCCGGACTGGACGAGCTGCGCGGCGCGAACGACCCGCCGAACGTCGACGCGCACACGTTTCACGAGGCAGTATCGCGCTCCGAATCCCGTGCGTTCGGCGCGGCGACGCCGGCCGAGACGACCGCCGCGTTCTTCTCGTTGACCGCGCGCGCACCGGTCGCGAGCACGGTCCTCGTGTTCGGCTTCCCGAAAGAGGGCGCGCCGTTGCGCTACTGGCCCGCGATCGACGACGCGGACGCGTCGCGCATCGCGGCGGGCGATCACGTGCTGCCCGGCGCGAGCTTCCGCCTCGTCGACGATCCGCGCGGCGCCCGCATCGAGTACCAGCGCGGGTTCCTCGTGCCGATCGGCGCCGAGCGTGTCGACGTCGTCATCGCGTCGCGTCCCGCGGTCGCGGCCGTCGACGCCGCGTTGCTCGAGCCCGCCTCGGATGTCGGTACCGAGGTCGACCGCCTGCGCGCAGCCGGGTTCGCGACGGTCGTGTTCATCGTCGACGAACCGTGATCTCGCTGCCGATGTCGGCCCCGGAGATCGCGCCGCCCGAACCGTGCTGCACGAGCACCACCGGCGACTGGTTCCCCGTCGCAGATGAGATGAGAAGGCCGTCCCGTAGAACGAGTCGGGTCGCCTGACGTCGCGTGCCTGAGCGATGCGAGGAGGGCGATCGAGCGACGACGTCGTCAACGAAGAGTTCGATCCCGCTTCGGGCCGGGTCCGCGCGGTGGCAGGGCGCGAGCCTCGGCCACGGCGCGCCCGATCCGCTTCGACCAGCGCGCTTCCCAGGATCGCAGGCGGGCGGAGGCGGGATACGTGGCGACCAGCACCGAGGTCGACCCGGATGCGCAACCGAACAGGAAGACCGCCAAGTCGCGGCGGCGCGGCAGCGTCCAGGATCGGGCGTCGCCGACGGCCAACTGATGCGCCAGGAAATCGACGTGCTGTCGCAACTCCGTGCGCAGCGGACGCCAACGCGGACGATCGAACTGCAGCACGCCGCGCACCTGGTGGAAGATGCGCATCAGGTCCGGATTCTCCGCGAAGAACTCGACGTGGGCGGAAAACGCCGCCGAGGCCGCGTGCTCGAGGTCGCTCTGCCCCGTCAGGCGCGCTTCGATGTGCGTGCGCAGGCCCGCGAATCCTTCGGACACGACGGCCTTGACCAGGTCCTCCTTGCTCCTGAAGTACAGGTAAAGCGTGCCCTTGGCGATGCCCGCCTGCTCGGTGATGTCCTCGACACGCGAGTCGTAGAGACCTTCTTGGCTGAACCACTTGCGCGCGGCCAGGAGCAGTTCGCGGCGGGTCGAGAGACGCTTCTGCTCGCGCCGTCCGACCGCGGGTGGCGCGGATTCGCTCGCGCGCGCCGGGGTCCGCACGTCCGTCCGTCCGATGCGCCCGCTCGATCGTGTCATGGCTCGCAAGGATAGCGCGGGCCGAGTTCGCGCCGTACAGACGGTGTGCACGCCAGTCGGGTTCAGTCCAACTCGAGGTCGCGCAAAGCTGCGAGGCTCTCGGGATTGGCCAGCGACCCCAGGTTCGGCGGCGTGCGTCCGCGCACCGTGTCGCGCACGGCCACCTCGCTGACCTTCCCGCTCTGCGTGCGGGGCGCAGATCGGCGACCTGCACGATGTGGCGCGGCACGTGGCGCGGGCTGCGCCGCTCGTGCAGCGCGCGGCGTGCGCGCGCTCGGGCGCGGGCTCGAGGACGCGCTCGCCCCGATCGCCCACGACTTCCGCGAAGTCCCACAACTCGGCCCAGAACGCGGTCGGTTGTTCGGCCGACCAGCGGTGCAGCGCGCGGTAGTCGCGCAGGTCTAGCTCGTGACGCCGAGCGCAACGGTCTCGGCGACCGCTTCGCGCAGCTCTTCGAGTCCGCGGACCGGCAGGTACTCCTTGCGCGACGCGTTGGAGCGCAAGGCCTCGACGACCGGCGGCGGCACGGGGAAGGGCGACTGTCCCAGGCCCAGCCGCGCGACGTTGTGTCCCGCGCGGATCATCTGCAGGGACAGCTCGTTGATCGCGACCGGGGCCGAAAGGCCCAGGCCGCGGACGTTCAGGTTCAAGGGCTCGGGTCGCACGTTCAATCCCACTCCACGTGCCCGAAGAGAACAGGCTTGCGCCGCTTCGGCACGCGATCACCCCAGGCGTGGGCCTGACCCGTCTCCTTGATCGCCTTCATCGTCGACTCGAAGAAGAACTCCGTCTCGCCGAAGGCCGGCTTCAGGTGGTCGAGCCAGGTCGCCTGTTCGTCGTACTGCGCGAAGAACGTGCGCCCGACCCAGGCCGGATCCCGACCCTGCTCGAAGGTCAGGACGAAGACCTTCTGGCCCAGGACCTCGGCCACCCCGGAGACCTTGACCTTGCCCGGCGTCGCGCTCATCGAGGGTCCTCGCACCGTGTGCGCCAAGCCGGACACGCGCCGATACGCCACGTTGAAGATGTCGAGCGCTCGAGCCAGCGGCACGTCGAAGTAGTCCTTCGGCCCCGTGTCGCGCTCGATGAACATGTAGTAGGGCACCGCCCCGAGCTGGACCTGGAGACGCCACATGTCCGCCCACGTCGACGCACTGTCGTTGACGTGCCGGATGAGCGGCGCTTGGCAGCGCACGACCGATCCCGTCGCCTGGATGCGCCGCAAGGCCGCCTGCGCCACCGGCGTCTCGAGCTCGCGCGGATGACTGAAGTGCGCCATCAACGCCAGGTGCTTGCCGGCCCCGCGCACTTCCTCGAAGAGCCGCAGCAGATCGTCCGCGTCCTTGTCCGTGACGAAGCGCTGAGGCCAGTAAGCCGGCGACTTCGTGCCCAACCGGATGCTGGTGACGTGCGCGAGCTCCGGCGCGAGCAGCGGCTCGATGTAACGGCGCAGCACGGTCGTCTTCATGATCAACGGGTCACCGCCCGTGAACAGGACGCTGCTGACTTCTGGATGTTCCTTCAAGTACCCGACGAGCTTCTCCGTCTCGCGGCTGGCGAACTTCAGCTCGTCGAGCCCGACGAACTGCGGCCAGCGGAAGCAGTAGGTGCAGTACGCATGACACGTCTGCCCTTGGCTCGGGAAGAAGAGCACCGTCTCGCGGTACTTGTGCTGCATGCCCTGAACGGGTTCGCCCGCGAAGGAGGGCACGTTGAGCTCCATCTGGCCCGACGGATGTGGATTGAGCCCGAGCTGGATCACTCGTGCCGCGGCAGCGACCTCTTTCTCGGGAGCCTCCTCGCGCACGAGCTTCACCATGGTCTCGAAGTCCGCGGGCGACAGCATGCCGCGTTGTGGGAAGGTCAGCTGGTAGATCGGATCATCGGGGATCCTGTCCCAGCGGATCAGCTCATCGAGCACATAGCTGTTCACGCGGAACGGAAGGACCGCCGAAACGGCCTTCATCGCTTCGATCTCCTCCGGGGGCAGGGATCGGAGCTGCGGGATGGTGTCGATGTCCTTGCGCGTGTAGGCCCGGAATTGCGCGGGCTGCAGCCGCACCCCTACGCCCGACGGCGCTGCACGCGAGCTGTCTGCTCTACTTCCTCCAACCATGTATCGCCTCCATTCCCATGAAAAAGTGACTGGCTGGTCAGTATAGAGGCTGGCGCCGCCGAGAGCAAGAAGGGCGTCCTGCGGCGAGGAGTCCGTGTCGTCGTGACATGCAGCGTGTGACGCGCACACAGCGCGTGATGGACGAGAACAGCGCATGAGCCCGGTGGAGTTCTCCTCGAGGAAGATGTTTTGCACAGGATCTTGATCTCGACTGGCACTTGCACGCGCTGGCGAATCGACGGTCGTCACCAACCTAGCCTGCTCGCCGCACCCAGCCTCGAGCCCGCCTTCGAGCACAGTGGTGAGGACGTCGCGCCCGTCACCGCTCTCTTGGACGCTCCATCGTGGGTTCGAGGCCGTCGTCGTCACGCGCGCGCGCAACATGGCGGGCGC
>Ga0163144_10005815_pt1 | contig 27409 bp, 24 predicted proteins | sample OliLak19BULKMAT1_FD_123175 | JGI IMG/M metagenome (GOLD analysis project Ga0163144, IMG submission 123175) | Freshwater microbial mat bacterial communities from Lake Vanda, McMurdo Dry Valleys, Antarctica - Oligotrophic Lake LV.19.BULKMAT1 | ecosystem: Environmental > Aquatic > Freshwater >... | reverse complement strand
TCTTATACGTCCTCTTTGGCTTTTTCGATGCTTGACCCGCTTTGGCATTAGCGCCATCTGCAGTCTCCTCGTTCGAATAGTCGCCCAGATCAATCCACACTTTCACACCAATAATACCCATCGCCGTCTTCGACTCGGCAAAGCCATAGTCGATATGACGACGCAGAGTCGACAAGGGAATCGATCCCCGACTCGCCTTTTCCTGTCGTGACATTTCGGCACCGCCCAAACGCCCTGACATCTGGATCTTCACGCCTTCGACACCCGAACTCATGACTTCGTCGAGGGTCTTCTTGATGGCCCGGCGGAAACTTCCCCGCTTCTGCAACTGCTGAGCAATTTTCATGGCCACCAGCCGGGCATTGCGATTCGGATTCGTAATCTCAACAATTTTGACATCCATCCGGCGACCGGTCAGATCCTCCAGTTCCGCCTTCAGCTTATCGACTTCCTGACCCTTGCGTCCGATAATCACACCCGGACGGGCCGTATGCATATGGACCACAACCTGGTCACGAGTTCGTTCAATTTCCAGTTTTGCAATCTCAGCGAACTCGTATTTTGTATTCACGAACTTGCGGATCTTGAAATCTTCCAGCAGAAGATCACCGAACTCACGTTTCGGAGCGTACCAACGACTTCGCCATGTCTCCATTACTCCGACGCGAAACCCGGTTGGTCTGACTTTCTGACCCATAACAAGCACCCTGCTTCGAACAAACCGTTAGATGAACTAACCCAATTCCGGAGCGTCGACCGCGACATGAATATGAGCCGTGCGGCGACGAATGATGTTCGCCATCCCGCGAGCCCGTGCATGAACCCGCTTGAACATCGGACCACCGTCCACACGAGCTTCAGAAATCTTCAGCCTGTCCGGGCTGCGGACTCCGCGATCCTCCGCGTTCGCCACGGCACTCTTCAGCACCTTTTCCAGGAACCGCGCACCACGGTTCGGTTCAAACGCCAGAGCAAGCAATCCCTGCTCTGCAGACAACCCGCGAATCATGTCCGCGAACGGACGGATCTTCGTGGGGGAAATCCGAGCATAGCGATGAGTGGCACGTACTGACGTCATGACTACTTCTTGCCCTTCGAACCGTGTCCACGGAAGGTTCGCGTCGAAGAAAATTCCCCGAGCTTATGACCAACCATGTCTTCCGTCACATAGACGGTGATGTGGACGCGACCATTATGAACCAGAAACGTGTGACCGACAAACTCGGGTGAAATCGTACAACGCCGAGCCCATGTCTTCACAGGCTCCTTCCGCCCGGTCTGATTGAGCTTCTCAACCTTTTCGAAGACCCGCGGATCTACAAAAGGACCCTTCTTCAGCGAGCGACCCATTCCAACACCCTTCCAAACCTAAACCTTAACCTCACCATATCGCACTGATCTGCGACGACGAACAATTGCCCTGGAAGAGGCCTTCTTGCGATTTCTCGTTCGACCACCCTTCGCCAGCTTACCGGAAGGACTGCAGGGATGACGACCTCCGGAATTTCTGCCTTCACCACCGCCCATCGGATGTGCCACGGGGTTCATCGCAGTGCCGCGGACACGCGGACGAATTCCCTTCCAGCGATTACGACCGGCCTTGCCGATCACAATGCTGCTGTGTTCTGAATTTCCAAGCACTCCGATCGTTGCCCGGCAGGTACTGGGCAGCCGGCGAACTTCACCGCTTGGCAAAGTCACCTGAGCCCATCGACCTTCACGCGCATTCAATGTCGCGCCCACCCCGGCACTCCGGCACAGCTGACCACCACGCCCAGGCTGCATTTCTATGTTGTGAACAATTGTCCCGAGCGGAATCCCGCCCAGCGGCATGCAATTGCCCACAATCGGTTCAACATTCTGACCACTCTCAATCACGTTCCCGGCCACCAGTCCTTCCGGCGCCAGAATGTATCGTTTCTCACCGTCTGCGTACTCCAGCAATGCAATCCGGCTGGAGCGGTTCGGATCATATTCAATATGTGTCACCGTCGCGGTCACGCCGTCCTTGTCGCGCTTGAAATCAATTCGGCGATACAGACGCTTATGACCACCACCGCGGTGCAGCGCAGTGATCTTGCCCTGGTTGTTGCGACCGCCCTTTTTCTTGAAGCGGACGGTCAAATCCTTTTCGGGGCGTTTTTTCCTGTCAGTGATTTCAGCGAAATCACTGACAGAAGCGCCGCGACGACCAGCGGTGACTGGTTTGTAAAATCGAATCCCCATTTTTGCCACTCACATCCACACGACAAAGATCTTCAGACGCCCGACACGAATCCTAGAAGAACGCGATGCGGTCCTCGTCATGCAATTTCACAACCGCCTTCTTCCATGACCGGGTGTGCCCGGCCGTCATTTTGTGTCGACGCGGCTTGCCGACGCGAGTCTGAGTCCGTACGTCGACAACTCGCACATCCCACAACTGCTGAACGGCTGCCTTGATGTCCGTCTTCGTTGCCTGCGGATGCACCTCGAACGAGTACGCATTCAGCTTCTCTGACAGATGCGTCCCCTTCTCAGTGACCAGAGGGCGCAGGATCACCTGATGTGGTTCAAGCGTAATGCCACTGATAAAAAAAGAACTCATCTGATTACCCAATCCGGACTTCAGGCCTCGCGGCCGAGAATTCGATTCATTTCACCCACAGTGATCACCAGATGTCGCTGACGCAGAAGGCTCCAGGCATTGAGATCTGACCCCGGAAGGACCAACACACCCTCGATATTCCGAGCCGACTTGTAAACATTCTGATTCACACCATCGGTTGCCAGCAACACGGTCTTACCATCAAGGCCGACTGCCTTCAGAAAGCCGGTCACCACTTTTGTCTTCGGCTCAGAACACTCCCAGCTCGTCAAAACGACAGCCTGCGAATCCTGAAACTTACTCAGCAGAGCCATGCGGGTCGCTTTGCGAACAGCCTTCTTCGGCATGCGATAAGAATAGTCCCGCGGAATCTTTCCGAATGCGTGCCCGCCACCTCGTCGTACCGGAGTTCGAATTCCGCCTGCACGCGCCCGTCCAGTGCCCTTCTGCTTGAACAATTTACGAGTACTGCCCGCGACCATCCCGCGCGACTTTGTCTGAACCTCGCCCACCCGACGGTTGGCGCGATACATCACCACCGCGTCATGGAGCAGCTGCTTGCAAATTGCATCAGCAATCTCTGACGGTTCAAAAGCCAGGGTGCCGCATTCAGCACCTGCCATATTTCGAACTGGAACGGAAATCATGAAATCACCGACCGTTGCTTTAACCGCGATTCTTGACAGAACGACGCACCACGACAAAACCACCGGTCGGCCCCGGCACGGCACCCCGAACCAGAATCACATTGGAATCCACGTCCAGGCGCACCAGCTTCAGATTGCTGGACGTCACCCGTTCATGACCATAATGACCGGCCATACGCGTTCCGGGATAAACCCGGCTCGGGTCAGCACTCTGCCCGATTGAGCCCGCATGACGATGAACTCGCTTCGCCCCGTGGCTGGCCGGCATTCCATGAAAATTGTGCCGTCGCATCACGCCTGAAAAACCACGGCCAAGAGAAGTCCCGATGACATCGACCCACACGACGCCCTCAAGTGACGCGGGACCAAGCACCTGCCCCGTCGACAATCCGTGCGAGGCGTCTTCGCAGCGGAATTCACGGATAAACCGCTTCGGCTCACACTCCGCCTTGACAACAGCCACCGCGCCCGAAGCCGCCCGAGCCTGCTGACGACGCCCACTCAGAGCCGCCACGTGACCTCGAATCGACCGAGCCGTCTTCGCACGCGGCCGATCACCAAAACCAAGCTGCACCGCGTCGTAGCCGTCGTGTTCGACAGAACGAATCTGCAGCACGACGCATGGACCGGCTTCGATGACGGTCACAGGCACAATCACGCCGGTGGCGTCATAGACCTGAGTCATCCCGATTTTTCGACCAAGCAATCCGACTGACATAGCTCCGCACCCGCGCGCAGAAAACAGGAAAAGGCGGACAGAAATAATCCGCAAAGACAATCGACACCAACTGCAGAAGATCAATACTCAGCCGCTGGCCGTAGCCTTGATCTTGATATCAACCCCGGCCGGCAAGGAGAGCTTGTTTAGAGCATCGACAGTCTTGCCTGTGGGCTGAATGATGTCGATCAGCCGCTTGTGGGTCCGGATTTCGAACTGCTCACGCGACTTCTTGTCGATGTGAGGACTTCGAAGTACCGTGTACCGCTCGATACGAGTCGGCAACGGAACCGGACCATGAACGATTGCCCCGGTGCGTTTTGCAGTGTCCACAATTTCCGCTGCAGACTGATCCAGCACGGAATGGTCGTATGCTTCCATCCGAATCCGGATGCATTCTTCTCCAGCGCCAGCCACCGCAAACCACTTTCGGCAAAGACTTTACACGAAATCAAAGACTCCCCGGAAAAACGGGGAATCGGGGATTCTAAAGTTACCCTGTGTTTCTGTCAACCAAGGGCGAACAAGAAAACAACATCTTCGGCACATCGGATCGCAAACTTCAACTACATCATCCTGTCTGCCACGTCCTGAGGCGCAATCGCATATCGGCACGGCTGCATCGAATACGAAGCCCGGCCCTGAGAAAGACTGCGGATCTGATTCGAATACCCAAACATCTCCACCAGCGGCGCTTCACATTCGAGAACGCACAAATCGCCACGGCGATCTAAGTTGAGAATCACTGCTCGGCGAGCATTCAGGTCGGACTGCACGTTCCCAAGAAAGCCTTCCGGTGTCACCACTTCCAATGACATGATCGGCTCCAGCTTTACCATTTTCCCATCTTTCAGCACCTTCCCGAACGCTTCCGCTGCCGCCGTTCGAATGGCCACTTCATTGCTCTCTCCCTCCCGATAGCTGACCGAATTGATCACGAGTCGCATCGCCATCAGCGGATTCCCGTCCACCCCTCCGCTGTCGGCTTCTCGCTGCATCGTCTCCAGCAGGATTTGAAGCATCACCTTCGGCAGTGATTCCGGTGCCAGCCGGTGTTCAATAGTCACGCCTCCCGTGGATCCCGGAATCTCCTGAGCAAGCAACGTCATTCCAAACCCGATCGCTCCGCCAGGCAACTGCCGGGTAAAGTTAACGTTCACGGTAATCTCTCCCAGCAATTGCTCGCGATAGCTGACGCGCGGCTTATGGAACCGGACTTTCAAATTGAAGTCACGTTCCATCCGGTGCCGGATGACCTCCAGATGCAGCTCGCCCATCCCGTTGATGATCGTTTGCCCGGTTTCCAGATTCGATTTGACCCGGAATGTAGGGTCCTGGCGTTCCAGCCGCTTAAGAGTGTCTTCGAGTTTTTTCCGGTCGTTGCTCGATTCCGGCTCGATCGCCATCGAGATCACCGTCTCCGGGAATACAATCGATTCCAAAGCAATCGGCGACTGAGCATCGCACAGCGTATCACCGGTCGCCGATTCACGCGGCCCGATAATGCCACAGATATCACCAGCCTCCACCGAGTCGACTTTCTCCCGCGAATCCGACTGGATCCGCCAGAGCTGTGTCACCATTTCTTTCTTGCCGACTCGCGGATTCAGCAGCTTCGAATTTCCCGTGAGCACCCCCGAATAGACTCGGGCGAAGAACAGATCCCCGTGCGGCTCGGCTTGCACCTTGAATATCAGAGCACACACCGGCTCTTTGGCATTCGGCCTGCGAACGGCCTTCTGTCCCGCGGTTTTTCCCGTCGGAACAGAACCTTCAACCGGCGGTCGATCGAGCGGACTTGGCAGAAAGTCCTTCACTCCGTCCAGCACCGGCTGTACGCCGATGTAGTCGAGTGAAGAACCGCAAAAAACCGGCTGAAATTCTCCGCTGAGCGTTGCCTTCCGAATCGCGGCGACAGCAATTTCGTGCGGAACGGTATCGCCTTCCATGCAGGCAACCATGACATCTTCGTCAATCAGCGACAGCGCATCGAACAGGTCGGACCTCCAGAGAATCGACTCGTCCATGTACTGCTCCGGGATCTCCTCCACCCGAAAACTCTGTCCTTTTGATTCAGCGTCCCAGTAAATGGCTTTCATCGCCAGCAGATCAATGACGCCAACGAAGCCGTCCGAATTCGTCGTCGGACCGGCTCCGATCGGAATCTGCAGCGGCAGCGGCTTGCATCCCAGCCGGTTCCGCATTTGTTCCAGGACTCGGTCAAAACCAGCGCCGATACGGTCCATCTTGTTGATCAGACACATTCGCGGAACGCGGTACTTGTTCGCCTGCCGCCAAACCGTCTCGCTCTGAGCCTCAACGCCTTCCACGGCACTGAAAATCACCAATGCCCCGTCGAGCACCCTCAGACTGCGTTCGACTTCCGCCGTAAAATCCACATGTCCCGGCGTATCAATGAGGTTGATCGTACATCCTTTCCAGAGGCACGTGACGGCCGCGGAATAGATCGTGATCCCGCGTTGAGCTTCCTCCGGATCAAAGTCCGTCTGCGTTGTTCCGTCATCGACATTCCCCATCCGATGTGACGCACCTGTATAATACAGGATGCGTTCGGTGGTCGTCGTCTTGCCGGCATCAATATGAGCAATGATGCCGATGTTCCGAATTGTCTCAATCGCACGAGCCATGAGCTGCAGAAACCGTCAGGAAACACAGGCACAACCCCAAGGGTGTGCCTGAAGATGGTGAGCGTCGCAGTTCGCGACAACGGCAGAGTCACTCCGGACGGCATGGCGCTCACGGGTCCCCGGATTCGCACTTGATTCGTCGCCTGACTCTGCTCTGCGAACACTATCAGTTCAACCCTGTCAGAACCAACGAACCAGAAAAAACAACAACCGGTCCGCATCGTGCCTGCCCGTGACGACTGCCCGCTCATGAATTCCATCTGTGCGTCGTTCAGCAGTCGATCAAGCGCCAGAAAATGGACAAGCTGGTATGCACTCATGGATGTCATCCCGGAAAAAACGCGACGCGGAGCTTCGCGGCACATTTGTAAGAATCGCGACGCGGAGCTTCGCGGCACATTTGTAAGAATCGCGACGCGGAGCTTCGCGGCACATTTGTGCGATGTGGCCCGAAGCTCCGCGTCGGGGATTCGCTTTTTTTCGCAGCTCTATCCTTCCCGACTCCAGAACCGAAACTCATGTGACTTCAACTTCGCTCTCGGTCCATTGTCTGCAATGTACTTCCGCAGATACTGAAACTGTTCACCACTTCGAACCAGATGATCGAAAGGTTCGCTCTGCCAGAACGCGCCCTTTCGTCCGAAACTGCGATTGATCTGTGTTGCGGTAAACGTCAGCCAGCTTCGGCATTGCTCACGGCACGTTGCCGGAAGCCGAAATTGAGCCAGCAGATGAACGTGATTAGGCATGATCACGGCACAGTCCAGGTCATAGCGCTGCCCGTCAAAGTGGCGGAGTGAATTCATCACGAGTGCCGACAGATCCGGATTCCTCAGAACACACTCGCCATGGCAGGAATCCAGTTCCCATTGCCACAACCGAGATTTCTGTTTGCGATAGACTGCCTGAAGAGGCTTGGGGATTTCATCAGGTTCTGGCAGTGATTCGTCATCGGAAATGGGGAACTGATTTCTGCGGAGCCAGTCACGAAGCTGACCTTCCATGCGGAGGATCGCCGATTTCGGAAGCGAATCAGCCGTGCGAAACGTGATGAATGCTGCCACGCCCGGCTGAAACCAGTGCGGCAGATACCGTGAGGTAATGTCAATCTCGGCAGACTTGTCGAACAGTCCGAACTCGAGCGAATCGGACATGATGTTGTCCTTTCAGCGCTGTCAATCGCGACACAGAGCGTCGCGGCACATTGTTCATTGTGCCCCGAAGCTCCGCGTCGGGTCCTTCCACACACACTCTGACGTTCTGAACCGTCCTGGCAAAATTCAGGTATCGCGGGACTGTTGCGGCGTGGCGGCATTACCGCGCTTCGTCCGATTCACTCTGTCCGCCTGGCAGCCTGCTTATTTTTCAGTGCCTTCAGTTCTTCGTCACACAGACATCCAACACGATCTTTGGCGATCATCGCATCGCACCATTCACAGATTGTTGCGGCCGGAAGCGTGGACTTGCCGACCGCGGTGATCACGACTGTGAGGCAATCCTTTATCTCGTCGGTCATCATTCCTTCGTCGCTCATTTCAATCTGGTAACTACCCTGCTTCATCAGCTCCAGTGCCAGTTGCATGGCATCCGAAAGGGAATCCGATTTCACCAGACGTTTGAAGTTTCGCAGCACAGTTTCGTAGGCATCGTGGTCGTAGTCAAAATTATAGTTCATCTCCCGTTCGTCGAAATCGGTGGCGTCAGCAATTGCCATGTGAGTCACAGCAACAAGTTCGTCCGCGTCCATGGAGTCATGCACCCCGAAATCATTCTGCAGCTGTCGCAGAATGCGGGAATCGCTTCGAGCGATTTTCACAATGACTCCGACGAGTTCCTCCGTCGTTTGGCCGACCAGAGCTGCCTGTAAACGCTCGACGGGTGAGACGCTGCTCCTTTTGGCAGGTTTCTTTCCAGGACTTTTCTTCGGTGCTTTTCGCTTTGCCATGAATCATTCCACTTCAAATTGTTCGCGGTCACACCATCCGCTTCCAAAGCAGATTCGCCGCCAGAAACAGATGCCCTTCCGGCAGCGGTTCAATCAGCTCCACAGACCGAGCTTCGACCCGATGCAGCGTACCATTGCGTTCAATCACCAAGTCCAGCCCGAAACCGTCATTCTCGGGCCACTCCATGCCGACGACAGAGACCGATTCTCCCAAAACTCTACCGGAAAATGGAAACGCCAGTTCGTCGCCGATCGCGTTCAGCAGATCCGCATGCCGCTCATCCTCGTCATGAGCATCCACCGTCGCATCTTCCAACGCGACATCAATTGCAGCCGGATCCAGCGACTGAGTCCAGTCGGTGCCTGGGGATTTTTTTGGTGAGCGTTTGGGCATGAAGGTTAATCCGAATGAATCGCAAAGAGTCCAAACCCACGGAAGCGTCCGCCGCCGATCGGTGTATTCCTCACAATAGTTGCTTACCCGTCAATTCCCGCCATCAACCCTAGTCCGCAATGTCGGCCAGAGCCGATCGAGAGCGGGCCGAGGACTTTCATCGGGCAATTCACTCTGCCAGCGGCGCGGGGAAACGTGCTCCGGCACCGTCGCAAACCAGCGATCAAATGCAGTCTTAGTCGTCATGTCGTGGCGCCACGGTTGCAAGGTTGGGACATGGTGTTGTGTCGCTGCGCGTTGCAAATCACGACGCGGAGCTTCGTCATCAGGCGACGATCGGGGATTCCACTCATCGCGAAGGAAGAAAAGAAGAAAGAGTCCCGAAGCGGAGCGTCGGGGCACAATAACTCATGTTGCACCAGGACAGTGCATCAGTTTCCGGAAAGAAACACGGATCTCAAACGAGCGCAGGTGTGTTTGAGTCGCACGCTGGATGAATATACCGGACAATGACATTTGCCTGGACCTGGAAAGTATGAGTTTCGTTTCGAAGCATTTTCAAACCACTCGTGTCGTCGCCTGGCCCGGACGGGGTCCCCGGGTCCTTGATCGGAGCGATTTTATGACGGCGGGATTTCTGCAGTGCGATGCGTCACACGGATCGGACTCGAGCGCCCGGTCAACTCGGCGCGAGTTGCTCAGACGGACAATTTTCACGACGGCGGCCGGATGGTCATTGTCGTTGGCAGACTCGAGGGCTGACGATGCGACTGCCGCGGGAGCTTTGCACATCGCTCCGTTTCGATTTGATGTGACTCCGCCGATCGGGCATTCGTGCTGTGGCGGGTGGATCAAGCCGATTGAGGTCGTCGATGATTCGCTCGAAGCGGTCGGCGTCGTGTTGCTGGGAGCTGGCCAGCCGATTGTGTTGTGTGCGGTCGACTGGACGGGTCTACTGAATGAAGCTCATGTCGCATGGCGGACAGCACTGGCTCAGGCGGCCGGGACGACGGCCGATCGAGTCGCTGTGCATTGCGTGCATCAGCACAACGCACCGTTCGCGTGCCTCGAAGCTGAACGGATCGTGGCTGCCGAGGGCGACCTGCCTCACATTGTGGACGTCGACTTCTTCAAGCGATGTCTCGAACAGGCTCGCCAGGCGGTCGAGCAAGCGATTCCAAAGGCGCGCGCGGTGACTCACATTGGCTGGGGGCAGGGGAAGATCGAAGGAGTTGCCTCGAACCGCCGAGTCCATCGCGACGAGACCGGCAAGGTGCTGGCGATGCGAGGGAGCGCGTGTACCGATCTCAGGTTGATCGCGCTGCCTGACGGACTGATCGACCCGTTCTGCAAGACGCTGGCGTTCTTCGACGGCGAAAAGAAGGTGGCGTCGCTGCATTACTACGCGACGCACCCGATGAGCTACTACGCCGACGGCCGATGCACCAGTGACTTTGCCGGACTGGCTCGCAAGCAGCGGCAACAGGATGAGCCTGATTGTCTGCACATCTACTTCACCGGCTGTGCCGGCAACGTCTCGGCCGGCAAGTACAACGATGGCTCGAAAGAGATGCGACCCGTCCTGACAAAGCGGTTGTACGACGGCATCGTTGCCTCGGAAGCCAGGCTCGAACGATCCGCCGTGAAGTCGCTGGCCTGGAAGACCGCCGAAATCCTCCCGCCACCTCGCTCGTCGCTGCTTGCCGAAATGATCGCTCAACAGATCGCGACCAAAACCAACGCCGTCGTGGACCGCAACCGTCCGTCGTACATGCTTTCATGGTTGCGTCGCGTCGAACAGAAGATCCCGATCGTGCTCAGCTCGCTGCACCTGGACGGCGTGAAACTGTTGCATCTCCCGGCCGAGTCGTTCATCGAATACCAACTTCGCGCTCAGAGCCTCGCGAACGACGACTTCGTCTGCACGGCGGCCTACGGCGACGGTGGCCCGTGGTACATCCCGGTCAAAGAGGAGTACGCCAACGAAGGATACGAAGTCAGCGTCGCCTTTTGCGAACCTGACATCGACGACCTGATGACCGAAGGGATGAAACGGATCTTGACGAATTGAGTGCCCCTGACGTGTCTGGACGAGTTCGACTGACCCGCAATTGCCCCCAACGGCCTCACAGTCGATGCGGGCATGATGATCTCGGGCTTCCAGGTGAAGTTCGATTAACCGTCAAGCACCTCTGGATGGCGCTCGCCGGTGTACTTTGTTTTAACGGGTCTGCTTACAATGCCGCGCCGTCACCGATCCCCTCCTGGTTACAGCGAGATGCTGCATGTTCGCAATGCGTCAGGCTTTGGCTGTCGTCGTTACGGTGGGCCTCTTCCCGATCGATGGCTTCAGTTCGGAGCCGCCTTCAGAACAGCAGACGGCGAATCGCAGGCCGTTCAGCCTGGAGAAGCGCGAGCTGTGGACAACGGGTCACATCCACGGAACGCCCGAACCTCCTGATCCGTTCACGACGCGAAACGCCTTCCCCAGGCTGAAGTTGTTTGAGCCGCTCTCCGTCGGACTGCTGCCCGGCAGTCAGCGATTCGGCGTGGCGACGCGACCCGGCAAGATCTTCACGTTTGAAATCAAACCGGATGTCGAACAGGCCGACTTGCTGCTTGACATCAGGCACACGACGTATGGCGTGGCATTTCACCCGCAGTTCGAGCAAAACGGATTCCTCTTCGTCACTTATATCACCGGACCAGACCTGCCGAACGGAAGTAAGTTGTCGCGATTCCAGGTGAAGCCTGGATTGCCGCCGATGGCGGATCTGAGCAGCGAACAAATCGTCCTCGAATGGCCGTCCGGCGGACACAACGGCGGCTGCATTCGGTTCGGTGCAGATGGATATCTGTATCTGGCGACCGGTGACAGCAGCGGCATCGCGGACGGATTTCTGACGGGACAGAACATCGACGATCTGACGGGATCGATCCTGCGCCTTGATGTGGATCATCCCGACGGCACACGTCCGTATTCGATTCCCAGGGACAACCCGTTTGTCGGGAAGGCCGATGCGCGGGGAGAAATCTGGTCATTCGGGAACCGGCAGGTCTGGAAGTTCAGCTTCGACCATCAGCAGCGGTTGTGGGCCGGTGAAGTCGGGCAGGACTTGTGGGAAATGATCTATCTCGTCCAGAAAGGCGGCAACTACGGCTGGAGCGTCAATGAGGGAAAGCATCCGTTCCGGCCCGAACGTCCGAAGGGTCCGGGCGAGTTCGTGCCGCCCATCGTCGAACATCCGCATAGTGACTTCCGGTCGATCACTGGCGGATATGTCAGTCAGTCGGATCGGCTCCCCGAACTGAAGGGTGCCTACATCTACGGCGACTACGACACGGGCAAGCTGTGGTCGCTGAAGCTGGATTCAAATGGTGGCGGGGGCGGCCAGGTGACCGAGCATCGGCAACTTGCCGACACGCAGATCCGCATCGTCGAGTTCGCTCAGGACGGCGCGGGCGAGGTCTACCTCGTCGACTTCGCGAGCGGCGAGCTGCATCGCATCGTGAAGGCCCCGCCGCAGGTCGCGACGAAACCGTTCCCGCGCAAGTTGAGCGAGACGGGTCTGTTCGTCTCGACCAGGGACCACATCCCGGCGGCCGGGCTGATCCCGTACTCGGTGAATGCACCCCTCTGGTCGGATGGAGCCGAGAAGGATCGGTTCATCGCGCTGCCGGGCGATACCAGGATCGAGTTCGATGACGTCGTTTATCCTCACGGGCCGGAGTACTCCGACGTCGGCTGGCGCTTCCCCGACGGGACCGTCCTCGTAAAGACGTTCTCGCTGGAGACGGAGGCGGGAAAGGCGTCGAGTCTCAAGCGGCTGGAAACCCGCCTCCTGCAATATCGCAAGATGCCAGGGAACGACGACGAGTACGGAGCGCAGTACTGGTACGGCTACACCTACGTCTGGAACGACGATCAGACCGATGCCGATTTGCTCGCGGCGGAGGGACTCGATCGCAGGCTGGTCATCAAGGATCCCGCCGCGCCGGGCGGACAGCGCGAGCAGGTCTGGCGGTTCCCGAGTCGGGCCGAATGCGCGCTGTGTCACACGATGGCGGCGAAGTACGTGCTGGGCGTGACGACTCTGCAAATGAACAAGGCCCACAACTACGATGGGAAGGTGGCGAATCAGTTGTCCGTGTTGGAGAAGCTGGGTGTCTTCCAGGACAAACTACCGAAGCCCCCCGAGGAGTTGCCTCGACTGGTTGATTACCGTGACGACGCGGAGAATCTGCATCACCGGGCAAGATCCTATCTGCACGCCAACTGCGCCCACTGCCATCGCAAATGGGGCGGCGGCAACGCCGAGTTCGAGTTGCAGGCGTCGATCCCGCTCATGCAAACCCTTGCCGTGGACACACGACCGGGGCAGGGCACCTTCAGCCTCACCAACCCGCGCATTCTGGTCCCGGGTGAACCGAACCGCTCACTGATCCTGGAGCGCATGAAACTCGAAGGATTGGGTCGCATGCCCCATGTCGCCTCAAAAATCGTGGACCAGCAGGCCGTCGATCTGGTGCGCCAATGGATCGCCAGCCTCAGCGATCAGTCTCTCCTCGAAGCCCCCGGCGCGATTCATCCTCGCTTGCCGGTCAAATGATTGAGCATGGCAGATTCCACTGGTGAAATTCTGTCGCTTCAACCGGGCGGCAGAACCGCGTCAGGGAAGAATGTCCGGATGGGAAAAATCCGCTGACTGACATCATGCACGGCCTGAAGAGCTACACTGCGAATCGGGCACAGGCCGTCCTTGAACGAACCGGGCAATTCTGGCAGCACGAGTCGGATGATCACTGGGTGCGGGACATCGAGGAGTTGGAACGCATAGTTAACTACATTCGCCACAATCCGGTGCGCGCTGGTTTGTGCGATTCTCTGGAGGAATGGCTTGCATCATCCTCGGCCGATCGATTTAAACGTGACGGTTCAGTCTGCGGGCTGGTGAACTGGTTGCGCGATGATTGGCGTCGATCACTGTGACGCGGGGCAAGGCGCAGGCTGGCTTGTGTTCGTTACCGTGGGGCAAGCTGCCAGCTTGCTTGTGCTGGCGGTGATCAGCGATGAGATCCCGAAGCTGGCAGCTTCGGCCACGAGAGACAGAGGCTGTGCCCGTTTCTCTCCCTAAAACGTTGCGATGGGATTCAGTGGCGATCCGGTTCCTCCAGGTACGGCCAGAGGCGCAGCAGTCAGCAGAAACTCCCATTGCTGCAGTTTCTCCGACGTCTGGCTGAGTGCCTGCAGGTCGCAGTTATCGAAAATGTGGACGCCCATGGCATGCAGCGTCAGCAGATGAACGGGAAACTCGAGGCCGTCGATTCCTGAAGGCACGACATCGCTGGCACCGTCGCTGCCGAGCATGGCAATGTCGCGATCTTTGAGCCACCTGGCACAGGAAGCATGCAATCCGGCGGCTCCGTCCTTATCGACACTCCACGGACCGGCCAGTTCACGACGTGCCCAGCGACCAGTGCCAATGAAAACGACGTCACCGCTGGAGACCTTGACCTTGGCATACTCTTCCCAGGCGTCCAGGTCTTCCGGATAGATCGGTGTCCCCGGTTCCAGAAAACGCACGCCGCGAAGCACGGGGATGTCAACGAGGATTCCTCGAGTAAAGATGCCCTCCTTCACGTTGCGGATCGACAGCGCTTCGGCACCCATCGGTCCGACCTGCTCTCGGGAGAAGCCGTTATAGAGTCTGTCTTTGTAGAAGAGATGACACAACGAATCCATGTGTGTGTGTGCAAAGCCGTGGTAGTCCACGCTGAAGTTGTCGGTGGCCCACGGACCCTTCGTGCCGCGCCCGATCTGCAGCATTTCATGTTTGAACGGTGATCCATTGTCGAGGGCTGCGTCCTTCTCCACATCGCGCGCCAGCGAAACAGAGACGCCCTTTTTCACGAGTTGAGCGGCCTGGATTCGTTTTTCGGGGGTAATCAGATTGAGGGCTCCCAGCTGGTCATCTTTGCCCCATCGGCCCCAGTTGGAAAGCTCTTCAATCTGACGCTCGACGTCGGCCTTTGTCATCTTGTGCTTCTCTTGCGCGCTCGCGCCGTCCAGAGCAGTGGCAATCAGGATCATGAGTGCAAACGACTGTATCTTCACCATGAAAGTTCCTCCAGGAAAGATGTGACTGGTGCTTGATCCTGAAGTGAAGTGTGCCCCGGTTTTCGGACCGCTGAGCGCGACTACACCATCACTTCTGAAATCTCGCATCCGCCCTGAGCAATCTCAACGGGACGACCGGCCTGATCCGGGACTCGCAGGGCGGGGTCAATGCCCAGAGTTCGGTAGATCGTCGCCACAAGGTCTGCAGGACGCACTGGTTTCTCTTGCACATAGGCGGCCTGGGAATCGGATGCTCCGTACACCGTCCCGCCCCGAATACCAGCGCCGGCGAGCAGGGAGCCGTAGCAGTTCGTCCAGTGATCACGCCCGGCATTGCCGTTGATCCGCGGAGTGCGGCCCATTTCACTGGTCACGACAACCAGTGTTTCATCCAGGAGGCCTCGTTCTTCCAGATCACTCATCAGGGCGAACATCGTCTGATCGAATCCGGGTAGTTTATTGTCCTTCAGAATCCGGAAGTTGTTGGTATGCGTGTCCCAGGCGTCATAGTCGACATTGACGGGTCCCCAGAAAAGGTCCCAGGTCACGTTGACAAAGCGAACGCCGGCCTCGATCAGCCGTCGGGCGATTAGAGCTGAGTTTCCGAACAGCGTCTGTCCGTATCGCTCGATGGTCGTTGGATCTTCCTGAGTCAGGTTGAAGGCCATCCGCATCCTTGATGATGTGAGGAGATCAAAAGCCTGCTGTTGATTTCGCAGGTACGATCCTGTCGAAGCAAACCGATCGAGTCGCCGCTTCTCATCGTCAATCTGCAGAAGCAGCGATCGACGCTCGTTCAGGCGGTCGATCGTCATGCCATCCTCAAAGGACGTGCCGGGCAGCAGCGGAGCCCCGCGTACAATTTGTGGCGTACCAGGCGAAGGCGTGAACGAATTTTTGTCGTGATACGGCAGACACTCGGTTGTCAGTGCATCGTGCTGTTTTCCAAGGAAGCCACCGTACGGACCCGCTCGACGAAACGACTGGCCCCAGCCGAGCCAGTGGGGCATGTACACATATTGCGGCGTTTCTGTGCGTTCGCCGGCAAGGTATTGAACGACCGACCCCATACTGGGCGGATCTGTGGCTCGCGGATGCTGATCCGGCGGCATCGCATCGTAACCCGTGTAACACGGCAGACAGTTGTGGCATCCTGCTTTGTGATTCACCGAACGAATAAATGCGAACTGGTGTGCCATCCGAGCAAGCTTCGGCAGATGTTCGCAGACTTCGATTCCCGGAACGGTGGTCGGGATCGGTTTGAATTCTCCGCGGACTTCCGCGGGTGCCTCTGGCTTCAGATCGTACATATCCTGAGTCGCCGCGCCTCCGAGCAGGAAGACGAAGATGACGTTCTTTGCCTTAGCGCCCTGAACAGAGCCGGCTGATTCGGCAGCGAGCATTTGGGGCAACCCGAAGCCTCCCATTGCCGACAAAGCGCCTGCCTTGAGTGTTTCACGGCGCGTGATTCCGTCGCAGCATCGCCGCGGACTGCCAAGCATGGTCAACATACATGTGTCCTGCTGAAACGACACCCGGAATTGATCTCAGAGGAAAAGATGATAGTCGCGAGGGAAGCAGACCGCCAATCCGAATGACTCGCAGGATGGGTTCCGGCACCGGTCGAATCGCTGTCGGACAAGAATGTCCAACCGGCATCCTGAGGATTGCCGCAGCATTCGTCTCGCCGTTTGAGCTATGCGCCTTGCGGCGTGCCCCAGTGGTCGCGGTACTCGCGACGGATAAATTTGTTGGATTCGTCGTCGTCCTGGAATTGTTCCTTCTGCGGATCGAAGGTCAGCGAGCGGCCGACTCGTGTGGCGATGTTGGCAAGGTGAGCCAGTGAAGTCGAAAGGTGGCCGGTCAGTGCGTCGGCATTGGGCTTCGTGCCGTTGCGGATGCAGTCGCAGAAGTTGCGGACATGGGCGGCATCGTCCTGTGGCTTGAGTTCCACGTCGAGGCTGACTGCTGCGTTGCGGTCGTCGAGAACCGAGAGCTTGCCGCGACGGCTCAAGTACATCTGCCCTTTCGTGCCGTAGAATTCGGCGCCGCTGTCGGTGTTGTGCGGATAGTTCTTGGACCACAGCCGCTGTTCGTAGATCAGCAGGCGTTGACTGCCCGGTTTGCCGTCGCCGGGGTATTCGAACGTCGCTTGTTGCGTATCGGGGAATTCGGTTTCATCGTTGAAGAAGAACTTGCCTCCGTTCGACGAGATCTTCGTCGGATGTGTTTCGACGCCCAACCCCCATCGTGTGTAGTCGAGATCGTGAACGCCGTCGTTGCCTGCTTCGCCGACGCCGAAGTGATACCACATGGTCCAGCGCTGATGAACGCGGTTTGTCCGATAGGGGATCATCGTCGCGGGCCCGACCCACGAGTCGTAGTCGAAGCCCGCGGGCGGCGATGTGTCATTGCCGGGAGGCAGTTGACCACGCCGCTGGATGTTCCAGCACTTCGCCACCAGCACGTCGCCGATGATTCCTTCGCGCAGCCGCTGGACTGCTTCGATCATCGTGCTCGTGCTTCGGCTTTGAGTGCCGTGCTGAACGAGTGTCTTGTTGCGACCAGAGGCCTCGACCAGCAGCCGGCCTTCGCGGATGTTGTGCGAGATTGGTTTTTCCACGTAGACGTGTTTTCCCGCGTCGCAGGCGAGAATCGATGCGGGCGAATGCCAGTGATCCGGAGTCGCCACAATGACCGCATCGATCGATTTGTCATCGAGCACCTGCCGCATGTCGGCGAATGCTTTGCCATTCGCAACGTTTAGATTCTTCGCCGCCGCTCCGCGCCGTGCGTCGTCTACGTCGCAGACAGCAGCGACTTCGACGTTTGGAAGTTCCCTGAATCGACTGGCATCACTCATCCCTCTTCCGCCGCAGCCGATCAGAGCAATGACCAGCTTGTCATTTGCACCGCGGGGCGTTTGTGCCTTCGATGCTCCGAGCGCTGTTGCGACCGCAATGCCGGTCGAAGTGAGTTTAACAAAACTACGTCGGTTCAAAGGTTCGGTCATGGCGGGGTTTCCGGGGTCTGGTGAGTGGTGGGTGACAATTGCAAAATTGCGCGGGCCATTACTTGATCGCTTCCACATCGCGTTTGGCAGTCCGCACCGCGACGATCGGCTTTCCCGAACGGACGTACTTTTGAAACTGATCGAGTTGCTCGCCTTTGAGCTGCATCCGCTTGATGAACACGAATGCGACATCGCAATCGTCCGGCTGTTTGAGTCCTGGCAAATCATCTTCCGCTTTTCGAATGACGCGTGAGCAGCGAACGTTGTAGTGTCGTTCCAGAAACTCCTGAAACGGTGGCAGTGATTCTTCGGACTTGTAAGTGTCGCATCCGGAGAGAATGCAGACTTTGAGGGGTCTATCTGCGTCTTCAGCGAACGTCACAGCGGGGCATGAAAAATCGGAAACGCAAAACGGCAGCCGTCATGCGTGGCATGTTCATTTTTCGCCGGGTAGTCTGTATTCGATGTCCTGTTCGTACGCGCAGTGAGAAGCGAACTTTGAACCACATGCCACGCAAGTCTTCTATGTATATCAGAAACGCCATCGAATTCGTCGCGATCCTGGGCATCTGGGGCTTGATGTTGGCCTTGTTGAATCAGGGCCTGATCGCGAGCTTCGTGCTGCCGGTCGTGATTCTGGTGAGCCTGGCCAAGACGGCATTTTTTGGCTTCGAGAACATCCGTCAGCTCTTTGAGGCGACTCGCCGGAACCTGCCGTATCACCACTTCATGATGCTGATGCTGGTGAATATGACTCAGATTATCCTGTCCTTTGGACTGGATTTTCACTGTCTGCACATCGGCAACGCGGCAAGTTTCAGTGTCGACCTTGCATCCGCCTCGCTGTTCAAAACCGTGTTTGAATTTTTGTATTACAGCACGCTGAACTTCACGTTTTTCGGCTACGGCGATGTCACACCGCAAACGATGCCCGCGAAGTTCATCACGATGACCGAGATCCTGCTGGCGTTCATCACCGTTATCTTTCTGCTGTCGGACTTCATCAGCCTGAAGGAATCGATTGGAAAGCCAGACGTGGTGAAACCGCAGGACAATTTGGCCTGAAGCAGGCTGCAAATCCTGCGTCATGTTCGACGTCGAACACCGAATGCGAACCACACTCACAGAATAATCAAGGACCACCGATTTATGCCCGACTGGATTGAACCCCCCGCGAAAGCTCCTGCATTTTCTCTGAAGTCCACGGATGGCAGCACCGTGAAACTGGCTGATCTGAAGGGCAGTCCGGTCGTGCTCTATTTCTATCCGAAAGACGACACTCCCGGCTGTACGAAGGAAGCCTGTGCTTTTCGGGACCGGAAATCAGAGCTGCAGAAACTGGGAGCCGTCGTGCTGGGTGTCAGTGCGGACGATGTGGCCAGTCATCAGGCGTTTTCGAAGAAGTTCGATCTGAACTTTCCGCTGCTGGCCGATACGGATCACAGCGTCGCCGAGAAATACGGCGCGTGGCGGGAGAAGAACATGTACGGCAAAATTTCTATGGGCATTCAGCGCTCGACGTTTCTGATCGATGCGTCGGGAGCGGTTGCGAGAGTCTGGAAGAAGGTCTCAGTCGACGGACATGATCAGCAGGTGATCGACGCGCTGACGGAACTCGGCTGAAACGCCTCGCAGAAGTGTTGCACCCCTGAGGTGAACTCGGAGCGGTTGTCGCCAGATTGCATACGACAGACAGGCGTCAGCGAAAAACGGGCCGTGAAGAGTACTCTTCACGGCCCGCTGGATTCTTCATCTCTATTCAACCCAGCCAGAGTCAGCACTCAGGCTTTCTTTTCCGGCGAAGCCTGGCGAAGGCGAACACCGCTGCGTTTTGCGACAAGATCCTTGCTGCCATCGGGATTGGTTTTGATGGCAACGCGCGTGGGTTTGTTGGTTTGCGGGCAGATCAGCATGACGTTGGAAGCGTCAATGGCGAGCTCCATGTGAAGACGGCCTCCCTGAGGGCTCTTCGGATGTCCGCGTTTGACGTGCTTGTAGACTTTATGGATGCCTTCGACGACGACTTTGCCGTTTTTGCGGTCAACCGACAGCACAGCGCCGCGAGTGCCGGATTGATCTCCCGCCACAACCTGAACGACATCACCTTTGCGAATGTGCATATTCATCAACCTTCAACAGCCAAAAGCCGTATTTCCGGCGAAAATCGAAGCGGGGCAGGATGACAACTTCGCGATGATGAATCAAGCCTTCTGGACCGCAGTCGTTGTGCTTTCGCGTCGATGATTGGCCGCAACGGCGGGAATGCCATTTGCAATCGCAGCAAATCTGAATCCCGTTTCCAACAGATTTGGCAGATCTTCTGCAGGAATCCCCTCAATGACGACTCAAACCGACTCACCTTCGACTGACAAACAGCAGTTCTCGTTTCAGGCTGAAATCAGTCAATTGCTGCAATTGTTATCGCATTCGCTCTATCAAAATCGCGAGATCACGATTCGCGAGCTGGTCTCCAACGCTTCAGATGCGCTCGACAAATTGCGGTATGTCTGTCTGACGTCCGGTCAGAAGCAGGCCGCCGACGATCTGCGGATCACGATCGAACCGAGCAAGGCCGACAAAACCCTGACGATCCGCGACAACGGGATCGGGATGACGCACGATGAACTGGTCAGCAATCTCGGCACGATTGCCCGCAGCGGTTCGCTGGAGTTTCTGAAGTCCGCGCAGCAAGCTGGCGACAAGTCGCCGGATTTGTCGCTCATCGGTCAGTTCGGCGTGGGTTTCTATTCAGCCTTCATGCTGGCCAGTCGAGTCGAAGTTGTGACGCGCAGCCATGCCGAAGACACCGGCTGGCGCTGGGAATCGACTGGCGACGGGACGTACACCATCAGCGAAGTCCACGGATCCGTAGAGCGGGGAACGAGCATTCTTCTGCACCTGAAGGACGGCATGGATGAGTTTGTGGAGCCCGTTCGGCTGAAGTACATCCTTCGCAAGTATTCGACGTTTGTCCCCCACGCGATTTATCTCGCAGACGAGCATATTAACAACCAGCCGCCGATCTGGGTTGAGCCGAAGAACACGCTCAAAGAGGAGCAGTATCACAATTTCTACGAGTACCTGACCCATTTCCCCGGTCAAAAGCCATTGTGGTATCTGCATCTGTCAGCCGATTCGCCGCTGCAGTTCCACAGCATCCTGTTCTGTCCGGATTCGAATCTGGAAAAGATGGGTTTCGGGCGAGCCGACAGCGGGTTGCATTTGTGTGCCAAGCGGATTCTGGTGCAGAACGATAACCGGGAACTGCTGCCCGATTACCTGCGATTTCTGCGCGGCATTGTGGATTCTGCCGACCTGCCTCTGAATGTGTCGCGTGAGGCGCTGCAGGACAACACCGTATTCCGCAAGATGCAGAAGGTCATCACAAAGAAGGTTCTGGATCACCTCGACAGCTTTGCCGAGGAGAACAAAGAAACCTACGCGAAATTCTACCGTGAGTTCGGAACGACACTGCGCGAAGGGATCACCTCCGACTACGAGAACCGTGACCGGTTGGCGAAACTGCTGCGTTTCGGTTCGACGCATTCCGCGATGACCACAGAAATGGTGTCGCTCGACGATTACTGCAGCAGGGCAAAAGAAGGGCAGGAACAGATCTACTTTGCCTGCGGAACTGATGCGTCGGCCGTGTTGCGGGATCCGAATCTTGAGGTCTTCCGGTCCCGAAATCTGGAAGTGCTGATCCTGACAGACCCGGCGGATGAATTCATCCTGTCGCAGCTGGGTGAATTCCGGGAGAAGCAGATCGTTTCAGTTGATGCGGCCGACCTGAAACTGCCTCCAAAGTCGGACGACGCATCCAAAGACGACGCCGCAACGCCCGATGCCTCAAAAGATGCAACTGATGCTCCCGCGAATTTCGATGCACTGCTGGAACTGTTGAAGGAGTCGTTGGGAGACAAAGTTCAGGACGTCCGCCGTTCGGAACGACTCACCGAAAGTGCCTGTTGTCTGGTCAACGCTCAGGGTTCGATGAGCACGACGATGCAGCGCGTACTGCGGATGAACACGCCGGACTTCGAGATGCAGAAGATGATTCTGGAAATCAATCCGGATGCCGCTCTTGTCCGCCGTCTGGCCGAGTTGGCATCGAATCCAGACAACCACGAGTTCCTCCGCGATTGCGGTCGGCAGCTGCATGCGAACGCCATGATCACGGCCGGACTGGCCCCTGACGGGAATGAAATGGCCGCTCGATTGCAGGGCTTCATGCTGCAGATCGCCGCGCAGAAGTCGTCGATCGTGCTGTAGGAAGCAATTCGGCCTGCGCGGTGCTCATCAGTGTCCATCAGCGGTTCGAAACCGCTAATCGAAACTGATGGACGCTGTTGGGCTTGCCGTCTCAGCAGGACCGGCCTGCGTGCATCTGTCTGCCCGCATTGCTCAAATCGCCGGTCCTGCCGCTTGAATCGCGTCCTGGCGAGTGACAGAATCCCGGATTCCCGAAGTTCGCCACCGGGAGTGGCTTCGGCAAACGGAACACCAGAGGCGCCGAATCGAACCGCCGACTCCTTCAGGGAGAGCGATTCAGCGTTTGAATTCTCCACGGATCGGATTCGTCCAGGGTCAGCTTTTTCAATACTCAAGAGTCCGAGGGCAGCGATGAAGTTTCTAGAGGGACATACGGTCGGCATCGACCTTGGGACCACTTTCAGTGCTATTGCGATGCTGAATAAGGAAGGCGAGCCGGTTCTGCTGAACAACGCCGACGGTCGCCCGATTACTCCCTCAGTGGTGCTGCTGGACGATGAACGAGTCGTCGTTGGCCCGTCCTACGAACGGATTGCCGTTGCCGATCCAAAGTCCATTGTGGAAGCGATCAAACGGGAAATGGGCAACAAGAATTTTTACGTCGTCTACCAGAACAAGAAGCTGACTCCGGAATTCATCTCGGCCCTGATTCTGAAAAAGATGAAGCAGGACGCAGAGAAACTCATCGGGCCGATCACGAACGCGGTGATCACGGTGCCATACTACTTCAATGACGTCCGCCGCAAAGCGACTCAGGACGCCGGTCGCATCGCCGGTCTCAACGTGATCGATATCATCAATGAACCGACGGCGGCGACTCTGGCCTATGCCTGGAAAAAGGGTGAACTGGGTCGAGGCGATCTGAAGGCCGATGAGAAAACCATCCTCGTGTATGACCTCGGGGGCGGAACATTCGACGTCACCGTTGTCCGGTACACTCCGACAACGTTTCGCGTCCTTGCGACGGACGGCGACGTCATGCTGGGTGGTCTCGACTGGTCGAAGCGGCTGTCCGACCATCTGGTCGAGCAGTTCAAACGTAAATTCAATGCGGACCCGAGTGAGAGTCCTGAGGCGATGCTCACTTTCCACCAGGAATCCGAAGACGCGAAGCGGGATCTCAGCTCGAAGATGCAGGTCCCGATCAGCGTTTATTACAAGGGCAATACGCTGTCTGTGTCGCTTTCCCGAACGGATTTCGAACGCATGACTGCGGATCTGTTGCAGCGGACCAAGGACACAACGGAACTCGTGCTGCAGCAGGCCGGCATTACTCCCGGAATGCTGGATGAAGTTGTGCTCGTCGGCGGCTCAACGTACATGCCGGTTGTCGAGCAGATGCTTCGGGAAGTCTGCAAGAAAGAACCATCGCGTGAACTGGAACCGGAACGCGCCGTGGCAGAAGGCGCGGCCATCCATGCGGCCATTTTGCAGGCCCGGCATGGAATTAACTCGGGCGGCGTCGTGGAAGCGATTCAGAAGCGACTGAATTCAGTCAGGACAACTGACGTTAATTCGCATCCTCTGGGCATCAAGATCAGCGATCCGAAGGACAAGTCCCGCAAGATCAACCACATCATGATCCCGAAAAACTCGCCGATTCCTCACAGCGTGAAACAGCGATTCGGGACCAACGCCGATGGCCAGCAACGAATCCACGTCGAGATTCTCGAAGGCGAAGCGCTCGATCCGGCGGCCTGCGAACTGATTGGGGACTTCAGAATCTTCAATCTCCCGTCCAGCCTTCCGAAGGGCTCGCCGATCGAGATTGACTATTCCTACGATGCGTCCGGCCGGATCAGCGCGACGGCCATGGAAATGACAGGAAAAAACAAGGGCAGTCAGGAAATCGTCCGCGACAGCGGCATGAACGAAGTCCAGATCGTGAACGCACTGGACTCTCTGGCCAAAGAGTACGAGGTCGAATAGGAATCAGGGAAAGGCTGGCATTTGGATGGTGTCGGCTTCCTGAGTTGTCCGGAAATGAATCCTGGAGCGGCTGCATTCCATCAGAGGGTGCAGCCGTCTTTTGTTGGACAATGTTGGGTGGACATCGCCAATCAGGTTCAGCCGTGCAGATTCCAGAGGTGACCGTTCAATGTCGCATCGTGAATCACAGTTCTTCGCCGTTGCCTGCTGGTGTCTTGCGCTGATCGGATTTCCGAGCGAAATTGTCGCTGCCGATGGGCCTCCGAACGTGGTGGTCTTCCTTTGTGACGACCTCGGCTACGGAGATCTCGGAGTCAACGGTCATCCTCACATCCGGACCGAGCACATCGATCGGCTTGCACAGGAAGGTATTCGGTTTACGAATTTCTATTCGGCAGCTCCCGTCTGTTCGCCGTCCCGAGTCGGGCTGATGACCGGTCGGTCGCCGAACCGGGCGGGCGTGTACGACTGGATTCCGGCTTCTGCGGAACCGCGGCCGGATGCTCGTGAGCAAGTTCATCTGCGGCGTTCGGAATTGACTCTGCCACAATTGCTGCAGCAGGCGGGCTACGCGACTTGCATGGCTGGCAAATGGCATTGCAACAGCCAATTCAACGGGCCTGATCAGCCGCAGCCGGGAGACGCCGGGTTTGATCACTGGCTGGCGACCCAGAACAACGCCGGGCCTTCGCATGAGAATCCTGTCAACTATGTCCGCAACGGACAGCCGGTCGGCAAACTGCAGGGATTCAGCTGTCAGATCGCAGTCAACGAAGCCGTGAGCTGGCTTGAGACGCAGCGCGCATTAAAACCCGAACAGCCTTTTTTTCTTTACCTGCCGTTTCATGAGCCGCATGAGCCTGTTGCCTCGCCGCCGGATCTGGTCGAGAAATATCGGTCAGTTGTGATTCATGAAGATCAGGCTCAGTTCTTTGCCAATGTGCATAACGTCGACCTCGCTGTCGGTCGGTTTCTGGAAGCTTTGCAGCGGCTCAATGTGCGTGAGAACACCCTGATCGTCTTTTCGTCGGATAATGGTCCCGAGACACTGAAGCGTTATCAGACTGGTGGTCGGTCCTGGGGTCGCACGGGAATCCTGCGAGGTATGAAGCTGCACACTCACGACGGCGGTCTTCATGTTGCAGGGATCATGAACTGGCCGGCCGGCATTCGACCGGGTCAAGTCGTCAATGATGCAGCGTCGTCGCTCGATCTTCTGCCAACCATCTGCGAACTGGCCGGAGTCGCAGTTCCAACTGATCGCCGCCTGGACGGCATCAGCCTCGCGCCGCTGTTTCGTAACGGTGATATGCCCGAACGATCACATCCGCTGGTCTGGGCCTATTACAATTCCGTCAACGACGCGCGAGTCGCCATGCGACACGGGCCGTGGAAAGTACTGGCTCGCCTGAATGGAGGTGACCTCCCGCGGTTCGAGAATCTGACTCCGGAGCGGCTGGAAAAAGTCCGCACGGCGGAACTGACGGACTTTGAAATCTACCGTGTCACCATCGACCCCGGCGAGACTTTGAACCTGGCGGGTCGCGGTCTTCCGGAAGAGCAGACACTGGCGGACCTCCTGCGTGCTGAGCATCGGTCGCTCGCGGCGGAGTCTGTGGGCTGGCAACCGGTCGCACCGTAGCTCGCCGGTCCCGGCGAGCGGTGGGTGTCAACCCACCGAGGATTCATCATGGTCGCCACTGGCAGCCATGATCCTTACGAATCGCCGACCGAGGGTCTCCGGATCACCGCAATCGATGGCATTCGCAAATGACATTCTGTCGGGCACGCGGGTTGGCTCGGTGGGTTGACACCCACCGCTCGCCGTTGGGCCACGGTCTTGTCTGATATGAAATTCAGGACGGGCCAGATGGGCCCATCCTACGGTGCGTGAGCGTGAATGTTCTCCAGCAGCGCCGCAGCACAGGCCCGCGCGAATTCCGGTGCGTTGATTTCGCAGTCCATGGAAATCACGTTCACGTCGGGATTCAGGCTGCTCTTCAGAGCATCAAACAGCGACGTATCTGCCGCCGGATCATGGAACGGTCCTCCTTCGGCGCTGATGACGCTGATGCCGCGAGTCGGGATGAGCACCGTGACGTGGGCCCGGTAACGATTGATCTTTTCGGCGAGCATCTCACCCAGTTCTCGACATTCTTCCGGAGTTGTCCGCATCAGCGTGATCTGCGGGTTGTGGATCACAAAATTGCGGCCCTCAAACTTTGCCGGCACAGAGCGACGCTCGCCGAAATTGACCATGTCGAGACAGCCGGGCACGATGATCGAAGGAACTCCGGGATGTGCTGCTGCATTCAGTCGATCAGGTCCGGCGGAAAGCACTCCACCGACGAGTTCGTCGGCCAGTTCGGTTGTGGTGATGTCCAGAACCCCGGCCACCATGCCGCTTTCGATCAGTGATTCCATCGTCCGGCCGCCTGTTCCGGTCGCGTGAAACACCAGCACTTCGTAACCCGCGTCTTCCAGTATCTGCACAGCAGCGCTGACACATTTCGTCGTGTTGCCGAACATGCTGGCCACAATGACGGGCTTTGCGGATTCCGCAGCGGCGACAACAGAGACCATCCCGCAGATGGCACCGGCAGCGCGGCAGAAGATGGTCCGCGAAATCCGATTCAGTCCGCAGACATCCACAATTGCCGGCATCATCGTGATGTCTTTGGTTCCGACATAATGCGCCGTCTGCCCGCTTGCCACCGTGGAGACGATGAGCTTCGGGAACCCGATCGGAAGTGCCCTCATCGCGGCGGATGCGATGGCCGTGCCGCCGCTGCCGCCGAGTGAAATCACGCCGTCAATGCGGCCCTCTGCGCAGAGTCGTTCGAGCAGTTTCGGTGCTGCCGCCGCCATTGCTGTCACGCATTCACCGCGATCAGCCCGCGCCAAGAGAGAAGTCAGGTCCAGACTGCCGGCCGCTGCAACGTCCTCGCGTGAAATGTCGGGACGGATTTGGGGCGGCCCGCCGGTTCCGACATCGATCAGCAGTGTCTTATGCCCCTGCTCAGAAATGCGATCGGCGACAAATGCATGCTCGATGCCTTTCGTGTCCAATGTGCCAAGAACGGCGATTGTCGGCATAAGCCACCTGATCAGAAACGGCCTCTGGGGAACAGCAGGCCG
>Ga0163144_10005812_pt1 | contig 27426 bp, 24 predicted proteins | sample OliLak19BULKMAT1_FD_123175 | JGI IMG/M metagenome (GOLD analysis project Ga0163144, IMG submission 123175) | Freshwater microbial mat bacterial communities from Lake Vanda, McMurdo Dry Valleys, Antarctica - Oligotrophic Lake LV.19.BULKMAT1 | ecosystem: Environmental > Aquatic > Freshwater >... | reverse complement strand
CGGCGGCACCACGCAGCTGGGATGGGACGGATCCCCCACAATGAGGTCCTTCACCGCGGCCGCCAGGCGCTGCGCAAAAAGCGCGTACGCCTCTTCAACCACAATGACCCGGGAGGCGGCGGAACACTTCTGGCCGGCGTACCCAAATGCGCTGCCCAGCACACCCAGCACCGCTTCATCCAGGTCCGCGTCCCCGTCGACAATGATGGCGTTCTTGCCGCCCATCTCCACAATGGCCCGCTTCACGTTGCGCTGGCCAGGAAGTGTCTTACCCGAGGACTCCAGGATGTAGAGGCCCACCTGCATGCTGCCGGTGAATGCAATGACGTCCACTTCTGGGCTCTCAACCAGCGTCTTGCCCACCACCTCACCGCGGCCGGGCAGGAACTGCAGCACGTCCGGGGGTGCACCGGCTTCCTGCAGGATGCGGAAGAGGTGGGCGCCAATGACGGCGGACTGTTCGGCCGGTTTCATGATGACGCTGTTGCCGGTGACCAGGCCGGCCACGGTCATGCCGCACAGGATGGCCAGCGGGAAGTTCCACGGGGCAATGACAACGCAGACCCCCTTGGCCTCATAGAACAGGTGGTTGAGCTCACCCGGGATCTTTCCCAGGCGCTGCGGGACACTCAGGCGCTTCATCTCCAACGCGTAGTAGCGGCAGAAGTCCACCGCTTCCCCAACGTCACCATCCGCTTCCTTCCACGGCTTGCCGGTTTCCAGCGTGATGAGCGCGGTCAGCCGGAGGCGGTCCTTCACCATCAGGTCCGCTGCCTTCTCCAGCACCGCGGCGCGTTTGGCCACGTCCGTCTCACTCCACGCCGGATGTGCTTTGCGGGCAATCTGCAGCGCACGTTCCGCTTCTTTGACGCCGGCCGCGGCCACTTTGCCAATCACCTGGGAGGGACGCGCGGGATTCACACTCTGCTCCCAATGACCCGTCACCACCTTCTCCCCGCCAATCACCGCGGGATGTTCCTTGCCCAGCCAGGTCTCCGTGACGTCACGCAGCGCTGCCACCATGGCGTCATGTTCCTTGCGCAGCGCAAAATCCAGCGGCGCCAGGTTCACAAAGCCGTGCGCAGTGACCACCGGCGGGGTCTCTTCTTTGGGTATGACATTTGATGAAACTGGAGCGGCCAGCAGTGCGGCCGTATCCAGGCCATCATGGTAGCTGTGACGGAGGAAACTCTGGTTGCTGGTGTTTTCCAGCAGGCGGCGCACCAGGTAGGCCATGCCGGGGAGCAGTTCACCCACGGGGGCGTAGATGCGGACGCGTGTGTTCATGGCGCGCACCACGCGGCGGGCGGGCTCAGCCATGCCGTAGAGCATCTGGATCTCATACGCGCGTTCAGGGACGCCCTTGTGGCGGGCCATGGCCATGGCGTTGGCCAATGAACGGATGTTGTGGCTGCCAAACGCGGGCCGCACGTGTTTCCACTCATCCAGCAGGCGCGCGGTCAGCTTCTCATACTGCGCGTCCGTGTGTTCCTTCTGGCTGAAGACGGGACACGGCCAGCCCTTCTGCGCCGCCAGCACCGTCTCATAGTCCCAGTAGGCACCCTTCACCAGGCGCACCCAGACCGGAGTATTACGCAATTTGGCAATGGAGATGAGCCGCTCCACGTCCTGCGCGGAGTCTTTCAAATACGCCTGGACCACCACACCCAGGTGAGGCCAGCTGCGCAGGTTCTCATCCAGACACAGCCGCTCAAAAAGGTCATACGTGAGCTGCTTGAGCGCGTACTGCTCCATGTCCAGGTTGATGAACACGCCCAGTTCCCTGGCGCGCTTCACCAGCGGGAAGATGCGCGCGTACAAACGGTCCAGTGAACCTTTGGGGTCCAGCGGATTGATGGTGGCGTCCAGCGCGGACAGCTTGAGGCTCACGTTCACCCGCGGCGTCACGTCGCCATCGGGGCCGGTGTCAATCACCGGGTCCCCATTCCAGGTGGGCACCTCTTTGGCCAGCGTCTCCACCATCTCCTGGTAGCGGTGCAGGTATTCAACCGATTCAGCGTCATTGACGGCGGCTTCTCCCAGGAGATCCACCGTGAAGGACATCCCCTCCTTGTGCAGCTTCTTGAGCTCCTTGAGCGCGTCCTTGCCGCTCTGCCCGACAATGAAGCGCTCCGCCATCTGCTCAATGTTCTTCTTCATGGCGCCGGCGGCCAGCTTGCCGGTGAAGCCACCTGAGCCGGCCATACCCAGGCCCATCTTCATCACCGCGGGCAGCTCAAACTTCTGGCTGAGGAGGTATTCCTGGACGTGCTCGCTGACCTGCTCAGAGGTGCGCAGCGAGGGGAGAACGTCCACAAACCGGAACATGTTGACCTTGAAGGAGTCATCCTTCATGGCCCAGTCCATCACCTTGCCGCTCCACCAGGAGGTGTCAAAGATGCCGGGCGTCTCACCCTTCATCTTTTCAAAAATCTCCGCGCCCAGCTTGCGCACGGCGTCTTCCGGCGTGCCCGGCGTTGAGGGGACGGCTGGCGGCGGAGGTGACTTGGTGGAGACCATGGAGCCCTGCCCGGCGCGCTCTGCTGCGCCATTGGTTTGAACGCGCGGTTACCCGTTTGCCGGGCGCGCCGCAATGGAGCAGGTGCGTCAACCACGACGGGGAAGCGCGTTGTTCAGGGTGCGGCGGGGATGCCGTACGTTGGCGTCAGCGAGTGGCCAACCCGGTTCAGCCACGCCAGCGCCGGCCCCTCATCCTTGAAAGCCTTGACCGGCGCGTTGGCCACCAGCGCCAGGGCCGCCACACTCAGCCGCATCAGCACGCTGGTCCCAAACACCGCGGATGCCCGCGTTGTCAGCCCGTGGGTGCGGGTCTGGCGCAGCAGCTGGACCCGCGCCTCCTGCGTGGTGTCCACCGCGTCCCGCGCGTCCACCAGGATCAGGTGGTGCCCCGGCAACGCTCCAACCTTGTACCGGAGCTGGATGATCCAGGGCTCCACCACGTCCCAGCCAAGAACACCGGACGCCACCGAGGGCACAATGAACACGCCGCTGCTCAGCCGCACCGGCTTGCCCAACACCAGACTTCCGCCCCCGGCTGACCCCATGGCTACCTCACATCCCACGTCTGAAAGTTAGACCGGCAGCGGGAGGGAAGCAATGGGACAAGTGTTCTGTAAAACACCGCTCAATGCAGGTACTGGCTGGGGTCACTCTTCTTGCCACCTTTGACCACGGTGAACTTCTGCATCCGCTGGCGGTAGCGCCAGTTGCGGAAGCGCTCCACGGGGTTGAAGTCCGCCAGGGACACGGCGTGGGACCCCAGGACCCAGCCCACACCCACGCCGCCCAGGACCACCGCCACAGCGGGCCAGACAATCCGCTGCACATCCCACATGTTCATCACCTCCAGCGCCACCGCCAGCCACAGGATGTGGATGGCCTTGACGGGAATGATGAAGCTGAAGAGCACCCGGGCATTGGGTGAGGTGCGCGCAAAGGCCGCCACCAGCGCCAGGGACGCCGCTTCCGCCGCCACCAGCACACCCACGGGCAGGCCGGCCACGTGCATCACTGTCAGCAGCACTGCCGCCGCCACCAGCGAGCCGGCGTACAGTGTGAGCATACGCCGGGTGCCCAGCCGCTCTTCCACCGGCGGACCAAAGAAGAAGATGGCCAGCGCGGTCCACAGGAAGCCCCGGGTGCCGCCCATGATCAGGGCGTAGGTGATGAGACGCCACACCTGGCCGTCCAGCACGCGCTCCGGATCCATGATGAGCCCGCCCGCAAACGCGGCGCCCAGCAGCGGCGAGAGGAGCCACCCTGCAAAGTGCACTGCCAGGAGGATTTTCACGCCCCGCGTCATCCGTTCCAACATGCTCGCTCCGTATTTCCGCCTTGCCGCCCCTGCAGGTTAGCCATTGTAGAGCGGGCGCGCCCGGCCCGCAGCGTCACCGGGCCCGCCCAACAACAACGCAGCCCGCCCGCCCTCTCCAGCGTACGTCCCAGAACGGTGCCGGCCCGGTCCGCGCTCAACGCCTTGTTGCCGGTGGATGTAGGCCATGTTAGCTGCAGCGCTCCAGTGGATGAGGTCACGCATGTGGTTTGGTCCCGGCACCCGGCATGATCCTGACGTCCACTGACCGCCCCTGCGCAGCCGGGTGAACCTGCCGTTCCCCGCCGCGCCGCGTTGTCCTTCTGATCCAAGAACACATCCTTCCGTGCAGAAATGCCGGCCGCACAGGCAGTGTGGCGGCGTTCCTTCCGGGACATTGAGCCAAAGCGGCGCCCTGCGCCCTTGATGGAGGTGACAGATGGTCACCGAACACCGCACCGACAAGCCCACCCTCCTCCCACAGATGGGTGAGCCCCTGCATCACCTCAAGCCCGCCGTGGACCCCGCCACCATCACGTGGCGCAACCTGCGTGCAGATGAATTCTGGCGGCAGCTTCCACTCTGGAAGGACGTGGAGGAGAAAACCTTCCTGGACCACATGTGGCAGGAGAAACACGCCATCACCACACCGCAGAAGCTCTCAGCGGTGGTGAAGGACGTGGTGAGCGCGGAGTTCCTGCAGGACGTGGAAGCGGGCTTCAAGATGGCGCCCATGGCGGTGCGCGTCAGTCCGTATCTGCTCTCACTGGTGGATTGGAAAGACCCCTACAAGGACCCCATCCGCCGGCAGTTCATCCCGGTGGCCAGCCAGCTGGAGCCGGATCATCCCATGCTCACACTGGACTCACTCCATGAGCAGGAGGACGCGCCCACGGCGGGCCTCACGCACCGCTACCAGGACAAGGCACTCTTCCTGGCGCTGGACACCTGCCCCGTCTACTGCCGCTTCTGCACCCGCTCCTACGCCGTGGGCACGGATACGGAGAGCGTGGATAAAGTATCACTCAAAGCCAATGATGACCGCTGGGCACGCGCGTTCCAGTACATCTCTGAACGGCCGGAACTGGAAGACGTCGTTGTCAGTGGGGGAGATTCCTACCGGCTGCGGGCGGACCAGATCACGGAGATTGGGGAGCGGCTTATTGCCATGCCCAACATCCGGCGCTTCCGGTTTGCTACCAAGGGACTGGCCATTCAGCCCATGAAGATCCTTTCAGACCATGCGTGGGTGGATGCGGTGTCACGCGTCCATGAGAAGGCGCGGGCGGTGCACAAGGAAGTGTGCATCCACACCCACTTCAACCATCCCAATGAGGTCACGGACATCTCCCGCCGCGCCATGAACCTGCTGTTTGAGCGCGGCATCACCGTGCGCAACCAGTCCGTCTTCCAGCGCGGCGTCAATGACAAGAGTGAGACCATGGTGGAGCTGGGCCGGCGCCTCAGCTTTGTGAACGTGCATCCGTATTACGTTTATATCCATGACCTGGTGCGCGGCACGGAAGACCTCCGCACCTCCGTGACCACGGGAATCCAGGTGGAGAAGCGGCTGCGCGGTGCCACCGCCGGATTCAACACGCCCACGTTTGTGGTGGATGCGCCGGGCGGCGGCGGCAAGCGGGACATGCACAGCTATGAGCATTATGACACGGACACCGGCATCAGCGTGTACACCGCCCCCGCCGTCAAGAAGGGTCAGTTCTTCTGCTACTATGACCCCATTGCCAGCCTGAAGCCGCACGCGCAGGCGGATTGGAAGGATGACAAGAAGCGCACACAGATGATGGGTGATGCGCTCAGCGCCGCCAAGGCCAAGACCATCTGAGCCATGGGTCCCAACCTGGTGCTGGTAGACGCACAGTCCGGTGGAACGCTGCAACTCTCCTGGGCGGCAGCGTCCTCCGTGCAGGTAGTGCTGCGGTTGGAGGCGTTGCACGCGTCCACCGTGCTGAGGGCCGTGGATGACGTGGGCCTGCGTGAGCTGATGGATGAACTGGCCACCCATTGGCAGGGCTGGCGGGGCGCGCGTGAGTGGGCCTCGCTGGAGGATGACCTGCGGCTGCGCTTTACCCATGACGGCGCCGGGCTGGTGAATGTGGGCGTCACGCTGCGGCGCTTTGAAGGTGAAGCGTGGGAAGTGAAGACCAGCTTTGGTGTCCTTCCGGCGTCACTGGAGCGGTTGGCGCAGGACGTACGCACATTCTTTGACGTGTGAGGTGCCATGACCTTCAACCGCCTTGGCACCGGCGCGTAGCTGCGCGCCCGCGGATGGATTGCTACGCTGGCGGTCATGCGCATCAAAGGTGGTGGCGTCTCAACCAACAATCCCTTTGGGCCCAACTGGGGCACCAAGGGCGCGGAGAAGACGTCATCCGTAGGCCAGCAGGTCCAGGACAACCTCTTTGGAAAACCCAAGCCCAAGGTCCTGGATCAGGATGACATGGAGGTCAGCCGGCAGATGGGTCTGCTGCACACCTACCGCAAACGTATTGCCCGGATTGCTGGTGATGACGAGGATGACTACTCGCTGCTCCTCAGTGCGGGGACCATTGCCATGATTGACCAGCAGGGGGTCATCTATGTGGGCAAGCAGTTCCTGCTCAACCATTCGGGTAACACAGATTTGCTGGTGGGCGTGCTGGCCCATGAGATTGGCCACCGGCCCAAGCGCTGGAGCCAATACCGGGATCAGCGGCCTCTCAACAAAGAAGAGATGAACCAGCTCTGCCGCACAGAAGAGACCCGCGCAGACTATTTTGCCGGCGTTGCGCTGGCGGAATTGGGGCTGCAACCCGCCGCGGTGTGCGGTTTCCTCAAGGCCGTCCAGATCCATCCACATCCGGAATACTTTTCCGCGGACCTTCGCGTGCAGGTGATTGCGGAAGGGTTTGAAAGCGGACGGTCCAAGTCGGAGACACGCAAGAAGTTCTTTCCCGAATTTGCCCGCTTCCACGGCGCCAAAGGCGACCTTGGGTCCGGTTGAACCGGCCCACTCCAGGCTTCAACCAATACTCCCGGAAGTGACGCCACAAGCCTGGGCAGAGGTGGTCACGTTGCGGCAGTGACGCCGGGGCGGGGCGTCGCAGGGCTTGGAGGGCGTGGTCCGGTTGGGTGAACCGTTGTGGTGCGCCGGGGGGACCGGGTCCTCATCCGCGTGAGCTAGCGTAATACGCTATATATAGCGTATTACGCTAGCTGGGGCATTTTCACCCACACCATGCCAACAAGCCGCCTTTGACCTTGCACGCGCAACCTCACGAGGCGATGCCGACACCCACGTAGAACTTCTGGAACGTCTCCAGCGGAAGGGTGAAGACACCGTCCTCAACGCCGTTGCCGCGAGGCTCACCCTGACCCCAGGGATTGCGCAGGACCACGCTGCGCTTACCATTTTCTTCCGTCACACCCATCAGCGTGTACGCGTGGTCAGCATAAAGGCCGGTGTTGGTGAACTTGCGCGTGCCGCCTTCCTGCCCGCTCCACACCACCACCGGCTCCTTGCGGTCCGCCGCCGTCTTCAAGGCATTCCAGAGCCTGGTTTCCGTCAGACCACGCACGTCCAGGTGACGCCCTTCCGTACCCAGGAACGCTTCAAACATTTCATAGGGGTAGCCACACTCCGTAGCCGAATAGCCGCCCTTCCACGCCGCGTACGCCTTCTCCAGGATGGGGAACCAGCATTCCTTCCCCGCCGGCCCACCCTCCGGCTGTGATCCGAAAAGCGGCTTGCCCCAGTGCATGGGAACTTCCCGCGTCACCGTGATGGGATGGTCCACATAGGCGCGTTTCACGTCATCAAAACGCTTGAAGGTCACCGTCACCGTGCCGTCCGCGTTGTCCTTCATCATCTTCTTGAGGACCTCCGGATGGTCCACCGCAATGGCCGCTGCAGCAGACACCAGGTAACAGTCTCCCAACGACCCCTGCATGGCGTCTGAGGGCTGCGCTCCGTCTACAAAAAGCGGCCCTTCCAACATCTTCATCTTGGCCCCGGCCTTCATGTCCGGCGGCAGCGTGGGGTGCGTGATGCCCTTGGCATCCGGTTGCGGCGGGATGACAAACTGGCTCCACGTGTCCTTCATGTACTGGTTGTTGACGCCGTCAGAGACGTTGAGTCCAAACGCGTCTCCCGGCTTGCCGTTGACACTGCTGCCCTCCGGAAGCCGGCCGCGTCCATCCAGGATGAACGTGGTCTTCTCCTTGGTGCGCGTGTTGGTGAGGATGAACTGCGCGCCGGGCTCACCCAGCTTCTTGTTCTGCCGCACGTTGTCAAACGTGTAGCTTCCCTCGGTGGCGCCCGGAACCATGCGCAGACCCTGGTGGCCAATCTCAGCGCGGCGTCCGTCCGTTTTTTCAGTCCTGCCAAGACGCACGTCCAGCAGACTCACCGGCCCACTGGCAATCCGCAGACCCAGCTTGTCACCCTCCATGGCCAGCGGAACGGTCAGCTTGAAGTGACCCTGGGCATCCGCCTTGGCCTTGGCAAACGTGTCCGGCGCCTTGGAGGGGCCAAACGGCGCCGCGGAGAGGTTCTCCGCCGTCACCACCGCATTGGGTGTGGCCCTGCCTTCCAGCGTGATGCCGGTGGTGGTGCGCGTGAAACTCAGCTTGGGGACGGACATGCGCGGCACGCTACGCAACGTGTCCGCCAATGCAAGCCCAGCACGTCTGCTATCCAACGCAAACCCATGGACCCACTCAGCCAGTTCCTGGCCCGGCATGCCGCACATCCGTTCCGTCACCGCCAGCGCCTGTTGGATGGATTGCTGGATGGAACCGTTGGCCTCGTGCATTCGCCCACGCCGCATGTGGCGCCGGCGTGCTCCGAACTGCTTGCGCTTACCACCCGCCAACTGGCCTCATTGACGCCGGGAAAACGCCCCCATGATGACTCCGTGCGGCAGGATCTGGAGGCGCTGGCCGCAGCGTTGACCAGCCATGCCGGACACAGCGCAGCGTTGTGGGCGTTCCATCTGCCGCCGGGCTTCTCGTTCACCGTGTGGGAATGCGCCAAGGATGGGGCGCTGCTGGGATGTGTCCTGGGCGTGGAGTCCGGGATGACGGATGTGGACACCTTTGAGCGGTTCTTTGGCCCCTGAACCCCGGATGGGTGACGAGGCGCGCACAAGGCCCGCGCCCGGTCTATGCTGCGCCCCATGCGTCAGCCCCCCATGGCCCTCTGCGTCCTGTCCGCCGTCATCCTGTGGTCCTCCTGCCAGAAGGAGGACCCGCCGCCCAAGCCGGTGATCTCCTCGGTGGCACCCGTGGAAGGACTCACGCCCGGCGGCCTGGACATCACGCTGAAGGGGGAGTTCTTTGACAAGGCCTCCGAGGTGAAATTTGGCGGCACCGCGGGCACGGACCTCCGCGTTGTTGACGGGAACACCATCATGGTGAAAACCCCGGTGCACGCGCGCGGACCGGTGGCCGTGGAAGTCACCACACCCGGCGGAACATCGTCATTGGACGCAGCATTCAAGTACCTGCAGCCCGTGACCTTCACGTCTCTGGAACCGGGCAACGTGGTGGCACTGGCAACCACCTCCGTCATCCTCCGCGGCAACGGGCTGGTGGCGCCGGTGACCGTGACGCTGGGTGAGGCCGCGTCCGCCGTCACCATCACCGCACGGCCCGGTAATGACACCGCCATTCCAGTGGACATCCCGTCCCTGCAGCCGGGCACGTACACCGTGCGCGTCACCAACGCGGACCTGCAATCCGCCACGGGCACCTCGCCGCTGATTGTGGACCCCGCGCCGCTGCCCGTGGTGGGCATGGTCATTCCCAACCAGGGCCCCGAGGCTGGCGGCACCAACGTCCGCATCCAGGGACAGAACTTCACCGGCGCCACGCTGGTCCGCTTTGGCACCGCAGTGGCCGTCAATCCCGTGGTCAACGCCGCAGGGACGGAAATTGTGGTGAGCACGCCGCAAGCCGTGCGCGCGCGGGTGGCCGTGGAGGTCAGCACACCCAGCGGCGTGGGAACGCTGCCCAACGCGTTCCGCTACGTGCGCCCCGTGGCAGTGACCAGCGTGACGCCCAGCCAGGTTCCCGCCAACACGCCGGACAGCGTGGTCACCGTGGTGGGCTCAGGCCTGGTGCCCCCGGTCTCCGCGCGGCTCAGTGATGGCGTGAGCAATCCTATTGACCTTGTGGTCAATCCGCAGAACGAGACCACGGTGGCGGTGCACATCCCGTCCATGCCCGCCAATGACTACAGCCTCACGCTCATCAACGCGGACCAGCAGACCGGCGCCGCGCCAGGCTCCATCCTGGTGCGTATGGGTCTGCAGGTGGATGGCGTGTTCCCCAATGTTGGATTCACGGATGAGACCACACCCATTGAAATCACCGGACCGGACCTGCGTGGCGTCACGGATGTGCTGCTGGGCACCGCTCCCTGCACCGGCCTGGTGCTGCTCACCCGCACGCGCATCCAGTGCACCGCCCCCGCCTCCAGCACCGCGCAGGTGGACGTCTTTGTGAGAATTGGTGATACATTTGAGGGGCGCGTGACCAACGGCTTTGAATGGGTTTCTCCCCTGGACAGCGCGGTGCGGCTGGTCAACGTGCTGCCCGCGTCCGGGCCGGCCACCGGCAATGTCAGCGTGGACGTGGGCGTCACGGGCGTGATGGTGGGAGATACCCCGCAGGTGACGTTTGCCGGCGTGGCCGGAACGGTGACCGGGCGCAGCAGCCGCAGCCTCTCCGTGACGGTGCCGCCGCGTGCCCTCAGTGCCGGGTCCCTCAGCGTGCGTGTGCCGGTGGCACTCTCCGTGAACGCCTCCAGCGACGTGCAGGATGGTGCATTCCTGTATTTTGCGCCGGCCACCATCAGCAGCATCACGCCCAACAAAGGCGCCTCAGTGGGGTTTGATGAGGTGACCATCCGCGGCACCGCATTCACCGCTGAGCAGCTCAAGGTCTTCTTTGACGGCGCGGAAGCCACGTCCGTCACACGCATCTCCGAGACGGAGCTGACCTGCCGCATTCCTCCGCACGCCCTGGGCACCGCCACCGTCACCGTGCACAACGAGTTTGGCGCCGGCACCCCCGCCCCTGCCGCCTTTGAATTTGTGGACGCCGTGCGCATCACCCTGCTGGAGCCGGTGGTCTTCTCCACGGCGGGCGGGGCCATTGTGGAAGCCACCGGCAGCGGGTTTGCCGCGGGCCGCATGTCCCTCACCATTGTGGAAACCAACACGCCGGTTCCCAACATCACCGTGCTCAGCCCCACGCGGTTCCGCTTTGTCACGCCGCCGCATGTTGCGGCACCGCGCATCACGCTGCGCCTGCAGGACACCGCGCGTGTTGGCCAACCCTTCTCTTCCGGGGATGGCGTTGCCCAATATGTAGACGCCACTGATCCCTCCGGCGCCGCCCGCGGCGGTGACATCCTGCGCAACATCAGCGTGTCCGTGGTCCGGGATGACACCAAGCAGCGCCTGGCCAACGCCACGGTGTTTGTGGGTAACACCTGGAGCGGGGCCATGTATAAAGGTGTTACCAATGCTGAGGGTATGTTGGTGCTGGCCGGCCTGGAGCTGGACGGTCCGGTCACGCTGACGGCTTCACTGGCGGGTCATGCCAATGAAACCATTGTGGGACTGGACGCCAGCTTTGTGACCTTCAGCCTGCAGCCGCGCGTGCGCCAGATGCCCGCACAGACCCTGGCCGAGGTCAGCGGCACCATCACCAACTGGGCGGCCGCGGGTTACCCCACCGGCGGTGCGGCCAACCGGTACAAGCGGGTTGCGGCCATCTTCCCCTCTGAGCCCAGGATTGGCGTACTGCCGCCCATCCCCGGTGACGCCATGATCCTCACGGAGACCCCCTGTGACATCACTCGGGACGGCGTCACCAATCCGCCCTCCAACCAGTTCACCGTGCGCACGCCGGTGGGCAAGACCGTGGCGCTGATGGCCGTGGTCTATTTTTATGATTCCATTGACGGGAACTGCAATCCGGACACGGAGACCACGGAAGCGCCGTTTGCGTTTGGCGGCGGCGCCATGGGCTTCCTGCTGGGCGTCACGCCGTCCGCAGGCAGCAACCCCGGAAAGAACATCACGCTCACCGCCAGCGTTGCCACGCAGATCAATGTGAACTTCAGCGGTGCGCCCATTGCTGTGGGCGCGCCGGTCACCGCCCGTACTGTGGATGCGTTCATGGACCTGGGTGAAAGTGGCATCTACACGTTTGTGAATCCGCCCAACACGCAGGGCACCACCGGCTTTGGTGACGTTCGCGCCCAGTCCACCTACTTCCTGCTGCCGGCCGCCGTCTCCGCGCTGGCGGGTGTCTCCACCGGCATTCCCATTGTGGAAAATGTGTCATACACATTGCGGGCCATCAACGCGTTTCCCGTCATGGAAGGCAACCAGTTGGTGGGCTACACGCCGCCGCTGACGGAAGTCTTTGAGCGCAACGCCACCGGCTCAGACATCACGGTCAGTGGTTTCTATGAGTTCCCCAGCGGACTGACACCGGCCTCCGGCGCGCAGCTTGGCGCGGACCGCCGGTTCTCCTGGTCCGCGCTGTCCCGTACGGAAGGGTTGGTGTCCATTGACCTGGAGCGCTTTGCGGGGATTGACGAACAGGGCACACCCATCATGCAGCCTGTGTGGAGCGTGCTCATGCCGGCCGGCACCACCAGCGTGGTGCTGCCCACCGTAACGCCCGCTCCCGGCGCCGTGGACGTGGTCCGCACTGACGTCAACCAGTGGCTCCTGCGCGGCGTCAGCTTCCAGCCGGAGGACGGGTTCAGCTACAATGAGCGCTCCAACACCATCTTTGAGCGCGGCCATTGGCGGGCCCACGTGCAGACCGCCGGCACGCCGTTCACCATCCCCAGCGGCGGCTAACCAAAGAGTTCCTTGAGGGGAGCCTTGCAGATGGCCGCCACCCCGGGGTGCTTGAGACGGCGCTCAATGGTGATGGCGTAGAGGCTCTCCCGCACCTGCGTGGTGCGGCCAATCACGCGCACGCCAAATTGTGTTTCCATTTCTGCTTCAATGGCGGTGGGCGCGGTGAACACGCCCACACCCGCCTGCCCAAACACGTTGAGCAGTGCGTTGTCTTCAAATTCACCCATGATGACGGGACGGATGCCCTGGTCCTCCAGCCAGCCGTCCAGCGCCCGGCGCTGTGCATTCTCCCGAGCGGGCAGCAGCATGGGCGCGCCGTGCAGGGACTTTGGAAAATCCTTCTTGTGGCGCGCGGCAATTTTGGGCGCCGCCAGAAAGCTGATGCCGGTGTCACCCAGGCGGTGGTTGAACGCGCGGATGCGCACATGCGGAGCCACCGGCGCGTCACTGATGACAATGTCCAGCTGGTGCAGGGCCAGGCGCGCCAGGAGGTTGTCCTGGGAATCTTCCTCACACACCAGGCGGAGCTGCTGCGGGATGGCCAGCGCCGGTTCCATGAGACGGTAGGCAATCAGCTTGGGGACCACGTCACTGATGCCCACGGACAACGTGAGCGTGCGGCCGGTTGGGCGGTTTTTGACGACGTCCAGCAGCTCACGCCCCAAGGAGAAGATCTCCTCCGCGTAGCGGTAGACCACCTGGCCCATCTCCGTCAGGACCAGCAGGCGGCCCTGACGCTGGAACAGCTTTTCATTGAGCTGTTCTTCCAGCGTGTGGATCTGCGCAGAGATGGTGGGCTGGGCCAGACGCAGCTTCACGGCCGCGCGGGCAATGGTCCCCTCACGCGCCACGGTCCAGAAGTAGAGAAGGTGATGGTAGTTGAGCCATTCCACTGGTCCGCTCCCGTGCACGCTGGCCCTTCCACCCGTAGCGCCCACCGGCGGTGACGTCAGGTTTTCTGCGGCGCAAAAGGAATCTTGGCCGCTGGATGCCGCCCGGGGATCCGCTCTGGGTACTTGTCATTTGAGCGGGTTGTGTTCCGCCAACAGTTTCTCCATCCGGATCTCATCCACGCGCGCGGTGAGCTTGGTGGACTCATGGATGTCCCGCGTGGTCTTGGCCACGTTGAGCGTGGAGCCAATGGTGAAGAGGAGGCCCATGGCCAGGTAGCCTCGGACCCATTCATCCACGGGCAGGAAGAACACGCCCAGCGCGGTGGCGCCAACACTGACGGCAAAGCTGATCCACACCTGGGAAACCCAGGCGGCGGAATGAGGCTCAGGCTGCGGCGAGTGACCAGTGACGTTGGGCATGCTGTGCTCCAGGTGCATCTTGCGTGTGAGAAGAGCTTCGCCCGGTGGTGTCAACGCGGGCTGGCGGCGGTGTGAAAAGAGGTTGAAATGGACAAGGAAGACACAAGGCACGCCCTGCGTGAGGTGGCGTGGGTGTTCCTGAAGCTGGGCGTCACCGCGTTTGGCGGTCCGGCGGCGCACATTGCGTTGATGGAGGAGGAGGTTGTCCGCCGCCGCCAATGGGTCACGCGCGAACACTTCCTGGACATGGTGAGCGCGGCGCAGCTCATCCCCGGCCCCAACTCCACGGAGCTGGCCATCCACCTGGGCCGCGTGCGTGCCGGCTGGGCGGGCCTGCTGGTGGCCGGTGTGTGTTTTATCATCCCGGCCATGGCGCTGGTGATGGGGTTGGCGTGGGCCTACGTGGAAACCGGCTCCCTCCCCGCCGCCAAACACGTGCTCCAGGGCCTGCAACCCGTCATTGTTGCCGTCATCCTGCAAGCCCTTTGGGGCCTGGGGAAGACCGCCGTGAAGGGGTGGAAAGCGGGCGCCATTGCCGTGGCCAGTGTGGTGGCCTGCAGCTTCAAGCTCCCGGAGCTGGGTGTGCTGCTGGCCGCAGGAGCTGTTTCGGCACTGTTAATCAAGAGAGATGTGAATGGTAAATCAACGACGTCAGCCATGTTCCTGCCCGCGGTGCCCATGGTGTCCGCGGGGATGGGAAGCATCAGCCTGCCGGGGATCTTCGGCGTGTTCCTGAAAATCGGATCGGTGTTGTACGGGAGCGGGTACGTGCTGCTGGCGTTCCTGCGCGCAGACCTGGTGGAGCGGCTGGGCTGGCTGACGGAGTCCCAGCTCCTGGATGCGGTGGCGGTTGGCCAGGTCACGCCCGGGCCGGTGTTCACGACCGCCACGTTTATTGGTTACCTTTTGTCCGGGCCGCAGGGTGCGGTGGTGGCAACGGTGGGCATCTTCCTGCCCGCGTTCTTCTTTGTTGCCATCAGCGGGCCGCTCATTCCCAGGATCCGCCAATCCCGTGTGGCCGGGGCGTTCCTTGACGGCGTCAACGCGGCCTCGCTGGCGTTGCTGGTGGTGGTGAGCTGGGAGCTGGGGGTCCATTCCATCACCAACCTGGCGGCGGTGTTGATGTGCATGGTGAGCCTGGTGGTGCTGATCCGGTTCAAGCTGAACAGCACGTGGTTGCTGGCGGCGGGCGCATTGCTGGGCTGGTTGGGTATGGTGTGATGCGGCACCAAAGGGAGACGCGGGCATGGGCACTGAGACAACCAAGGTGATGGGCTGGGGAACCATCCTGGGATTGATGCTGGCAACTGCACTGGTCATGGGAATGTTGTTTGGCCTGGTGACCAGTGCGCTGAACCTTCCTGGCCATCTGGGTACTGTGGGCGTGGGCGCAGCCACGGGTGTGGTGGGCGCGGTCCTGATGGCGCGGAGACGGGCAGCGCTGGCCGCCGGCTACAAACCCTGACCGGCTCACATGCGGCGCGTGGCGTTTCCCGCCGTCCATGAGGACGTCAATTTGCGCTCAAAGCGCGCCGCCAGCCGCTCCACCTTGCGCATCATGCCCAGCTCCTGGGCGCGGCGTCTGCGGGCCAGGGCTTCCAGCTCCAGCGTGATGGGCACACGCGCTTCCCCGCTGACCAGCCGAAGACGGCGGAAACACTCAAGCTGTGCATCCACCAGAATCCGGCGTGCGTGGTCATTCTCCGTCTCCACACGTTTGATGGCGCGCCGGGCATCACGCGCAAGCTGCAGGCACCGCGTAGCGCCCAGTGCATCCGTCCCGCTGACGGGCAACGCACGCGTGGTCAGGCGGCACGCTTCCAGCGCGCGTGTGACGTGGAGATCCATGGCACGGGCCGCTTCATGCAGGAGCTGCACATGGCGCCGCTGCTCAAAATTGCCGTGGAGCTCCGCCGCCGCACGAACTGTATGACTCATATGCGCGCGCAGCTGGGTGAGCTCCGTGGCGGCGCGGGCAAGGTCAAACAGGGCATGACGGACCCACTCGGTGACGGCCACCATGGGGCGCAAGTGTTCCTGCGCGTGGGGCATCCCGCAAGCAGTGTTGCCTACAATTCCGGCGCCTTGGGTGACGTCGGCGGTTGCAGCTTTCCCTCCAGCTCAGCCACACGTTTTTCCAGGCGTTTGAGGGTGCGGGCGTATTCATCCAGGTTGCGGGTGTGCACCGCCTGGCGCGCCCATTTTCCCCGCGGTTGTGCGGGAATGCCCGCAAAGTCCTCACCTGCAGGCAGATCATGCATGAGGAAACTTCCGCCCAGCAGCTTGGAGCCATCCCCCATGCTGATGTGACCGCTGACGCCGGAACAGCCGCCCACCATGGAGCCCTTGCCCAGCTTGCTGCTGCCGCCCACCGCGGTGTGGCCGGCCATGGCCACGTTCTCACCCAGCACCACGTTGTGGGCAATCTGCACCAGGTTGTCCAGCTTGACGCCCGCGTGAAGCTGCGTGCTGCCCAGTGCCGCGCGGTCAATGCACGTGCTGGCACCAATCTCCACGTCATCTGAAATGACCACGTTGCCCACCTGCAGGATCTTGGTGAAGCGTCCCTGCGCATCCGGGGCAAATCCAAAACCGTCACTGCCCACCACGGCGGAGGGTTGGATGATCACGCGTGAGCCAATCCGGGTTCCGCGCATGACCAGCACGCCGGGATAGAGTGTGCAGTTCTCCCCAATCTCCACGGCGTCATCAATGAAGGCGTGAGGATACACCACGGTGCCGGTGCCCACGCGCGCTTTGCCCACGTACGCAAAGGGCATCACGGTGACGCCCGGCGCCAGCCAGGCTTCCGGATGCACAAACGCCAGACTGTGCACGCCGGGTGCGTGCTGCGGCGGCGGATGCAGGACGGAGACCGCATGCGCAAAGGTCAGGTACGCGTTCTCCACCACCAGCGCGGGACACGGGAACAGTCCCCCGTGCATCTCCAACGTCCGCGCATCACAGATGACGGCGGCGGCGCGTGTGGTGCCCAGCTTGTCCAGGTACTTGGGATTGGTGATGAAGCTGATGGCGGTGTCATCCGCGTCCTCCAACGTCATCACGCGGGTGATGGTGCGGGTGGGCGTCTGATCCGTGGCGCGTTCCAGGGTGGCGCCCAGCGTGGCGGCAAGTTCCTTGAGCAGCATGGCGCGGCAAGAGAGTGCCGGCTGCCGGGTGTGTCAAGACGCGTTCAGTCCCGCCGCAGGAACCGCAGCGTGATCCTCTGAAGCGCCTGCACGTCCTTGACCACCACCTCCCCTTTCACCAGCTCAATGTCCTGCGGCACCACATGAACGCGCGGCGTGATGACGTCACTGAGCACCGCGTCCATGTCCTCCACCCAGAAGCTGAGGCCATCATGCAGCAGGATGCGGGCGTTGATGGTGCAGAGGCCACCAGACCACGTGGGCATCAGGCTCTCCACGGCCTGGGTGGAGACGCGGGTCTGATTGGGCGGGCACTCCAAGGTCACGCTGACGTCAGGCGGGCTGCCGTCCGGGTCCCAGAGCGAGCCAAAGGGGGTGCGTTCAGAAACCACCGCACTCTCCACGTGCACAATGAACACGTCGGTGGGTTCCACCAGGGTGGACTCCTGGCCGGCCTGTTCAAAGGGTGCGTTGCACGCCAACAACAGCAGGCCCGCCAGGGCCAGAACACGCCGCATGGATTCCCCCGTTGCTCCAGGGAAAACAGCAGCATCCTGTGGCACCCTTCCCTCCACCCTTGGCCCAACAACCGGGCACGCTCCTGAGGTGGTTTGGATGATCATCCGTCCGGAAATCCCCGCTGATCAGGCGCAGATCCACGCGCTGCACACGGCGGCCTTTGGCCAGCGCGGCGAGGGCGATCTCGTCGACACGCTGCGCAGGACCGGCAAGGTGGTGCTGTCCGTGGTGGCGGAGGAGGACGGCGTGCTGCTGGGCCACGTCTGCTTCAGCCCGGTCCAGCTTACGCGCGGCACTGAGGTGTTCCAGGGCGCGGGCCTGGCACCGCTGGCCGTGTTGCCGGGAAGACAGCGAGGTGGCGTTGGACGCGCGCTGGTGGAGGCCTCGCTGCCCATGCTGAAGCACACCTGGTGCGTACTGCTGGGCAGTCCGGCCTACTATGGACGTTTTGGTTTCCGCGCCGCCAGCACCTGGGGCCTCACCTGTGAATGGCCGGAGCATGGCGACGCATTCCAGGCCCTGGAGCTGCAACCCGGCGCGCTGACGGGCTGGCACGGACTGGTCCGTTATGACCCTGTGTTCTCCGGATTTGACTGAGCTGAAAAAGTGTTACGCAGCCTTGCTCTGTCCCTGCGGCAGCCGCGCCACCACGGCTTCCAGCGTCTTCTTGGCGTCACCCAGGAGCATGAACGCGTTGGGCTCATAGAACAGCGGGTTGTCCACGCCGGCGTAGCCCGCGCCCTTGCTGCGTTTCATGATGATGACCTGCTTGCTTTTCCACGCCTGCAGCACCGGCATCCCGTAGATGGGGCTGCCCGTGTCCCGCTCTGCGCTGGGATTCACAATGTCATTGGCGCCCACCACCAGCACCAGGTCCGTCTCCGGCAGGTGCGGGTTGATGTCTTCCATCTCCTCCACAATGTCATACGGAATGTTGGCTTCCGCCAGGAGCACGTTCATATGCCCTGGAAGCCGCCCGGCAACGGGATGGATGGCAAAGCGGACCTTGGTGCCCCGTTCACGCAGCAGCGTGGTGAGCTGCTGCACGGTGTGCTGGGCGCGCGCCACCGCCATGCCGTAACCCGGAATGATGACCACACTGCGCGCCGCCATGAGCTGCGCGGTGGTCTGCTCCACGGAGATCTCCCGCGTGTCCCCGGCAATGACCGGTGTAACACTTTTTCCGGATGGGGCCTCCGCGCCAAAGCCGCCAAAAATCACGTTCCAGATGGAGCGGTTCATGGCCTTGCACATGATGTAGCTGAGGATGGCGCCGCTGCTGCCCACCAGTGCGCCGGTGATGATGAGCAGGTCATTGGACAGCATGAAACCCGCCGCAGCGGCGGTCCATCCGGAATAACTGTTGAGCAGGGACACCACCACCGGCATGTCCGCGCCGCCAATGGCCATCACCAGGTGCGCGCCAAGGAGCCCGGCAATACACGCCATGATCAGCAGGTACTGCATACCCTCCACGCCGGGCGCCATCAGGAAGAGCGCACCCAGTGCCACGCAGGATCCCACCATGCCCAGGTTGATGACGTGGCGGCCGGGGAGGAGCAGCGGCTTGCTGCCAATGGCGCCGCGCAGTTTTCCAAACGCAATGACGCTGCCAGTGAACGTGATGGCGCCAATGAGGACGTCCACAAAGAGCTCAATGAGCAGGATGGTGCGCGGCCCGTGGTGGCTGTCCGTGCCCAGGTAGCTGGACAGCCCAACCAGCACTGCAGAGGCGCCCACAAAGCTGTGCAGCAGCGCCACCAGCTCCGGCATGGCGGTCATCTCCACACGGGACGCCATGGTGGCGCCCACCGCCGCGCCAAGAACCAGCACCAGCACCAGCGGCCCATACAACGTGACGGTGCCGGACATCATGGTGCTCAGGACGGCAATGGCCATCCCGGAGAGGCCGTAGAAATTGCCTTCCCGCGCGGTCTCCTGGCTGCTGAGACCACGAAGGCTCAGCACAAAGAGAATGCTGGCGGTGATGTATGAAACGGACAGGAGGATCTGTTCCACGTCGTCGCTCCTATTTCCGGAACATGCGCAGCATGCGCTCAGTGACCAGGAATCCGCCGGCAATGTTCACAGTGGCCAGCAGGATGGCCGCCAACCCAAGGATGGCAGCGGAAGACGTCACCTCACCATGGGCCTGCAACATGCCCCCCAGGATGATGATGCCGGAGATGGCATTGGTCACACTCATCAGCGGCGTGTGCAGCGCGGGCGTCACATTCCACACCACCTGCCAGCCCACAAAACACGCCAGCACAAACACGGTGGCGTGCTGCACAAAGTTCTGCGCCTCCACGGACGCGGTGCCCTTCATGGACATCATGGCGTAGGTCCACGCCGTCAATGAGAGGAGCGCCACCGCCTCATAGATGAAGGACCGCCGCGCCGGACCCCGCGTAGGGGACGCGGTATGCACCTCCACCGGCGCCACCACGGGCGCAGGCTTGGGAGCCGCGGCAACGGGCGCAGCCGGAGCCCGCGGAGGCGGTGGCCAGGTGACCACGCCATTGTGTAATACCAATGCTCCGCGGACAACTTCATCTTCAAGGTTCACGGTGTAGGCTTTGTGGCCGCCCATGATGTTGAGGAAGTTGAGCAGGTTGGTGGCGTAGAGCTGGCTTGCGGTGGTGGAGAGGCGGCTGGGGAGGTCTGAGTAACCCAGGATCTTCACACCGTTGTGCACGTGCAGCTTGCCGGGCTGGGTCAGCTCGCAGTTGCCGCCCTGTTCCGAGGCCAGGTCCACAATGACGCTGCCCGGCTTCATGGACTCCACCATCTCCGTGGTGATGAGCTTGGGCGCAGGTTTTCCGGGGATGAGCGCGGTGGTGATGATGATGTCCACCTCCCTGGCCTGCGCAGCAAAGAGCGCCATCTCCGCCTTGATGAACTCCGGGCTCATCTCCTTGGCGTAGCCGCCACCGCCGTCACCGGACTCCTGGATGGTCACTTCAAGAAAATCAGCGCCCAGGCTGGTGACCTGGTCTCTGACGGCGGGGCGCGTATCAAATGCGCGCACATGCGCGCCCAATCCACGCGCTGCACCAATGGCCGCCAGGCCCGCAACACCGGCGCCAATGATCAGCACCCGCGCCGGTGGAACCTTGCCCGCCGCGGTGATCTGTCCGGTGAAGAAACTGCCGTAGGCATTGGCCGCCTCAACAACAGCTTTGTAGCCCGCAATGTTGCCCATGGAGCTGAGCGCGTCCGCGGCCTGGGCGCGGGTGGTGCGCGGGATACAATCCACGGCCAGCACCGTGGCGCTGCGCGCGGCCAGTTTCTCCAGCAGGTCTTTGTTTTGCGCCGGGTAGATGAATGAGATGAGTGTCCCGCCCGTCCTCATCAGCTCCACTTCATGCTTGCCCGTCTGCGGATGCGCCATGGGTGCGCGCACCTTCAAGATGATGTCCGAGGTGGACCAGACACCAGCCGCGTCTTCCGCCACGCTGGCGCCTGCGGTCTTGAGCGCCTCATCCGTGAAGCTGGCGGCAGCGCCCGCGCCTGTCTCCACCACCACGGTGAAACCCTGCTCCACATATTTCCGGATGACGTCGGGCGAGGCGGCGACCCGGCGCTCGTCCGGATACACTTCTTTGGGGATGCCAATCTGCATTGCGCGCTGTGCCTCCCGTGCTGAGGAGCACCGCGTACCACGGAGGGCGGAGCAAAGCAGGACGCCTTTCTGCCTCCGCTACGACATGACGCGTTGCCGCCGCAGCCGCGGGCCCTCCGACGTCACCCCACGAACTGTCTGCGCACATGGACTGGACCCGGATCAATTTTGGACACTGCGGCATGGGCCAAGGCTGCCGGGACGTGCTACGTCCGCGCCCGTGACGCCGGAGAAACCCCAGCCGGCCCGGACCGTGGGACCCGGGCCTACACCGTCTGACACGGAGCTGGTGGCACGGATGTGCCGCGGTGAACGTTCCGCACTGGCTGCACTGTATGACCGTTTTGCGGGCCGCATGCTGGCGCTGGGCATCCGCCTCCTGGGTGACCGCCGTGAGGCGGAAGACATCCTCCACGACGTGTTCATCCAGGCATGGGCCCGGGCGGCAGAATTTGATGCGCAGCGCGGCAGCGTGGAAGCGTGGCTGATCCTGCGGATGCGGAGCCGGTCCATTGACCGGATTCGATCCGCCGAGCGCACCCGCGTCGTATTCATGGAGGATGAGGTCATCCCGGAGCTGGTGGGAACCGCGGAAGGACCACAGGCGCTGGGCTGGGAACGGACGGCGCTGCACCAGAGCATGGGGGAACTGCCCGCAGAACAGCGCCAGGTGGTGGCGCTCAGCTATTTTGGCGGGCTCAGCGGGTCAGAGATTGCGCAGCGTCTTGGGGTGCCGCTGGGTACTGTCAAATCGCGCCTGGCAGCAGCCATGGTGCGGATGCGGGCGGGGCTTGGAGCAGGATGATGGAACTGGTGCCGGAGGAAATGCTGTGGGAGTTCACGCTGGGCACGCTGCCGGCGGACGTCCACGCGCGTTTGGCGGCCCAGGTGGAATCCTCACCGGTGCTCCGTCAGCGGCTGGCGGAGGTGCAGTCCCTCCTGGCCGGCATGGCCACCATGGCAGGGCCCCCGGTGGCGCCGTCACCTGCGCTCAAAAAGCGGCTGTTGGACTCTGTGTCAGGGCAGGAACGCTTTGCGCCGCTGCTGGACCGGCTGGCGGCGTTTATTGACCTGTCCGTTGAGAGAACGCGGGACATCCTGCGCATGCTGGATTCACCGGCGGACTGGAAGCCCAGCGTGCTGCCGGGTTTGATGCAATATGATTTTCCTCCCGGACCACGGCGCGCGGGCGCGGAGGTTGGGCTGGTGAAGTTGCCGGTGGGGCTGCATTTCCCTCGTCATTCACACACGGGTGAAGAACACGTGATGGTGCTGGCGGGGAGTTTTCTGGAAGTGGGGAGCTCCACAGTCATGCGCCCCGGAGACGTGGGCATCATGATGCCGGGATCCGTGCACGCGTTTGACGTTGTGGGAGATGAAACGTGCATCCTGATGGCGGTGCTGACCGGGCCGCTGGATTTTCACTGAGCCCAGAGCGGTGCCCGCCTGAAGGAGAGACGGGCACCGCGCCTTCAAGTGTGTTTCAGTTACCCATGCAGGAACAGATGCTGACCGGGCTCATGGCGTTGCGCGGCGCCGGCAACAACGTCTCAAAGTCCGCGGCGTTGTTGTCCGTATCAATGCACGCCACGTCCATGCCGGTGAGGTTGTTGCGCTGAGCGGAGAGTTGTGAACTCAGCACGCCAATGTCCGCCATGCCTTCCGAGCAGTCCACGACGCCGTAACCCACCATATCCAGCACGCCATCCGCGGCGCCGGGGCAGTTCACCGCGGGCAATCCGGTCTGGCTGCTGACCAACGCTATCTTGCCTTGCGTGCCGGACATGCCGATCGTCCCTGTGGCGCTGGGCGTTGGCAACGCCGACCCGACCATCCCGCTGGTGCCCAGCTGAATGAGGTAATACCCATTGGCAGCAACACTCCCCGTCAGGTTCAGCTTGTTGCTGTTGGATCCCCAGCTGGTACCCGTTGCTGAGGTGTACTGGATGCTCCAGCCAGAGACGTCAACCGCCATGGATGAGCGGTTGTGCAACTCAACAAAATCATGGGTGTATGTGGCGCCGCCATTGCCGCCGCCGCCATAGACCTGGCTGATGACCACGCGCGGACCACCACACCCGTTGAACCCGCTGAACATTGCAGTGTTGCCTGGCACCTGGACCGGAGTACCGCGCGTGTCCCGGACACCGGTCATCCCGCCCGTTGCCGTCACCGTGTACATGATGCCGCCAACCTGGGGCCCGGTGGTCACGGTGACATTGCGTCCGGTCACCACGCCCACGCCGCCGGCCATCAGCGCACCACTGAACGAGAACGCCGTTCCCACGTCCATGACGCTGGCAGCGTCAATGTCCCGGTCAAACGTCAACCGGACGCTGGTTCCGGACAAGGCTGATGCAGACGTGAGGCGCGGGCCGGGGCAGCTGATGCCGGTGAGGTCCGCCATGGTCCACGCGGACACCTGTGCCTCCGTTGAACCGCTTGCAAAACGCCACACCGGACCACTGACGGAGAAGGTGCAACCGGGCCCAAAGTCCACAATGCCCTGCAGCAGCGTGGTGGGGATGCGGAGCTTCACCGCCGCAGACGCCGTGGTCACGCCCGCCGTGGTGATCTGCGCGGAGCTGTAGGAGGTGCCAGCGGCCCCAAAAGCCGTGGCCACCGTGCCGTTGAGGCTGATGAGCTCATTGTCATACGCGTCCACGGCACCAACGGCCGCAAGGTCCACGCCACTGGCGGCAAACCGCAGCGTGTTCACATCTGTATTACCGGTCACCATCAGCCCGCTGATCGCGCTTGCCTGCCGTGAGCCACTGCGCCTGATCACCTGGGTGACCGTAAAGCTCACCGTGTTGCCCACGGCCAACGTGCTGGCGTCCCCGGCGACAAACAGGCCGGGCCCGGCCTGGGTTCCCTGGACAAAGAAACCTGCGGCATCACCATCAGGGTTGGCACCCGTCACAAATGGCTTGATGTACGTGACGGTGGCGCCATTGACGGGAAGGTTTGCCGCAGCCGCCGTTGTTCCGGCGGCATCCGCGGCATCACGCACGGCCTGGATTTCCGCATTGACGCCGGAAGTCATGGTCTCCAGCGTTGCGTTGAGGGTGTACGTCTGCTCCGTCCCGTAGATGTCATAGTGGTCAACCACCACCAGCACGTTGGTTGCGGTGGTAAAAGTGTAACTCAATTCAGCGTCCGTTTCGCCACCCGGGATGTCATCCAGTGCTGCAAGCAGCACCGGCACTGCCGCATTGCTGACGTCCAACAGGATGAGCTGGGTGTCCACGCCAGAAGGCGGCGTCAACGATGTTGCCGCCGTCACCAGCGTCAGGTGTTGGCCCGCAAGAGCGGAGAAAGTGTAACCGTCCACGGCCCGCGCCGCGCCAATGGTCCGGACGCCTGACGCGTAGGGGAACGTGGTGATGGCCGTTGAGCTGATGGTCAGCCTGCGCAGCGTGATGCTGTACGTGAAGGTTGCGCCACCCACAAAGTCCCCAACCGTGTTGAGCACGTCGGTGACGGTAACAAACTGGGTTCCCGTGGTGTCGACCACCGCCTGGCGCGTCACCGCCGCCGTCGTCGTCTCGCCGTAGATCTCGTGGCTGAGCACGCCGGAGGAGAACCGCGCATAGGGCAGGAACTCGCTGCCCGCGCCAGGCGTCAGCGTGATTTCCACCACCTCACCTGCGGTAGCCGCAAAGGAGAACACGTCAAAGTCCGGCACATCGTCCGGGTCCGGGGTGCCAATGATGCCGGTCAGGGTGTCCCCAAAGGCAATGGGATCCGCAATTTCCCGGAGGTCATTGCAACGTTGATCCAGGCCCTCATTGTCCCCGTGCGAGGTGCGCATGGGGCAGCCCACGGGCAGCATGGTGCTGGAGGCGTTGCCGGTCCCACTGCTGGAGGTGCCCATCATAGAGGACACCTGGGTTCCAGAGCTGCCACCCGCCGTGGAAGAGGCCTGCGTGCCGGAGCTGTCACCCGCCGTGGAAGACGCGTTTGTGGTGGAACTGGTGGTGGTGGTTGAGCTGGGGTTCGCCGTTGAACTCGGGTTCATCGTCGAGCTCGGGTTCATCGTCGAGCTCGGGTTCGTCGTCGAGCTCGGGTTCGTCGTCGAGCTCGGGCTCACCGTCGAGCTCGGGCTCACCGTCGAGCTCGGGTTCATCGTCGAGCTCGGGCTCACCGTGGAGCTGGGGTTCACCGCAGAGCTTCCTTGCGCGCCACTGGAAGATCCCGCGCGAGAGCTGGCGGTGGCCTGCGAAGAAGCGGTGACATTCCCGCCGGATGACGACGTGCTGGAATCCCCGCTGGAGCCCGTGGGGCAACCGGAGGACACCGCCACAACGGCCGCAAGACTGGCTGCGGCCAGATGGACATTCATTCTACGCATGGTTCTTCTCCTGGGAAGACGGGGGACAGGCGGCGCACGCTTGGCACACTGGAGGGCGCACTGGAAGTGCCGGCTGCGGGGCAGGCGGGTGGCGTCGCTGTGACACGCAGGGTTGCGTTCGGCGGGCCCTTGGGTAGGGTCTGTGCGTCACCCGCGCATTTCGTGGCGGGATCACCTTTTGGAGCGCCCCATGGTCCAGGTCACCGGCAGGTCCAACGTCAACCGCACCACCCAGGCAGAAGGCACGCAGGCCACCACCGCCGGCCAGGGCGCCACGGCGTTGAATGCCGCGCGCGGAACCTTTGATGCCCGCGCCACACTGGGCGTCAGCAGCGGCGCACTGCGCAACCTGGCGGGCGGATTGGGACACGCCGCGGGCGTTCTGGCCCAGTCCACGGTTCACGCGCGGCCCAGCCAGGGCCCCGTGGCCTGACGCACCGCCCCAGGCACAGCATCTTGACGAGGGAGGTTGCGGATGACGCGGCCTCCCTCGTGGTGTTTTGAGTCCCTCAATTCCCCGCTGGAGACACTGTGGCATCCCCATCCCGTGAGACCCTGGCCCAGGCAGACCGTCTGCTGCACGTGTTTGAACGCCGCAAACCGGACGGCGCTTACACTTTTTCTGACGAGGATGTCCGCGCTTTTCTCCCGCTGGTCATCATGGGCCTGGGTGAGTCCCTCCCCAATCCGTGGCCGGAGCCGTTGCAGAAAGTGATGGAGGAATTTGCCGTTGCCGCAGGCATTCCCGCCGGGGCCACGCCGGACCAGGTGCAGAAAGCCATGGATGGGTTCTATGCGTCCCGGCCTCTCAACGTGGAGCTGCTGCGCGCGTTCCAGGCTTCCGTGCAGGAGGAGCTGAAGACGGGTTCCGCCACCGGCGCCGGCGCGGACCACGCGCGCAGATTCCTGGGTGACGTAGCCGCAGCCATTCCGCTGGCCACCACGGGAAAGGCCCCTGCCGGCGCCATCAAAGCCGCAGCCTGGCGCACCGGCGCCAAGGTGGAACTGCCCCGCCGGCCGCCCAAGACCTGACCCATGGAACCCGGCGTTGGCACCATCCCCGAGGACACGGAGCGCGTGGCGGCGTGGGATGACGCGCTGCGCACGCACCAGAAGGCCGCGTTGGAACACGCGCAGTCCGTGCGTGAGCACTTTGCGCAATCCAAGCTGACCGTGCTGCCCACGGCGGGCTGGCCGCTGCGCCCGTTGCTGGTTCCCGCCGCCGTCATGGACTTTGTTGGCCGCGCCATCCACCAGCGCTTTGACGCCGCCCGCAGGACGCTGCTGGAGCTTTGTGATGACCCGGACGCGTTGGCCGCGGCGGTGCCCGTGCGGCGGGATCTGCTGGATCACCTGGACGTGAAAAGTGGGCTGCAGAGCCCGGACTTCCTGGCCGTTGTGCGCCCGGACGGCTTCCTGTTGGACAACGGGTATCTCCTCACGGAGATCAATTTTGGCAACGGGACACTGGTCAGCAACGCGTACAGCGAGACGCTGTATGACCTTTTTTCCACGTCACCGGTGATGAAGGCGCTGGGCTGGAACGCCGCCAAGGACATCCGCCGCCCGTTTCCCGCCACTGTAGACATGCTGAAGAAGCGCCTTCCCAAGGGACGTGAACGGCACCTGGTGGCGCTGTTGGCGCATCACCATGAACACGGCGTGATCCTGGGCTGGGAAGAGCGCGTCATCCAGCAGGTCTATTTTGCGCAGCGCATGTTGCAGGAGCAGGGGATTGACACCGTG
>Ga0163144_10005811_pt1 | contig 27427 bp, 17 predicted proteins | sample OliLak19BULKMAT1_FD_123175 | JGI IMG/M metagenome (GOLD analysis project Ga0163144, IMG submission 123175) | Freshwater microbial mat bacterial communities from Lake Vanda, McMurdo Dry Valleys, Antarctica - Oligotrophic Lake LV.19.BULKMAT1 | ecosystem: Environmental > Aquatic > Freshwater >... | reverse complement strand
TTATATTTGTTTACAAAAATTAACCTATTTACATGAAAAAAATTATTTTATCCTTTTTTATCCTTTTTCAACTAAAAAGTTTTTCGCAAACCACCACTTTAATTGCTAACGGTAGTAATTGGAAGTTTTTGGATAATGGCAGCAATCAAGGTACTGCATGGACAGGGACTAGTTTTTTAGATGCAAGTTGGGCGAGTGGCAATGCCGAGTTAGGTTATGGCGATGGAGACGAAACAACCGTAGTTAGTTTTGGGCCAAGTTCTACGTTAAAATATACCACTACCTATTTTAGAAAAACAATTAATGTACCAGCAGCTTCATCGTTCGTTCAATTTACAATAAATTTTAGACGTGACGATGGTTCGGTTATTTACATTAACGGTACAGAAGTTAATCGAAACAATATGCCTACTGGCACAATTTCATTCAATACATTTGCCAGTAGCGCTGCTGCTGATGATGGTGGCACAATACAAACATTTAATTTACCGGCAGGTTCACTAGTAAATGGAAACAATACAATTGCTATTGAAATTCACCAAAGTGGGCCTACAAGCTCAGATATTACTTTAGAGTTTGAATTATTAGGAATTACTTCATTACCCCCAGCGGCTCTGATTAAAGGACCATATTTACAAATTGGTACGGCTAATTCTATGATTGTGAGATGGGAAACGGATATAGCTTGCGATACAAAAGTGGCTTACGGCACATCTTCCTCAGCTTTAACTTCAACTGTTGGTAACGCAATATCTTTAACATCGCACAGCGTTTTAGTTGCGGGATTATTACCTTACACAAAATATTATTACAGCGTAGGTACCTTAAGTGCCGTAATACAAGGTGCTGTTGATAATTATTTTGTTACATCGCCTGTAATTGGTGCAGCTGGTAAATATCGTTTTTGGGTAACTGGCGATTGCGGTAATGCTTCAACCAACCAAACAAATTGTAAAAATCAATACAATATTTATAATGGTAATACAACAACTGATGGTTGGTTATTGCTGGGAGACAATGCCTACAGTAGCGGCACAAACAGCGAATTTAATAGTAAATTTTTTAATGTTTATGAAACTGATATTATGAAGCATTCTGTTTTATGGCCATCACCAGGCAATCACGATTATAACAACGGTGCAACTACAGCTACCACTACAGTACCTTATTTTAGTATTTTTTCAACTCCAATATATGGTCAGGCGGGTGGGGTTGCTTCGGGTAATCCTGCTTATTATTCGTACGATTATGGAAATATACATTTTATTTCTTTAGATTCTTACGGCACTGTTAGCAGTAATAAAATGTATGATACATTAGGCGCGCAAGCAGTTTGGTTAAAAGCCGATTTGGCCGCTAACACTAAGCGTTGGACAATTGCATATTGGCATCATCCCCCTTACACAATGGGTTCACATAATTCAGATTTAGAGTTTTTTGATTTAGGCGAGGTGCGTTCTAAATTTATTCGTATTTTAGAAAGAAATAAAGTAGATTTAATTATGTGCGGGCATAGCCATGATTACGAGCGTTCTAAGTTAATGAAAGGACATTATGGATTGGAGTCTTCATTTAATGCAACAGCACACCAATTAAGTTCATCATCAGCTTTATATGATGGCTCGGCCAACTCCTGCCCTTATAAAAAAGATTCCTTGCTAAATAAAAATGGTACAGTATATGTGGTTTCTGGCTCCGCTGGCCAGTTGGGGGGTACTCAAGGTTCTTTTCCGCATAACGCTATGTATTATTCAAATGCAACAAATGGAGGTTCGTTAATTTTAGATATTGAAGCTAATCGCTTAGATGCAAAATGGCTTGGCTCTGATGGCGTTATACGTGATAACTTTACTATTTTTAAAGATGTAAGTGTTACAAAAACAATGACTATAACATCTGGCCTTAGTGCAACACTAACGGCTTCGTGGCCTGGTAATTTTGTATGGAGTAACAGCGCAGTTTCAAATAACATTATAGTTAGTCCAACGGTAAATACTACATATTGGGTTAAAGACCCAAACACTTGTGTGGCCGATACATTTAAGGTTTACATTGGAATATTTACAGGATTAGTTAAAGAAGTAAAAGGGGAAAATAACACAATTAATCTTTATCCAAACCCAAACAATGGTGCATTTACAATTGATGTTGCCGACAAAAAGAATTGTGTAATTGAAGTAGTAAACAACATTGGTCAACTTGTTTATAAAGCCAATTTAAATGAAGGAAATAATGTAGTTGAATTAAAAAATAAGATAGGGATTTATTATTATCGCGTTATCGAAAATAGTAAAACCATCCACTCAGGAAAAATTATACTTGAAAAATAAAATTTATAATTAGTTTTATTTTTATGGGTAGGTACCGTAATAACAAAAGATTTATAGTTTTATTTTGCTTTTTAATAGTAATTATTTCAGTTTCGTTTAAGCAAGAGGCAGTTTTATTAAGCCCTGAAAATGAATGTAGAAGTTATGTTTTAAATCAGTTAGATACTTTATTAATTTTTACTAAAAAAACTAGTCTAGATAAATCATCCCAAACAAAAAATTATTTAATTACACGTAAACATTTTAAACGAATTGAATTTTTTATTGAATATTATTCTTCCTTTCAAGCAAAGTATTTTATTAATGGACCTTTAGTTCCAAAATATGAAATTGAATTTGGTGAAAAATATTATAAGCCACAAGGTTTTCAGGTAATTGAAGAAAATTTATTTGGTAGCAATTATAATTCATCTCAAACACAACACCAATTTAAATTACTAGACTCTGTTTTATCTGAATTAAAATTATATTATCAAAACATAACCCTCGAACGAGCAAATTTAAGCGAAGCCATTAAATTGCAGTTTATTCGAATAATGAGTTTAAACTTAAATGGCTACGATTGCACCATAAATAAAAATAATGTTACTGAATGTGTAAATGTTTTTGAAGGTTTGGCAAATGTTATTAATAATTATAATAAACTTACGGATGGCGTAAAACCAAGCCATGCAATAGTGCAGCAAAAAATAATAGCTTCAATAAAGCAGTTAAAAATTAATACAGATAACGATTCGTTTAACCGTCTTTTATTTATTACTAAGTTTATAAATCCAACTTTTGTATTTGTAAAACAATTTTTTAACCAACTTAAAGTAAAACCATCTGCTGTAAATTATGCAGTAAATCTTTATAATAATAAACCGTTTACTTTTTCAGAAATTGAAATACAACATTTTGCTCTTTACCGAAATGACACAGTAAATAAAAAACTTCAAACACAACTAGGCCACTTACTTTTTTTCGATCCCGCGTTATCGGGCAACAATCAACGGGCTTGTGCTTCTTGTCATCAGCCCTCAAAACAATTTACCGATGGCTTAGATAAAAGTTTGGCGGTTAATGGTAAAAATAAAATACAGCGTAACTCGCCTACGCTTTTAAATGCTGCATACCAAAAATTATATTTTTATGATGGTAGATTGTTTAATTTAGAAGAACAAGCAGGTGAAGTACTTCACAATATTTTTGAAATGAATATTGACGAAAAAGAACTTGTAGCAAAACTTAAACAAAGCACAGAATACAAAAATTTATTTAGTAAAGCTTTTAAAAATACACAAGATTCCGCCATTACATTTTATGCTGTAATGAAATCTATTGCAGAATACATAAGAATATTAAATACAACTAATAGCAGATTTGATAAATACATTGATGGAAATTTAACGCAATTAAATTTTAATGAAATAAATGGTTATAATTTATTTACTGGTAAGGCGCTTTGCGGATCTTGCCACTTTTTTCCGGTTTTTAACGGTACAGTACCTCCTTTTTACAACGATAATGAATTTGAAGTATTGGGTGTACCAGAAACAAGCCAGAATTTAAGTATTGATAGCGATATTGGAAGAGAAGCGATTACTAAAATGAATATTCATAAGTATGCCTTTAAAACACCTAGCATTCGCAATATACAATATACTGCTCCCTATATGCACAATGGCGTTTATAAAACGTTAGATGAGGTATTAAATTTTTATAATAAAGGTGGTGGTAATGGTTTTGGATTTAATATTCAAAATCAAACACTGCCTTTTGATTCGTTACAACTTTCTAAAACCGAATTAGGCGAATTAAAAGCGTTTTTAGTTTGCTTAGTTGATACCAGCAGTGAACTAAAAAAACCTAAAACTTTACCAAAATTTAATAATCCAGTTTTAAATAATCGTAAAATTGGTGGCGAGTATTAGTTAAATTAATATTGTAAAGTAAATTTAAAAACTAACAATTTAAATCGTATTTTTTTTAATTGATTACGGCAAAGTTTCGCAAGTTTTTTGGTAAGGTATATCTTCACCAATATTTTGTTTCCATTCAATATTTGTCATATTTCGATTTAACAAATTACATATTTTAGTTACTAATACGGTACTCGCTGTTTCATAAATACGAATGCTTTTATCACCCAAACTAACGGCAATTTTATTATCAGCTAAAAATAATAAGTTTTTTATTTTTGATGTATTGTCTTTAATTTCAGTAAAGGTTCCAATTAAATTTTCGCTTTCAAAATAATTTGTATAGTTATAAAATTTTATTGATTTATCACTAGCGGCCGATGTCACCATGCTGTAATCGGCATTAAAAATTATGGTTTCAATAGCGCTAATGTGGGCTTTGTATTCTTTTATTTTTATATTATTTATAGTGTAATCTAATAAATTAATTTTTAATAGTGTTCCATCTGATAGCCCTGCCAAAAGGGTATTTTTTAGTTTGTTAAAGGCTAAGCATAACGGCTTGGCGCTTGTATTTTTAAACAGTTGTATTGACTCTTTTTTTTCTAAGTCCCACAATAAAATTTTACCATCTGTTTGCGCACTAATTAGTGCCTTATTATTATTTACATACATTAAAGCTTTTATACTTGCACTGCTTTTTAAAATAGAAATAGCTGTAGTTTTTTGCTGCTTAATATTCCAAATAAGTATTAAACTATCTTTGCCTCCCGTGGCCATAAGTGTTTCATCATCACTTATAATTGCAGCTCTAATTAAGTCTCTATGTCCTATAAATTCGTTAAAATTAGTTTTTGAAGTAATACTATTTAATTTATTTTTTACATTCCAAACGCAAACTGCAAAATTATCGTGACCAGTTATTAAATAATCTGTTGGCTGATTGAAATAAACAGTGTTAAGCGGACTGATGTAATTAAATTTCGCTTCTAATTTTGTGTTGCCTGAATTGTAATTTTGCGAATAGAATTTACCATCTAAATCGACCGAAAAAAGCGTACTATTAATTTCGGTTAAAGCTCTAATTTCTAAAGTTGAGTTTGCAATTATAGTATGCTTACCACTATCCAAAGCTGAATAAGCATTTTTTAAACCTTCGTAAATTATCGGGTCGTCGGGTAAGCCACCATTTTGCTTATTAAATATATATGCTTGCACAGCTAATTGACCCATTAAAGGTTTATTTTTTTTATAAAGAGCCGATTTTAATGTTAAGTTTTGTGCAATTGATAATAATTTTAGTTTTTGCGATTTAATTTCAGATTGTTCTGCTTTTACTTTTTGTTGTTCGGCTTTTAAAGTTTGTTGCTCTGCATTACTTTTTTCTGTTTTTGCAAGTTGCGTTTGTTGTTGGGCATTTAATTTTTGTGCTTCGGCAATTAGCTTTGCTTGAAGGGCTTCTTGCTTTGATTTCTCTGCTTGTTGCTTAGCAACTATGGCTAATTTTTCGCTTTGTTCAGCTTTCTCTTTTAAAACAATTGCAACAGTTTTAGCTTTTAAAGCATCTTGTTCTGATGTTATAGCTAATTTTTCAGATTCTTTGGCTTGCACAGTTTTTTGATTTGCAATTTTTTGTTGCTTAATCGCTTTGCCTCTTTCAACAAAAGCCCAACTAGTAAATACAATTAAAATTATAGCTACGGCGGTTGTTATAATTCTTACAATTTTTTGCTTCCTTTTAATATTACCCTCGCTACTATTAATGTAAATTGTTGCCGATTGTAAAAATTGTTCGGCTTCTTCTACTTTTTGATGTTTTGAAATTGTGCTTACATTGTATTTCGCAATTAAATGTGGGTTTGGATTTATATCATGCATCCAACTTTTAAAATAATTAACCGAGCCAGTTGTTAACAAAAAATCTTTTGATTGATTATTTGTTACCCATCTTTCTAACTGCTTAGTAAGGTCGTTAATTATTAAAACATTGTCCTGTTCTTTTTTTGTCCATTCGCTTAATTGCGTCCAATTACGAATTAACGATTCATGAGTGATATCTAAAATATCTATATCTTTTAAAAAAACACTTTCTTTTTCGTTGGTTATAAAGGGTCGTAAAAGTGTATTGTTGTGTTCGCGGTAACTATTTACTACTCCTTCAATTAACTTATTTGAAACTGAATTGCCAATAATATTTTTTATTTCGGCAACGCTTAAGCGATTTCTAACCGCACGGTTATCATTTATTTTTGTAAGGCATGTAAATATTTTTTTTAATAATTCGCGTGCTTCATCAGTTTTAACTTCTTCTCCTAAATATTTACTGCAATAATTTACAGATGTTTCAAACAACTCTCGCGCATGCGCATCTAACACATTGGCCAAATTTGCTGCTTTATTTTTCCACTCATTTGTTTGTTTAAATTCAGGTTGATTTTTATACCAATTTTTAAACTGTTGGTTTTGTTCGGAGGGTAATAATTCGCTAGGCAAACCGCCTACTTTAGCATAGTGCAATAAATCCATTTCAATAGAGGCGTCGTCTATATGCGCTTTCCAAATTCGATTTAAGGCATGTTGTAAAATGGGAAGTTGATCTTGACCATCACCCAACTCATTTATTAAACGTTCTATTAACCTATTATTAATTTTGTTGCCAGATAGTTTTGCGGGTTCTAAAATGGCACGGTGTATTTCTTGTCGTTTTAAACGTGGTACAAAAAACTGGCTATATACCATTAATTCTGGTAGCCCCTTAAATACTGCACAATCGCCTACATAATCTGAACGCATAGTACTTACTATGTAAATTGGAATGTTTTCTTTAACGGCAATTTTAGTAGTTTCAATTATTAAATTTATAAGTGTAATGGCTTGTAACGATGGCTTGCCTTTATTAAAATTTTCGGAATTAGTAAATAATTCTTCAAACTGATCGATTAATAATAATAAATTACCCCCTTTATTTTTTTGTGCTTGCTGTTCGTCAACACTTGAATTGGTATAGCTTTGAGATTCGTAATCGATGTAATAATTTGATTCTTTATAAATTTTTATAAGAGATGAAAATCCATAACTTAATTCTTCTTCAATTTGATTGGGATTGTTTAAATTTAAATGTTCAGTAAGTGCAATTGCAAGGTTAGTTAGGGGCGAACGCTCGGGTTTAAAATCAACGATTAACCAATTATTAAAACGGGCTTTAAAAAACCCAGCTCGCGAACGCGGAATTAATCCAGCATAAATTAAAGATGATTTACCATCGCCAGAAGCTCCAGTAACCATTAAATATTTTTTTTCTTGAAGCTGGTTTATTATTTTATCTATGTGCTCTTCTCTACCTTTAAAAAAAATAGATTCGTTTTCATTAAAGGGTCGTAAACCTGGATATGGGCATATAGAACTCAAATTTTCTTTAAGTTTTTATTTTTAAATGCTTTTGCATTTGTCAGTAAATAAAAATTAATATTCTAATAACTGAATTTTTAAATTAAATAATTCCGAAAATTCAGTGCCAGCATCTAACATATCTTCATCCCTTTTATCATAATACCAATCAATATTTACAACATTACCTTTTTCAATAAGTTCGCTTATATTTTTAAAAATATCAGCAATATACTTGGCAGACGTAGAATTAAAATAAGCGTATTTAAAAATAAAATTTAGTGGTAAGCTATTTGTTGTTTCGTTATTAGTTAAAGCTAATTCAAATGATAAATTTGATATATAATGAATAATTGGTTTGTAAAAAGTGCCTGCGTTTTCGGGGCGAGACTCTCCACCAATAGTAAATATTCTTGATTTTAAATCAAAATTTACTTCTGGAGAATCGGCGGTTGAATTTATAATTAGTTGGTTCATATAATTTTTTATCGTGTGCATTTTTTTATTTTAAATATTTATTTCGGCCTGAAAAAAGTAAAGTGACGTGTTTTCAGAATAATCTTTAAAATGGTATTGAATTTTATTATCAGTTTTTAGAGCAATATCAATTATACCTAAACCTGCTGCATTTTCAGAAATCCTTTCTGCTAAAATTTGCTCGCGGTAATTCGCTTTAAGTTCCTCTTTACGTAATTTAATTACAGTATCTAAACGATCTTTTAAGGGTATCACATCTTTATTTAAAATAGCATTGCAAGTTATTATTTTATAAGAATTTTCGGTTTTACACAATAGAAGCATAGATTTAATATCATTTTTATTTCCGTGTGCTGCATAACGCGTAACGTTTTCAACACTTTCAACCATTACGTTATACACTTTTTTGTTTACACCAAATGCTTCACCTACTTGGTCTAACTCTAGCTTACTGTTTAGTAATAATGAAGTGTTCATCGTATGATCAAACCTTCCACAAAAAGCCATAAGTATATTCGTTTTACCCAAATAATCAAAAATTTCAGCGGCGTTTAAAATATTTTCCAAAGTAATGTATTTATTAAGGTTAAAAAATTTACTAGTTACTAATTTCTTAAAGTACCAAAAGTATTGATTTAATATTAAAAAGTAAAGTTTGTAATTATTACATAACTTTAATTTAACATAGCTTACATTAAAATTTCGGGTATTTAATTTTTAAACTATCTAATTCAACTACAGTTACGGTTGGAGGCAATAACCCTTTTTGTAATTTGTATATTACTAAATTTGCAACTTTTTTAGCATCTGTTTTAGTTTTAAAAGCATAATTACCAGCAATAGCAGGTATATTTTTTTGACGAATATATACCTTATCGTTATTAAATATTTGGTAGCCAAATTGTGTTTTTGTAATTATAATTATGGAGTAATTATAATTACTATCATCAGTTTTATTTGCTTTGCTAGTGCAATTGGTAAATAAATTTACCTCCAAAATGATAATAACTAGTGTAAGATAAGTTTTTAACAAATATTTAAATATTTTTTTTATATTAGCTAAAATTTTAAAACAAATTAAATGAAAAAATTTTACTTAAGCTTATTTACATTTTTATTTTTAATTCAAATTTCAAAGTCGCAGCTAATTTTAACGCAAACTGCAAATCAAATAATTATTGGTGATACAAACAAAACTTATCTTGTAGATACAGGTTTGGTAAACATTAAAACCGTTAATGCAATTTCAGGTAATAATGTTATTTGGAATTTTTCTAATCTTTCAATTTTAGGTAATTCAATTACGACATCAGTTTATACCTCTACAACAGCTGTATCTTCTGCAACTAATTATCCTGGCTGCAACATTGTACAAAGTAATTCTAATTATTTTAAATCTGTTGTAACGCCTTCTGCACAAACTGAATTATTAGGAACAGCTGTTAGTATTGTTGGATTAAATTTTAGTAATAGTGCTATAGTAGCTAAATATCCTTTCACATTTTCTAATACTTTTACAGATAACTACAGCGGCACGGTAACGTTTACAACAAATGGTACTTTTACTGGAAACGTTTCAGTAATTGCAGATGGTAATGGAACGTTAAATTTACCTAATGGGCAAGTATTTATAAATGTATTACGGGTAAAATCGGTTCAATCAACAACTGTAACTGGTATTATTCCTGCATTACCATTACCAATAAATGTAAAAATTACGAATTACGATTATTATCATTCTTCTCAAAAATATCCAATATTTAATGTTAATTATACATCGTTTGCAATACCATTTACTACTCCTACTGTTTCTGCAAGGATTAGCGCAAATACTAAATCTACCATTGTAGGTTTAAAAGAAAATAGTTTGTTAAACGAAAGTGTAGCTCTTTTTCCTAACCCTACAAATTCAAACTTAAATATTACAATTAACAGTGCTTTAAATCCAAAACAAATTTTAATTTATAATCATTTTGGAGCTATTGTTTATCAAACAAATTATAATTCGCAAATAAATGTTTCAACCTTAGTAGAGGGTATTTATTTTATAACGATTGATACAGATAAAGGAATTATTCGAAAAAAATTAGTAAAACAATAAAGCTAAACTAATAGCCATTCTTAAAATATTTTTTGTTAGCTTTTAAATATTTTTTCAGTAATAATAAATAGTCTTTTATACTTAAATTTAAAAATTAATTATTAGACAGTCAAAAAATTTGTTGATAGTTTTTTTATTTACAACAAAACTTTTGGTCAATCGTTTCTCGTCAAAAAATTGGTATTTCAATTTCTTTTATTTGTTAAGTCTGCCAAATTACCTTGTTTATACAGTGTAGTTTTCCTATCTTGCTCGGTTAAATTTCAAAACTTCTTAAAAGCCTTGTCAACATTAGGAAAATATTTTCAATTTGGATGTCCCAACTGGGCTTTCGGATAATGTTATCTTTGCAGTATGTATATCCGTAAGAAAAAAAACAAGAGTGACGTTGTGAGTATTCAAATTATTAATAAATGCGCTTACATCATAATCGGCTTAAAGCTAAATGGCAGAAAGGAAGTTTTAGGTTTTGGATAGAAAAAAAGAGTCAACATCTTTTTGGATGAATGTTTTAACCGATTTAAAATCACGAGGAGTTGAATCCATAATAATTGCTTGTACCGATAATTTGAAGGGTTTTACCAAGCTATTAGCGCTGTTTTTCTGATGCTGTAACTTAGCTTTGTATCGTACATCAAATACGTAATAGTTGTAAATTTTTAGCTTGGAAAGACAGAAAAGAGTTTTGTAACGACTTAAAAAAAGTATAAATCGCCTCTAAAGGAGTGCTAGCGTTGGATGAATTTGAAAAATTTAAACTTAAATGGATCACAAAATATAAATATGCAATTAATTCTTGGGAAGAAAATTGGGATAATTTATCAAACTACTTTAAATACCGCTTGAGCCTAAAAAGATAATACACTCCACGAATACAATAGAAAATTTTAACAGAGGCATCAGAAAATACACCAAGACAAAAACCCAATTTATTAATGAAAATGCAGCAACCAAATCAGTATAATTATCTATCCAAAATATTTAAAAGGTGTGGGTAAATTCAATACAAAAGGGGGGCTAATCCTTAATCAATTTTTAGTTATATTTACTAACTGTTGTAAACTTTAAAATTTTGTTTATACAATATGATTTACACTCTCTAAATTATTATCATAATAGTTAATTCGATTAAATAGATATGAATTTTTTTACAAAACTGTTTAAATTAAATCTTTTATTTACCATACTCTTACACTATATTTGGTAGAAATAATTCTTTATGGTATTAAATAATTTAAAATTTTATACTTTTTCATTTATAGTATTTATAGCGGTAAGCGCTAAGGCTCAAAAATTTACACAATTTGCAAACGATACAGGTAAGTTTACTAAAGATTTAGCTCAGTATTTTTTCGATAATACAGTTAATAAAGAAGATGCGCAAGCCTATGTTAAAGCCTTCGATAAACGTTGGAAAGAAAATATTGTAGCGGGTTATTATAAGGAAATTTCTATTAAAACGGCTAATGCTATGTTGGCAAAGCGAATGAAACCCTACCCTTATTTTTATGGTTATTTTAATACTTTAATTAATTGTATTGAAGGAAAGCAATCGTATGAAAATTTTAAAAACTGGCAAATATGCGTTGATAAAATTTTAGCAGGTAAATCAGTACGCGGCGTACAAGAGTTTTTTGATATGAGCGAAAATATTTTTAAAAATAATGTGTTTTACAAAACGCCCTCTTACGCTTATTATAGTGTCGAACCAAATTTTAAATTTGAATACGATAGCATTGCTAAAGTTCAGTTTAACAATTTTACTTTAGTAGGCGTAAACCCACGTGGCGATAGCATTGCTATTGAAGAAACAAAAGGCACATTTTACCCAACAAGTGGTAAATTTGTAGGTAAAGGCGGCAAGGTAAGCTGGGCGCGAAGTGGTTTAGACGCAAACGTTTATGCAACTTTAAAAAATTATAATATTGATTGTAAAACGGGTAATTATACCAGCGATAGTGCCACTTTTGTGGGGAAGCAGTTTTTTGATAAACCGCAAATAGGTAAATTAACAGACCGTATTATAACCGAAAATCAAGAGAAAACATACCCACGTTTTGATTCCTACAGCAAGCGTTTAGTGGTAAAAAATATTTACCCAGATGTTGATTACGACGGCGGTTTCGGAATGCGTGGACCTAAATTTGTGGGTTCGGGTGGAGCAAGCAATCCAGCGCGAATTGTTTTTAAACGAAACAATATTAAGTTTTTGGAAATCAGCGCACGATCTTTTGGCATGAGTAAAGAAAAAATTGTAGCAAATCCTGGTATTGTAAAGTTTTTTTTAGATAAAGATACTATTTATCACCCTGGTTTAAGCTTTACCTATCAGGTTGATAAACGCTTAGTAACAATTTTGCGTGGAGACGATGGTTTGCAAAAAACACCATTTTCTAACTCGTTTCATAAATACGATATGTTCTTCGAACAAATTTTATGGCAATTAGATGAGCCTATTATACGCTTTGGCTTTTTACCAAACAATTTTCAGGGCGAAGCTTATTTTGAATCGGTTGATTTTTACAATTTACAAAAAGCCGAGGTAATTAAAAGTGGAGAAACGGTTAGCCCAATTACTAAAATGATTGATTATTATAATGCCAATAATAAGCCTGCAAGCTTCACAGTAATTGATTTAGCAAAGTATATAAAATATTTAGCTAACGATTTGCGCCCAATGATTTTTAAAATGGCAATTTATGGCTTAATTTATTTTAATCCTGAAAGTGATCTTATTTCTGTACGACCCCGTTTATTTGAATATGCCGAAAACGCTAAGCATAAACACGATTACGATATTATTACCCTTCACTCGGTTTTACCTGGAAAAGATAATGCAACTGTAAATTTATTAAATTACGATATAACAGTACACGGTGTAAAACAAGTATTGTTAAGCGATACACAAAAAGTATTTATGTTTCCGAAAGGTGGTGACATATTACTAAAGAAAAATCGCGAGATGGATTTTAGCGGCACCTTAGCTTCGGGTAAATTTGAATTTATTGGCAAAGATTTTATTTTTGATTACAACGAATTTAAAGTAAAAATGAAAACTATCGATTCAATTAAAATATTTGTAGAAGCTTTTGAACCTGATGTTAATGGTAACATTCCATTTAAAAAAGTACAAACGTTGATAGAAAATGTAAATGGCGAATTACGAATTGATGCGCCAAAAAATAAAAGTGGTTATGGCAAAGCCCCGACTTTTCCTAGCTTTCAAAGTTTTAAAGATAGTTACACTTTTTACGATAAACGTCAAATTTTTAAAGGCGCATATAATAAAGATAAATTTTATTTTAAGATCGATCCTTTTAATATTGATAGTTTAGATAACTTTCGGAACGAGGCTTTACGTTTTGATGGAAACTTTGTTTCTGCTGGAATTTTCCCAACTTTTAAGGAAGTACTTACCCTTCAAAAAGATTATTCGTTAGGTTTTATTAGACAAACACCGCCTGGAGGTTTTGATGCTTATGGCGGTAAAGCAAAGTTTACGAACGAAATTCGTTTAAGTAACAAAGGTTTAAGGGGTGGTGGCGATTTAGATTTTAGTTCTAGTCATTCAGTAGTGCCAGATTTAATTTTCTTCCCCGATAGTGCCAATGGTATAGCCAATACATTTGATGTAAAAGAAGGAGATAGTCCTGAATTCCCCACAGCTCATGGCGATACAGTACGTTTACATTTTATGCCTTATAATGAAGTTTTACAAGCCTATGATATAAAAAAGCCATTTATTTCTTACAAAGAAAAGATTCAATTTAGAGGACGATACGATTTATCTAATAAGGAATTAACTGGCAATGGAAAAGTAGAATTTGATAAAGCCGATTTGAGTTCGGGTAAAATATTGTTTGTAAAGCGTCGCTTTTTTAGTGATACCGCTAACTTTCACTTAAAAGCATTTGATGAGGAAGGCTTTACGTTTAGCACAGTAAACGTAAATGCAAAAATAGATTTTGATAAACGCGAGGGCGAATTTATTACCAATGGTAAAGGTAGTTACGTTAAGTTTGATAAAAATCAATACATCGCTTTTATGGATAGATTTAAGTGGTACATGGATCAAGAAGATATTGAGTTGGGCGATACACAAAAAAAATTAGATACCGACCAATCAGAAGCAGGACTTGATTTAGACGGACCACAATTTATCAGTACCCACCCTAAACAAGATTCATTAAGATTTTTTGCGCCTGGTGCTAAATATAATTTACGCAAATACATTATTAGTTGTAAAAATGTGCCTTATATAAATGTAGCCGATGCACGTATTTTTCCTGACAATGGCGATGTAACTATTTATAAAAATGCGGTTATGGATACTTTAGAAAAATCGAATATTTTAGCAAATACTGTAACAAAGTTTCACAATATTCGAAATGCTACCACAAATATTTATGGTAGATTTAGTTATCTCGCAAGTGGCGAATACCAATACCTCGATGAGAATGATAAACCTTATTTAATTTATTTTAAAACTATAAAACCCGATACTTCTGGGCAAACAATTTCAGAAGGTGAAATACCCGAACGCGAAAACTTTAAGTTTAATGATTTTTTTAGCTTTGCTGGAAAGGTTTATCTGCAAGCAACCCAGCAGTTTTTAACCTTTGATGGTGGTACAAAAATTGTACATGCTTGTACCAATATTGGCAAATCGTATTTAAAATTTACAGGCGAAATTAACCCAAAAGAAATTTTAATTCCAATACCTAAAAAAGCAATTGATATGAATAACGCGCAAGTTGGTACAGGTTTATTTTACAATGCCGATACCAATATGGTGTACTCTACTTTCCTTTCGCTACAAGGTGCGCGGAGTAGTAAAGATGTTATTGAAGCCGATGGTTTATTAACCTTTGATAAAGAAAATAAAGAATATGAAATTTCGAATAAAGAAAAATTAGCAGAAAAAAGTTTGCCTGGTAACTATGTAAGTTTAAATACTGAAAATTGTATTATTAATACTGAGGGTAGTTATAATTTAAGTAGCGATTTAGGGCAAGTAAAATTAAAAGTAGTTGGTAACGCGCAACATAGTACCATAAACGATAGTATTAATTTTAATTTAATGATGGTATTTGATTTCTTTTTTGATAACGGACCCATTAAAAAAATGGCAAAAGATTTTGAGTTGTATGTTGGAACGCTTAATCCTACACCGTTTGAGGGCGATGTATTAAACCACGGATTAATTGAAATTTTAGGTAAAGAACGCGGCGATAGAGCATTATCTGAATTGAATTTATATGGTAATTATAAAAAATTTCCAGACGAGTTAGAAAAACCCTTGGTGTTAAACGATGTAAAAATGACATATAATAAAGGATTAAAGGGATATTTATCGCAAGGCAACATAGGTGTAGGTAACGTTTTAAAAACCGAAATATTTAGATACATGAAAGGTTATGTTTTAATTACTAAAAAGCGTGGTGCTAACGACCAGTTAGATATTTATTTAGAACCCGACGGTAACACGTGGTATTATTTTACTTATTTTAAAGGTAAAATGTTAGCCGCAAGTAGCAACGAAGCCTTTAACACTGAAATAAAGGATATGAAAAGTAAGAATAAAAAAATGAATGTAGATAAAGGTCCTGGCTATAGTTTTGATGCAACCAACAAAGTTAAAAAAGATGCGTTTTTGCGTTTACTAAAAACCAAAGGTGGTATTGATGGCGATGGTGCTAATGGCGGTGAAAAAAAGGAGGAAGAATAATTTTTTATATTTATAAATAATTTTACCAAAGTTCATAATCCAACACAGTATTTTCAACTCTATACGTTGGTGTTTGTTTACCTTCCGATAATCGATTTACTTCTTCAGACACAAATTTTTGCAGTTCGCCCAATGTAATTATTTTATCGTTGTTTGCGTCGGCTTTTAGGCTCTTCATTGCATTTAATAAGCAATATGTAAACAAACCATTGTTCCACTTTTCGCCTTCAAATGCAGCTTCGGTGCCACCGGCTGAAGAAATAATTGTTGCCCCGCTATTTTGTCTCAAATCTGTAAAAATAGTTTTACTCATTTCTAAAGCTGTACTTTGTGCAAATGTAGTACTTGCAATACGAATGCTTCTGGCACTATCTTGAGGGGTTTTATTGTCTAATGAGTTATCAGCATCTTCATCAACCTCTCCGCTAAAACAGGCATCAATAAACATTAATTTACGAGTTGGTTTCATATCTTTAAACAAAGTTTCAAAGCTTTTGTATGCAACTGAGTTTATTTTAGGGTCGGTAAAATCAGTGTAATATGTAGGGAAGTAATAACTAAAATCTTCATCTAAATATCCATGTCCTGCAAAAAATATCATCACAACATCATTAATTGTAGCTTTAGCAAAAAAGTTTTTTAAATTTTTTACCGAGTCAGATGCAAACGATTGGTTATATAATTTTTTAATTTCGATTTTATTAAACGCTTTTGAATTTGCCATGTGTTTTGCAACATCACTGGCATCTTTTAATGCATAAGATAAATCGAATTTACTATTTTTAAATTTCTCACTTGCAATAACTACTAAAAATAAATTGGGTTTTACCTCCGAAGGGTTGTTGTATATGCGAGTAATTCGTGGGCTTTCAAATCCTTTATCATCTTTTACACTAAATTCGAAACGGTTAATGCCCGATGAGGTTTCAAAAGTTTTACTTTTTTCTAAACGTGCACTTTCGTTTTCTTTAATATCTTCACTAAAAATTAATGTGCCGTTATTATAAATATTTATTTTTGATAATTTATTTTTTCCTTTGTTGGCACTGATATTAAATGTTAGGGTACCTGGCTTTTCTTCTTTTAATTTTACATCTTGGATAGTGGGTAGGTTTGTAAAATTAATTTCTAAATCGGGTTTTAGACCCAATAAACGCATACGTTTTAAGTAAGCTGATTCGTAAGATTTAATTAATAAACTATCGCTACAGCCAAACGCTCGCAGAACTTTGTGAGGCTGGTTAAGGTATGCATCAAATTGTTCGAAGCTAAACATTTCCGATTGATACTTAAAACGAATAGCTTTTACAAATTCTTTCGAACCTAAATAATGTAAATTGGGCGTTACTAAAAAATAATTATCGTTTATAGCATTTGCTAATTGACCAATAATTTTTTTATTTTTTAAATCTACAAAAGTTACCAATGCACTTAAAGGACTAGTAATTATTAAGCGGTTACTCTCTTCAATAAAAAAACATTTAGGCGAAAATAATTTTAATTCGTTTAAATGTATAACCTCATTACCTTTCTCATCAAAAACTTTAAAATAATTTCCATACACATTATGAAATGCAATATATTTACCAGTTTGACTTGTAAAATGTGAGGTAATAATATCAGTTGTTTTGTCTATGGTTTTATTATAAATTTCTTTTCCTGTTTCAATATTGTATTCAGAATATACAGTTTCTTTTTCTTCAGCATTTGAATTATAATCTTGTTTTAAATACCATATACAAATCCTATTTTCTTTTATTTTAAAATCGTAGGGAAAATATGAAACTGCATAATCGTTTACAATTTGTTTTTTTGTTATATCTATTTTTACAATAGCAAATACATCCATTTCAATTTCGTTACCAGCAATAGTTTGTTTCTTTTTTATTTGTGCTGAAGTAAATAGATATTTGTTATCAGTGCTAATTATTATTCTTGCCGAGGTTGCCCATACATTGCTTTCATAAACAATCTTTTTCGTTTTACGGTTTATAATTTTGTAACCAGACATTTGTGGAATAAAAATTAATTCATTTGTAAAACTTATAATTTGTTCAGGATTTCCTGCACCATAATTAAAAAAACCTTCATATTTTTCTTCAGTAAATGTTTTTAAATTAATTATTGTAAGTTGTTTGTAATCGCTATAGTAAAATTCGCCGTCTTTAAAGCCCGAAAAAAAGGAATAAACATTTTTTTTAATAAATTTTGTGTACTTTTTTTTACTGATATTATAGATTGATAAATTTAAGTGATTGAACGATTTGCCTGAATTAACTATTATTTCAGAGTCATTTAAAAATAGTAAACCATAAATAAATGAAGTATCGCTTCCCGAAATATCTTTTATTTGAACGTGTTTAGAAAAATTTCGTAAATCCCACACAAAACCACTAGTACCAGAATTGGTAAACATCCATTGTTTATTTGGACTTATATCGGCCGCAGTTACGGCATTGCCCAAACTCGGTTTTTCCGAAATTAACTTCATCGTGGCTGGTTCAAAAACTCTTATTGCTTTGTAGGGGTAATAAGCGTTACTTACCAACCTATTTCCGTGTTTAGAAAACTTAAGATTTAAAAAAAGATTTTTATACGTTTTAATTAATTTTTTTGTTTTTAAATCAATATACTTTAAACCTTTGCTAGTTGCATAAGCAGCTAAATTTGTACCTGACAAAAAATCTATATCATAAACATATTCATCACTGCTAAAATTTTGTTTATCGGGTATACTCATTGCTGGCCGTTTACTTGCAAATGCTTGCGATGCCTTATCTAAATAATCGTAATTGTATTTTATCATTTCAACTTCGTGTACTACTTTTCCGGTTTCTAAATTCAATACAAAATAATTGGTAGATGTAAAACAAAACAGAAGAGAATCGCGGACTCTGATTTTAACCACAGGACTTGTAGTTTTTATTATTTCGTTACTATAACTTAAATCGGAAAGGGATTGTTTGTAAATAGCATTAACTGTTCCTGATGATTTGGCTATTATGACTTCATTTTTCTTAGGATAGAAATCGCTATTTATTACGTAATCTGTTAACGGAAATGCAAACGATGTTTTAGATGTTTTTTTTTGTAAGTCATACAAAAGCGTAAATGAGCCGATATTGATATAAATTTCGTTTGGGCTTGATGTAAAAAAACAACCACCAATTGGCAAACCCCCATAATATTGGCTGTTTGCTTGACCTTCGATTAATTTTGCAGTTGTAGTTTTAAAAAATAATTCTATTTTTTGATTTTTAAAAGTAAAAACTTGTAATTCGTTATTAAGCGTTACTAAAAAGTAATTACCATCGTTGCTAATACTTAAATTTTTTGCACTATAATTTAAATCATACTCATCAACCACCTCGGCTGTTTCGGTATTAAAAATTGAAAGTGCGTTATTACATACTATAAAATATTTTTCGTCAGGAAAAAATTGCACAAAATCATAGTAACTGTAACCAATTTCTTTTGGAATAATTAGTTTAATATCTTTTAGTTGAGCAACGTTTTTAAACGAGGTCAATATCAATAAAAAAAATACGAATTTATGTTTCATTAATATTTGTAATTAATACGAATATAGTAAATTACATTTTTATTTTACTAACGTTATTTTTGTATACACAAATGCCCACCGAATAAGTAAAAACTGTAATGGAAAACGAATTAAAGGTACCCAAAAATCTAAGCCTGTTTTATGCAAACCGTTAATTATCATTTGAACGTGCACCGTAAAAAATACAGTTAACATTGCTATTATTAACCAAGCGGCTAATTTTTTAGTTGATTTAAAAAGTAATAAAATAGCCAAAACTATTTCGCAAGCACCGCTTACTAAAACCCAAAATTTAGGATTTGGAAAATATGCTGGCATTACTTTTAAATAAATTTCGGAGTTTATAAAATGATATATTCCAGCTGAAACGTAAAGAAATACCATTAAACTAAATAGAGTTTTTTGCATTTTTTAAGTAAATGTACTTTTTTAAATAACGATGTTTAAATTAATTAAAATATTAATAATTTAGTTAGTGTCTAAAACGTTGCTATTGCTAGTTGGTTATATTTATTTTAAATATGGCATGCCATTAGCTTGTTTTGATATGAGTCTAAAACTATCAATCCTTGTGATTTCAAGTAATTAGAAGTAATTATACTCTAATTCCAATCACTAAAACATCATCTAACTGATCAAAATTACCTTTCCATTTATAAAAATTATCTTCTAATAATTTACATTGTTCGTTCATTGGTTTTAAAGCAATGGATTTTAATAAACTTTTAAAATTTTTTGTAGTTAACTTTTTGTTTTTATCTCCGCCAAATTGATCTGCATAGCCATCAGTGTACATATACACACAATCGGCGGTTTGTAGCGGAACAATGTTATTTATAAATTCGAAGCCATTATCAGTGTAACCACCAATTGCCGATTTAGTCGGAGCAACTTCAATTGCTTCACCTTTTCTTATAATATATAATGGTCTGTTAGCACCAGCATACTGTAATTCCATTTTTTGTTTATTAAATGAGCAGAGAATAATGTCCATCCCATCTTTGTTTTTTGTTTGAAATTCATTTTGTTTTAACCGTAATTTTAAAGAGACATTAATGTGAGATAAAATGTTTGAAGGTTGAATTATCCCTCGTTCTAAAACGCTATTATTCAACTCATAACTGCCAATCATACTCATAAATGCACCTGGAACACCATGACCTGTGCAATCCGCAGCTGCTAGTAGTACACTTTCTTTTGTTTCATTGTACCAAAAAAAATCACCACTCACTACATCTTTTGGTTTGTAAAAAATAAACATATCTTTAAAATGCTTTTCTATTTCTTTAATTTCAGGAAGAATAGCTTTTTGAATATTTTGGGCATAGTTTATGCTATCTTGTATTTCTTTTTTTTGCACTTCTATTTCATTTTTTTGAATTTCTAAAAGTTGATTGGCCTTTTTCTTTTGTTTATAATTTCTAAAAATTAAAACAAAAAAACTACTCATCACTAAAAAACCAAAAATAAAAAAATTTCTAATTAGTGCCTGCTTTGTAACCTCTTGTTTAGCTAAAGCGTCTTTTTTTAATTGCTCAAACTTTAATGTATTTTCCTCTTTTTCAAACTTCAGTTTAGCATCTAGTTCAGTAACGGCCCCTTGTTCTCCGTTTTTTTCAAGGCTATCTTTAAATACAATATACTTTTTAAAACAAGCAATCGCTTTCTGATATTCCTTATTTTTATCATATACTTTACCTCCCAAACCATTCCCTAAATATAAACTCAATAAATCTTTTGTTCCTGTTGAAGTATCTAATAAATTATCTAATTCCTTAGCTGAACTTTTATATTCTTTTAAAGCCGAGTATGTTTCGGCAATAAAATATTGTAGCAGCCATTTTCTATCATGAACCTTAAAGTCGTTAAAGATTTTATAAGATAGCTTGTAATGAATCATTGCGCTATCATAAAGTTTCATATTTCGGTAAACATTGCCCAAATAACGATATGGATCTCCAAGATCTTGAATATGACCCGTTTTACCATAATAATTAATGCTCAGATATCGATAATATATTGCGCTGTCAAACTTTTTTAAAGCACTATAGGAGTTGCCAATCCATCCCGAATATTCACCTAAATTACCAATCTCATCCTTTCTATTTTTTAAAACATAATTATAAGCTGGAATAAAATTTTTTAAAGACGTTTGATAATCTTTATTATTAAATGAATAATAACCTAATAAATATTGTCCATTTGCTAATCCAGCATAATCTTTGGCTTTAAAATTATACACATTGGCTATTACTTGCTCTTCAACTGCTTTTCCAAGCATATTGTAACTTGCGAAAATATTTCCTCGTAAATAATAGGATTCGGAAATAATCTTGTTATTAGACTCGCGTTCGCCTAGTTTCAGCATTTGCTGACAAATTGCAAAAGCCTCCATGCCTTTATTATTTCTGGTAAAATAATCAACCTTTCTGCCGAGTAATTGTTTGCAAAGGTCAGTTAGCTTCTTTTTCTCTCCATAAGCATACGCTTCATCAATTATTCGTATCGCTTCTTTAAATGGCGGTTGCGGCCAAATAAATGTATACGCCACCACATCCTTTAACTTAACGGTATCATTAATGGTTGGATCTTTTAGCCTTAGGCTTAGCGTATCAGCTTTCGTTTTTTGAGCATTAAGTTGCTCCATCAAAAAAAGAAAGGCTAAAAGAAAAAGTTGTTTCAATTTCATAGTGCAATTGCATTTAATAAATTTTCATCCACTTCGTTAGCCCAGGTAACTTTTAAATTCGGTGTACGATCCATTTCTCGCTTAATTGCAAATTGCGCTTCCTTATTACGCGCCCAACTACGTCGAGCAATGCCGTTATTTACATCCCAAAATAACATTTGTTGTAATTTACGCTCTGCATCTTTGCTGCCATCTAACACTAAACCAAAGCCACCGTTTATTACTTCGCCCCAGCCAACGCCACCGCCGTTGTGTAAGCTAATCCAAGTAGCGCCTCTAAAGGCATCACCAACAAAATTTTGTACGGCCATATCTGCTGTAAATTTGCTACCGTCATATATGTTTGACGTTTCTCTGTATGGGCTATCCGTGCCGCTTACATCGTGATGATCTCTGCCTAAAACTACTGGAGCAGAAATTTTTCCATCAGCAATTGCCTTATTTATTGCTTGTGCAATTTTTATTCGCCCTTCGCTATCTGCATACAAAATACGTGCTTGTGAGCCTACAACTAAATTGTTTTGTTGTGCATTTTGTATCCACACGATGTTATCATATAATTGCTGTTTAATTTCTTCGGGCGCCGTTTTATATATTTCTTCTAAAACTTCTAAAGCTAATTTATCAGTAATAGAAAGGTCTTCAGGCTTTGCACTTGTGCATACCCACCTAAACGGACCAAATCCATAATCAAAACACATCGGCCCTAAAATATCTTGCACATAACTATTGTATTTAAAATCTCCGTTTTTACCGTTTTTAAATACATCGCCTCCTGCTCTTCCAACTTCTAATAAAAAAGCATTTCCATAATCAAAAAAATACATCCCTTTATTATGAAGCGCATTTATTGCATTAATATGATTAACTAACGTTTTTTGAATTTCAATTTTAAATTTAACTGGATTTTCTGCCATCATCATATTGCTTTCATCTAAAGAAAAGCCTTGGGGGTAGTAGCCTCCTGAGTAGGGATTATGCAATGAAGATTGGTCGCTACCAATGTCAACCACAATGTTTTCGGTTAATAATTTTTCCCACAAATCAACAATATTACCTTGGTAAGCTATACTAACGGCTTGCAATTTTGCCTGTGCTTCTTTTGTGCGGATAACTAATTTATCTAGGTCGGTAAAAACTTCATCAACCCAACCTTGCGAATGACGAGTAGCTACTGCCTTTGGATTTATTTCAGCAGTAATAGAAACTAATCCTGCAATTTTAGCGGCTTTGGGTTGCGCGCCACTCATGCCACCTAAGCCACAGGTAACAAATAATTTGCCTTTTCGCTCTTCTTCGGTTTTAAATTTTTTACGAGCAGCATTCATAACAGTTATTGTTGTTCCATGCACAATGCCTTGCGGACCAATATACATAAAGCTACCCGCTGTCATTTGCCCGTATTGGGTAACACCTAAGGCATTAAATTTTTCCCAATCATCTGGCTTACTGTAATTCGGAATCATAATTCCATTTGTTACAACAACACGAGGCGCATCTTTATGTGATGGAAACAAACCCATTGGATGCCCGCTATATAATACCAAAGTTTGCTCATTTGTCATAATAGCTAAATACTGCATAGTTATTAAATACTGCGCCCAATTTTGAAACACGGAGCCGTTGCCGCCATAAGTAATTAATTCGTGGGGATGTTGCGCTACTGTATAATCTAAATTATTACTTAACATGTGCATGATAGCTGCAGCTTGTAATGACTGATGGGGATACTCGAAAATAGGTCGAGCATATATTTTATAATCTGGGCGAAAACGGTACATATATATTCGTCCGAAAGTATTTAATTCTTCTGCAAATTCTTTTGCTAAAATAATATGGTGCTTTTCGTTAAAGTAACGCAATGCATTACGCAATGCTAATTTTTTTTCTTCAACATTTAAAATTTGTTTACGATGTGGGGCATGATTAATATTCGGGTCTAGGGCTTTAAGTTCTGGTAGTTCAGTCGCAATACCTTGAAGTATTAACTTTTGAAAGTCAGGATAGTTAAGTTCGTTTGTAAAAATTTCCATATTTAATTAGTTCATGTAAATTTACGTGATTTGTTTTATTTACATTGCTTAAAAAAGTAAATATTGTTTGTGGTATTTAAAGAATATCTATTCTTTAATTATTTTCTTAAATGTAATTATTGAAGAATTTTTCACAGAAACCAAATAAATACCACTATTTAGGTTTTTTAAATCAATTTCAATAGTATATTGATTCTTTTTTTCTGAAAAAACTAATGAGCCCAATGCGTTATAAATTTTAATTTCAGAAATGGTTTGTTCATTTCGAAAAATAGTAATTGTATTTTTAAAAGGATTGGGGTAAATATTTAGAAGAGATTCGGAATTATTATTTTGACCTAAAAGGTTTGTGCATTGTATAACATTTTGAGTATAATTTGCTGTATTTTGACAGCCGTTAGTAGCAGTGCCTATTAACGAATAGTTAGTTGTTATGCTAGGAGAAATAATAATAAATGATCCACTAGCCGAAGTATTCCAAACATACGAGCTGGCACCACTAACCATTAAAGTAGCCGATTGCCCAACACATAACGACACACTGTTTGATGAAGTTATATTTAAATTTAAAGTTACCGGAAATGCTGCCGAAATATTTGAGCGGTATAGCTTTTGACCAATAGAACCTGTAAGTTCATCTGTAATGTATATAATTGAATCGGTTGAAAAAACTACAGCTTCTTTTTGTGTTAATGGTAATGTTAAAACAGTATTAGTTCCAGTAGAAATAAATTTTGAACCTTTAAAGCAAGAAAATATCCATATTTTATCATTAGCTAACAAAGCAACTCTTTTTTTATCAGGACTAATATCAGCCGAACAAATTCTTACGCCACCATTATTAAAACTATCTACTAATGTAGCAAAATAAGCTCCGGGAACAGCAGGTAAAATGTAGTGTTTAATTAACCCATTAGTTGGATTAGTGCGATTTTTGGTAAAAAGATGTAAAGAATCGTTAAAATAAAAAAAGCCCTCCATATCGAAATTATGATTGCTTGAAGGGGCTAAAAAATTACGGTCAACGTATTCAAAATTTATTATTCCAGCAGTAGTGGTGGTTCCACTAATTAAATTTGGATTGGTAATTTTATAAATTTTAAAGCCGTTATTATTGGCTACCGATCGGTTATTATTATTATTACCAAAATCACCTATATAAATATTTTTAAGTGAATCTTCCGCAATGTCTTCCCAATCGATATTTATTGCGTTTGAAATGGTTAGTGTTTTTAATAATGTTCCAGTAGAGTCAAATTTATATATTGCAGGGTGCCCGCCACTATCATTATGCGACCAAAAAATATTTGCCCCTGTTTTTTCGATGCCTGACGACTCATTAAGTACAGATGGTAAAGTACAAACTGTAACTAAAGGAAGCACCACTTGCGAAAATAAATTAATACTTATTAAATAAATAAAAGTAAAAAATAATAATTTATGCATTAACAAAAATACAATTTAAAAATAACCACTAAATAAATTTAACAAAAAATTATTGTTATTTATTTATTTCTTTTGTAAAGCCACCTGTTTTTTTATCATAACCGTAAGGGCAGTGTTTACAGCCACTTTTGCAGCAATATCCGCGTTTTAAATGATATTTTTCGGTAAAAACAATATAGCCTTCGGGGCTGTAATAAAAATCTTCGGGCTCTAATTGCTTATTAAACATTAAAGCAAAAATAAGAGATTATTTTAAGATTTTTTTTGCCGTACTGTTATTATATAAAAGAATAATAATTCCTGTTGCATCGTCGTTAACATCTTGCCCATAAATATTTATTTTTTTTAGAACAAGTGCTTCTTCATTATTAGTATTTACCAAAACGATACTTGAACAACTGTACTTACCATTTTTGTCGGTTTGTTTTAAACGATAATAAGAAAGTCCTTGCAGGGGTGATGAATCAAAAATCGAATAATTTGTTGTTGAGTATGAATTACCCGTACCACTTACTAATGAAATGATTTACCAATTAATTGCATTTTCAAAGCGCTCGATTGTGAAAAAATCGTTTTTTTGTTCAGATGCAGTTGCCCAACTTACATTTACACTTTTATTTTCTAAAGCAGCATTAAACTTAGTTAATTCGATAGGTAAGGGGCTTGGACAGGTTACTGTTACAAAATTTGTTGTATTATAAGCTCTACCTCTAAATGTTAATGGAATAAAAGCCGTTCCTGTTAAATTATCTGTGATATATCTATAAACATAAACACGATAATAGTAACAATTATCGTTAAGTACACTATTGTCTGTATAACTAGTCGTTGCAGAACTTGCAACATGTGCAATTATTGTGGCAGTTCCTAATATTGTGCCGTTAATTTAGGTGGTGCCATCAATTGGCAATGTGCCAAAAGAATTTATCGTATTTTTTAGTATAATATAACCTGTTGTGCCGTCCGCGGGGTTTAGACCAGTAGCCCCAGTCCAATTAAAACTAATCCTACCTGGGTTCCCAGCTATCATTGCTGTAGGTGCTATCGTTTGTGCAGTCATTAATGGTTCCCGTAACAAGTTCCAATACGCTGTATTAATAATGGCACTTCCACCGCACGAATTAGGTAAACCAAAGGTAATTGTTCCGTTATTTTTTGAAGTGTAAGTAGTGCCGTTTTGCGGCGCATTTGTTACATATTCATTAATGTTAGTGCCGACGCATACCTAAATTGCATCACTACTGCTGGCATTATTGGAATGGTTTAATTTTGGTCGACTCATGGCAGTCCACTCTGTCCCCGGACTTGATGCATGACCTAATCCATGAACGTGAGCAGTTGATGAAGTTCGCAGTTCAACAATGTCACCGTTTCCAGCAAAATTTAACGATGAACCACCCCAAGCAGGTGAAATATCTAATCCAGCAGTTCCTCCAAAGTATGCAATGTTTGAGGCATCTAATTCTATATATCCATCGTTTTTATTAAAATCAGATGGACGAGGTGTGCCTCCAGAAGTTATTGGTCTGTTCCAAATCATAATAATAGTTCCAGCTCTCATATTATTCCAAAAAGCTACATTATTTAACGTAATTGCTGTTTGCCAGCTTGTTCGGGAACTGTTATTGTCTCTAATACTCCAATTACCTATGTCAGTATTATCTGTAATCACCAACAATTCTACAGACTCGTCGCGTGGATCGCCTTCGTTTAAATAACAGCTAACAACTACAGATTAAGAAGATAAACTAAACTCAACTAATAACATTGTAA
>Ga0163144_10005810_pt1 | contig 27428 bp, 21 predicted proteins | sample OliLak19BULKMAT1_FD_123175 | JGI IMG/M metagenome (GOLD analysis project Ga0163144, IMG submission 123175) | Freshwater microbial mat bacterial communities from Lake Vanda, McMurdo Dry Valleys, Antarctica - Oligotrophic Lake LV.19.BULKMAT1 | ecosystem: Environmental > Aquatic > Freshwater >... | reverse complement strand
TACCTCAAGCGCTATCCGGAGCACCGCGACGATCTGGAGAAGGCTTTCCGGGACCAGAGTCGGGTCGACGCGTTGGTCCGTCCGTTGCTTGCTGCCGGCCTCGGTGAACCCCCGATCATCGATAACTACGACATCCTCGAACCCGTTGGGCCTCCCGGCGGGATGGGCATGGTTTACAAGGCCCGGGATAAGAAGGCGAATCGCCTGGTCGCTCTGAAAGTCATCCGCGCGGATCGGCTGGATAGCCTGTCCGGCGTGCAGCGACACAAGATGATCGAACGCTTTATCGCCGAGGGGCAGGCAGCCGCCCAGCTCGAGCACGAGAACATCGTCAAGGTCTACCAGGTGGGCGAGTGGAAAGATCAGCCGTTTTACGCGATGCGTTACATCGAGGGCGCCAGCCTAGCGGATTTGATCAAGAGCGGACCGATGAAGGCGCGTAGGGCGGCCGGGTACATGAGACAGGTCGCTCGCGGACTGCATGAGGCGCATCGTCACGGCATCTTGCATCGCGACATGAAGCCGCAAAACATCATGGTAGAAGCGGCAACCGATCGCCCGATGGTGGTCGATTACGGTCTGGCGAAGTTAACGCAGGGCGGGCAGGACCAGACCGCGACCGGCGACCTCATGGGCACGCCACCGTACATGTCTCCCGAGCAGGCCCAGAGCGCTGCGAAGGTTACGGTGGCGAGCGATGTGTACAGCTTGGGGGCGACACTGTACGCGTTGCTCACGGGGCGGCCGCCATTCCAGGGCGAAACGCCGATACACACGTTGCGCAAGGTGGTTGAGGAACAGCCGACACCGCCGCGCAAGGTGCATCGGGGCATTCCGCGGGATGTGGAGACGATTTGTTTGAAGTGCCTGGAGAAGGAGCCGGGAAAGCGATATGGCTCCGCAGAGGCGCTGGCGGAGGATCTGCAACTTTGGCTCGAAAACAAGCCGATCAAGGCCCGCCCCGCGACTCTCCGGGAGCGCGTCTGGAAGTGGGCTAAGAGGCGCCCGGCCGCCGCCGCTTTGCTGGTGGTGAGCGTACTGGCGCTGTCGCTCGTCCTGGGGGGCGGATCGGTCTTGCTGCATCGGTTGCAAGATGCCCTGGGCATCGCGACGAGCCGCAGGACGGACCTGGAGAAGGCCCTAAAGGAAGTTGAGGACAAGAATAGGGATATCAAAGCTCAAATGCGACAAATCGAAACGGGTCGCTACTCCGTCCAGGTCGACTTCGGTTGGCAGTTAATCGAAGCCGGCGATCCACTGAGGGCGCAAACTGTGTTGGACAAGACGTTCCATGACCTGCGCGGCTTTGAGTACTACTACCTGATGAGTCTTTGCAAGAATCGGGTGCGCGTTGTCCACGATAAACCCGCCTTCGGGGTTGCCTTCAGCCCGGATGGGAAACGGTTCGCCACCGCAGATTGGAGAGAGAGCGACAGCGCGAAAGCAACCATCCGCGATTTGGCCACCGGCAAGGAAGTCCAATCGTTTTTGCACCCGTACCGCGTTCTTGACGTAGCATTCGATAACTATGGCAGTCTTGCGACGTTTTGTATGAACAAACCTGCGGTCCCCGACACGCATGAAGGTTTCGTGAAAGTGTGGAATACCCTCACCAAGAAAGAGATTTTCTCTGTTGAAGTCCAGTTACCATGGCAATTTTCCGGTATCCCCATGTTAACCATGAGTGCCGACGGAAACTGGGTCGCCCTTGGCTTCCTGCCCATGGAGGAGGACCGGCCGCATAGCGACGCTCATGTCTGGAATACGAAAAAAGAGCACAAGTCCTTGGTAGTAAAAGGCGGCATTGGTTCTGTCCTGTTCAGCCCCGACAACATGCATGTGGCGATTGGCAGTAAGAAGGGGCAAGTCGATATTCTCGAACTTCCAAGCGGAAAGAAAACTCAGACGCTCGAGCACTCAAAGGGATTGGCTTTGGCAGGAGCTTTTTTCGGGAAGGGCAAGCTAGCGACGTCGAGCCTCGGCCCCGAAGTGGACCAGCCAGAATGGGATGGGGAGATCGCGGGGGAGACTAGGATCTGGGAGGTTGAGTCTGGCAAGGAACTACTTCGTGTTAAGGGATTTAATATTTCCGCCGCTTTCAGTCCCGATGGCCGACACCTGGCTCTGGGTGGCGGGCCACAAAGGAAGCTGGGAGTGCTTCGTATTATTGACGCAATGAGGGGGAACGTGCTCGCTTCCTATTTGAACAGTTGTGAAATCGTGACGAAGGTGACTTATCACAAGGATGGACAATGGTTGGCTGCGGCAGGATTCGATCTCGCCATTTTCGCCCCCCTGAAAGGCCAGCTTACTCTCTGGCATGCTCGTCCGCAAGCGTCCGTGACACTGACAGGCCCAGTTAAGACATTCGCCTTCAGCCGCGATGGCCAGCGCGTTGTCTCGGTCAATCGCAATGGGAAAGCGGCTACCGTTTGGAATGCGACCAATGGGCAAAAGATGATCACCTTGGAATCCCCAGAAGAAAGTTTCCTAGACGCAGCCTTCACCGCCGATGTCGAGGGCATTGTAACGGTAACAAGGAAAAGTGGGCATTGGTGGGTGCGGGTTTGGGATGGTAAGACGGGCGCCATAATCTCAGCGAACGACTTAGGCTCGTCTCCTAACGCGCCTTGGTTAAACCCAATCCTGAGTCCTAACGGAGAGAGACTTGCTAGGTTTGATGACATACCTGGCAAGGACGTTATCCCTACTCGACTTATTGAAGTATCAACAGGCAATGTCCTTAATGAATACGCTCTGCCTAATTTCGATTCCCGGTCTGGTGCCTTCAGTGACGACGGGCACCAATTCGCAGTCGCCTTGGGCGACGGCATTGGCATTGCGGGGACTGAGTTTGTCATTCGAGTCAGGGCTAAAGTGGTTTCATTTGGAGATCAGGATAGAGTCCTGGCCGGCCTGACAAGCGACGGCATTATCAAGTTGTGGGATTCTCAGACATCAAGGGAACTTCATCTCGTTGACATTGGCAAAGATGCGGAGGGGTTTAGCCTTAATCCAGACGCAACGCGGCTTGCCAGCGTTTACGCGGACGGCCGGGTCAAATTATGGGACGTCGTCACGGGCCAGGAGGTTTTCTCATTCAAAGCCTCTCGGACTCACCAGCTCGAGAGGGTAGAATCCAGGCGGAATTATATCCTCTTCAGCCCCGATGGGAGTCGCTTGGCCGTTCAGCGTGACGACGGTGTCGAAATTTGGACGACTTCAGATTCGAGTGTATCGGACCTTCTCGTGGCAGGAGATAAGCCATGACAGTCGTATCTTCTCACGACAACGACGAGTTGACACTCTATTGCCCACAAGGCTCGACCTTGTCCGTGCCCAAGGCGATTGGCGGTCAGCATCGTGACGAACGGCGTGTGCAGTCGCCACGCTCATTGGGGCCGCCGTTAGTAGTACCCCCGATCCCTCCTCGGAGCTATTTGAGAATCGCCTTGATCTGCGTCGCCGTATTAGTTCTCGCCTTCTGGGCCCAGAATAACTCCCCCGTCTTCAGAGAGGCGCCGATACCAACATCGTGTTCGACTTCAAACCGACTTGGTACGAGAGTCGATTTTGTATCCACCCCAATGGAGGCGGACCGCCAAGCTCGCGGGTCCGCTAAGCTGACATTCTTCCTCCATGTCGCCGGCGACTTTGATGACTCTGCCTTTACCTGAAACAATGCGGAGGCGTTCCGGGTGAACGCCCTGTCCAACGACAAAGTCGGCGACTACCTCAATGCTCATTTCGTGTCAGCGTTTCAAAAGGTCGGCACCTTTCGCATTTCAAACGGGCAAAAGCAGGGTGGCAATGTGGCCAGTTATTTCTGCACGCCGGACGGCCAGGTCCTTCATCTGCTGGCCGGACCTGTGACGGCGGAGGTGTTCTTGCGCGAGGCACGCTGGGTGGTGGAAACCCAGAAGCTGGCGGCGCTGGAAGGCCGACAAGGCCGCGCTGATCTTCAGGCGTTCATTCGCCACGCCCACAGGGAACGCTTGAGGCATGAGTATGGGCGGACCGAGCAGGACGCGCAGCTCGCTTCGCCCGGGGATCTGGCAGCGCTTCTCGCCGGGCTGTCCTACCAAAGGCTGCCGCGGCAAGAACGGGTCCACATTCTTCTGGCCAGGTCGTTACGAACTGAGATGGGCGACCTTTACCGTATCGTGTTTGAAGGGATTTTGGCCGAGAGTGTCTCGACGCTTCCGGTCGCAGAAGAAGGGGCGCATCGTGCAGGCCGACATTAGTAAGGCAGGCAAGGCCGGGGCTGCTGAACCATCGGAGCCATCGAAGTCTCGGTCACCACGCCCCGCGAAGCGTCCGGAGACCGCGTAGCGACGGCCGGGGCTGGCGAACAAGCCTTCCATCGTTGAAGTGGACATGGCCATTCCAGCTTTTCCGCGAGACCAGTAAGCAAGACGAACCAGGATTTCCGAATGATTGCCCGGTGCCCCGGATGTAACGTTCCCTTGACTCGTGACAAGGCGGGAGAAAATGTTTGTCCTGCCTGCGGGGATCCGTTAGAGTCGCAGCGCACGCCGCGCCCTCCGAGAGCTATCGGCAATGACTCGGAAGATAATGTCCCTATCGAGCTACCAAACACAACCAGGCGCCGCGTAGTCCGCGTATCGTTCTACATCTTACGCTGGGTTTTACTGGTCCTGTACGTTTGCGTGGTTCTGAGCCTTTTCTGCATCGGCCTCGCATTAAGAGGGATTTTCGGCCACGAATCCCAAGGGATTCTCGGCTTGGGCAGCCACGCGATTGCGATGGTTTTGATAGTGGCATGCCAGGCGGTTTTTCTTCTCACCGCCGGCACCGTAAACCTCTGCAAGCCGATCCGAGGCTGGCGACTCTGTTTTCCCCTGGTCTGCGCCGCATTCATGATGACCATGCTGGTCGCGGGGCTTTGGCTCGCCGTGGGAGAACTCCTTCGCTGGCACAAGGCAGACTGGTTTGTGCGAGCATTCTGGGTCGCCGTCGCATGGAACTGGGTCTTCTGGCTTGTGATGTTCGCGATCTTCATTTCCAAAAGCTCTCGTTATGATGCCGTGCGACGTCTGACGACTTCGATCATTTGCGGAAGTTTGCTGGAATTGCTCGTGAGCATCCCTGCTCATTTGATCGTGAGTCGCCGGGGAGGGTGTTTTGCCGGAATGCACACCGGTCTGGGCATCATTGCAGGAATCCTTGTGCTGTTGTGGGCTTTCGGACCTGGAATCATCCTGCTCTTTCTGCGCGATGCTTATGTAAAGGAATCAAGGAAGCGATTCATCGGCGCGGTGCGAAGAAACGTTCGAAACAGTGGCTAGGAGAACGTGTAGGGCCTCGGGGTTCCTGCACGGCAGACGCCGCCAAGGCCACTCATGAAAACCAGAATAGGCAGTATGCCATTGCACGCCCTCTTTATTACCCTGCGGTTACTCTCCCCCCTGAGGCAATGATGATCATCGTCCTCATCATCTGGGCCGCCCTCGTCCTGATTCTGGCGATCGTCCTGGCCGTGCGCCACGATCGTCGTGCCCAGAAAGAGCTCGCGGGCCGGCAGGTCGGCCCCGCTCTCTGCCAAAAATGCCAGGCGATTATCCCCAAGGAAAGACTTGAGGTTCTGCCGGGAACGCGGCTCTGTCTGGATTGCAGCGCCAAATCGAGCTTGCACGAAGGCGCCGAAATCGGCGACCCTTATTTCAGGCCAGTCATCGAAACATCTACGGATGCCGCAGGAATAATCACCCAGACATGCCTCAAGATTCACCGACGTTTCGCGGAGAACATCCGCCAGGCTGAGGACAGGCCTCTGGGCGAGGGACCGGAGGCACTGTTTATTCACGTCAAGATCGACCTGGACTGCGCGTTGTTTCGCAATGGCAAACCGGTACGGATCGAAGAACTGGAGAAGGAGTTTTTCCGCCTCGAGCGTGCCGGCGGCGGCGTCCTTTATTACAACGAAAACGCGGACCTCCCCGCGATGCCCAGGCGCATGGCCGCCAGTGACGCGCTGATACAGGCGGTTGGTGCTGCTTCCGTCCCGCTGTGGTTCACGTCCATGGACTACGACCCGCAACGGCCGCTAAAAGAGTATCGGGATTGACGTGGCAAACCACTCAAGCCAGTTCCGGAAAGGCGGCATGCCATCATGACGCGGCGGGGGCTAGTCACTCCACGCCGATGACTATTTAGCGCCCTTCCCTCCGATACTGCAAACCCTGACCCAGGGATAGCGAGCCTCCACGCGCGTAGCCTTCTCTTTCGGGCCTGCCAGTCGTCCAGTCAATTGCGCTTTGAATAGCAGTTCCACATCATTGGCCGCAATCTGATGAAAAAACATTTCGGCACGCGTCATTTCGAGAGTGCTTCCGCCTATTCCTTCATGTCCGATTGGCTTCGTTCGACGGGTGACAGCGGGATAACCTCCCGTGCTGTCCCGGCGGTTGGATGGGCGCCGGCGGATCCGTGGTGTTTCCTCTTGAGCACCACTACCCCACCCCGAACGGAGCACGCCCATGCGTTGGATCTTGACCTGCCTGACGATCGCCGCCCTTTTCATAGGAATCTCCGACCCGCACTTGTTGGTAAGTTGGAAGGACTCCGTGAAGCAATTCCTGGCTCGTGCGGCGGGAGACTGGCCGCTCTACCTCTTCGGTCTCAACGGCATCCTCGTGAGCGGATTGGTATTCTTGGAGTTGGTAAATGCCATCTGTTCGTCCGGTACGGCCACGCCGCCGAATACGATGGAACCGCTTGTCGAGATGGATAGCACGGCGATGGAGAAAAGGTAAACCACCCAAACAAGTCGATTCACATGAACGAATCAAATGCCGCAGTCAGCATGACGACCTGACACTGATCGCCTTCGGACGAACACGTTAGCTTTGAATTGCCCCGCGTCCTCGCCGACGCCCAGAAAAAGCCGATGGGCGGGGAACTGGAATCAGGTGGTTTCAGTGGCAGTCATGATTGGGTAGTGTGGAGAAACCGGCGCGGTCGGACGATTGCTGGAGCGGGGCGAGATTGACAACGCGCTGCCTTTGGACAGCGAAGGGGCGCTGCATGAAGCCATGACGGATTCTGGATCTCTTGGAATCGTTTTGCGGCTCGGTATGCGAGTCGTTAGAATTCCCCTTCTGGTCAATCAAAGGCCTCGCCCAGATAGGTCTAGGGGGAAATCGGATGATCTCCATTGACGACAGCTTTGTCGAATCCGCGGCGCCGAATTCCGATGCCGCCAAGAATGGTCGCGGTTTGGTCCTCAAGAACAAGTTCACCAAGCTGCAGATCTCGCAGGACGAATCGATCCTGTTCGGCGAATGCCAGGGGAGCGGGAAGGATCCGTATCGCTGTTCCAGCGATTTCCTTCGACCCGAGCAGCCGACCCATCGCTGCAACTGTCCGAGCCGGCAGTTTCCGTGCAAGCATTGTCTCGGACTCATGTACGCCTATGTGCAAAAGAAGAAATTCGCGACGGCCGAGGTGCCCGAAGATCTTCAGGCCAAAAGGGACAAGGTGGTCGCCCGCGTCGAAAAAAAGGCGGTGGAGGCGGACAAATCGAAGGCGGTCAACAAATCAGCGCTCGCCAAGAAAATCAACGCTCAACTCGAGGCCATCGGGCTATTACAAAAGCTCACTCAAGACCTGGTTCGGCTTGGCATCGGCAATATGAACGCCAAGCTCGCCAGGGAAATCGAGGAACAGGCCAAGCAACTCGGCAACAGTTATCTTCCCGGCGCCCAGGCGGCGCTGCACAGCTACACCAAACTCTTTGCCGGCGAGGACGGGAAGTTCACGGATAAGACATCCGCCCAAAAAGAAGTCATCTACAGCGAAGCTCTCGATCAGCTGGGCCGGCTGCAAACGCTTGCCAAACAGGGGAAGACTTACCTTCAGCGGCGCCTTGAAGACGCCGACCTCAAACCGGAAACCGAGAGCGGCATTGCCGCGTGGCTCGGCCATGCCTGGCAGTTGCGCGAACTCAAGGATGCTGGACTCGTCGAAAACGACGTCGAGTTGGTTCAACTTGCCTTTAATTCACACGACGACGTCGCACGCCAAGAGTACGTCGACACCGGCATCTGGATGTCGCTGGTCAACGGCAAGATTCGCCTCACGCAGAACTTTCGCCCCTACAAGGCAGCCAAGTACATCAAGAGCGACGATAGCTTCCTCCAGGTGGCCCAGGTCAAGGAATTGTGCATCTACCCCGGCGACGTCAACCCGCGCATTCGCTGGGAGGGCCTTTTGCCGCGGCCGCTGGAGCCGAAAGACCTCGAAAAAATTCGCGGGTTTGGCCAGGGCGACTTTCAGGCGGTGATCAAGCAGGTCAAGACGACGATCAAAGGCCCTCTCGCCGACAAGCAACCGATCGTGGCTCTCAACTACAAGCGCCTCGGCCGAATCGGCGACGCGTATGTAGCCGAGGATGCAAAGGGAGAACGACTGGTCCTCACGGACACCGGCATGTCGGAGGAGCCGGCAAGCTGTCATTTGCTGTCGCTCTTGCCGCCGGCGACCTTTGAAAGCCAAACGTTGATCGCACGTTTCCGCCACGATCTCGATACGCGAAAACTGCAAATCAAGCCGCTCAGCATCGTCACGCCGACGGCGATCATTCGACTGACGCTGTAGCGCAACGGAATCGGTGTCTCGGTTCTTCCGTGTAACGTCTTCAGGGAATCACGTCCATGAGTATAGCGGTTCTTACTCAGGTCTATCAGGAAATCCGCAGGATCGCTATCGCGGGCAGCGTCGTGGCGCCGGGCGATTTCCGCCTCAAGAAACACTTGGCGCCACTGGAGCAGGCCGGCGCCAAAACTCCTGTCTTCGCCAAGGTCGCGGAAGCGGTCAAGAATGTCGTGGCGAGCAATGAGAAAACGGCGGCCGATGCCGTCCTGGAATTGACGACGCTCGTCAATGCGGTCCTGTACACGCAGGGCGAGACTGGCCTCGCGGGCGATTTCCAGAAGATCGAAACCATCGATCTCGGCGCTCCGTCGACCCAGGCGAGCGCCCGGATGCTCAAGCCGCTCCTTGAAGCATTGACAACGACCGGCGCAGGCCGGCTGGAGCAAATCAAAGACGCATACGAACGCGGTGTGTTTCGCGACTTTCGACTCGTCAAGCCGGCGCTGGCCGCGATCGACGACGTTTACGGCGAACTTGCCTCGTTCATCAGCGACAAGATCCTGCCCCTGTATGGCAAGGCCATCGTGCCGGAGTTGCGCGCCAAACTCGATCTCAATGGCAAGGCCGGGCATCCGCGGCGATTGAAACTGATGCACGCTCTCGATCCAGAGGGGACGCGCCCGCTCGTCAAAGAGGCGCTGGAGAGTGGGTCGAAGGAGGTCAAGGTCGTCGCCATCGAGTGCCTCGGGAGTCATTCCGAGGATCTCAACTTCCTCCTGGAGCAATCGGCCGCCAAGGCGAAGGAAATTCGTCAGGCGGCGTACTGGGCTTTGGCGGCGATCGACAACGATAGCGCGGCAACGGTTTTGCAAAAGGCGGCGGCCGGGAAGGAACTCAATGTCGCCGCCGGGGCGTTGCGCCGCAGCAGGCGCCCCGATGTCATTCGATTCGTAATCGCCGAAGCGGAGAAGACCGTCGCGGGCCTGGCGAAGATCAAGGACAAAAAAGACGTCGGCGCTCAGCTCAATCGGGTCGTGGCGCTGTCCACCTGTTTGTTTCGCCACAAGGACAAAGACACCGAAGCGTTCTTTCTGCGTCTGTTTGGTCAACGGGAAGTGATCGGCAAGTTCAAGGGAGCCACGATTTCCGGCAGCGATCTCAATTCGCATGTGGTCTCGATGCTCGCCAGCGGCACGCGAGCGATGCAAAAGACGCTGGTCGATTCGCATGAGCTGCTTTCGCCGGAAGACCTCGGCGAATCCGTTCAGGCCGCGCGGCGCGGTCTTTCGGCGGAGCAAGTTTACGCCATTTTTTCTCCCTATTTGACGGCCAAGGTAGACGAGAAGAAAAAGCAGCGTGACCCCGCCTGGGCCAAGCGCGAGGCGGTTTGCAATGCGATAGACGACGAGACGTACTATCCGAATTGGCGTTACGCCGACGAAGAGTCCGACGGCCGCGACCGATACGAACTCGAGCGCTTGCCGGAACTCGATCCGCGCTGGCTCGACCTGGCGGTGGCGCTGAAGCGATTGGAGCTTGTGAAAACCACGATTCGCCCGGGACACGCGGGAGCCCTTGCGTATCTGCAGGATGCCTTTGACGAGAGTCTCAAGAAGTCCAAGGCACACTACGACTGCCACGACGTCGTTCATTGCATGTTTCGCGCCGCCCATCCTGGCGCGGTCGAGGCTGTGTTCGCCATCCTCGACAAGCATCACAAGAAACTCGACTACCTGGGATACTGGATGGGCGATCTCGTACGGCAACTTCCCAAGAGCGCGATTCCGCGACTGGAGGCCCTGGTGGCCAAATTGCCCGAGAACGCCGCGAACCAGATGATCGAGTTCATTCATCAGCTTCGCGAAAAGAAGGACGCATGAGCGTCCGGATCGTTATTTCGAACCAAGCTCCCCATCACCGAGGTCGATTCCGATGGCGAAGAAAAAAACCGATGACGAGCCTCTAGGCAACGGCTCTGCCAGGTTTACCGGCGGCATGCTCCGCGTTCCGGCCGAGGCGCTCTATGCCGAGGAAATCGAACACCTGATCAAGGAAGACAAGCACCCCCGGCCCACGGGCTGGAGAATGTCTCCGCGTGCGGTGTTGACCTACATCTGCGGCGGCAAGGCGGGCTCGCGGGAAATCAGCCCCAAATACATCGGCCACCAGCGCCTCGTCGAAATCGCCATCTCGACTCTCGTGACCGACCGGGCGCTATTGCTTCTGGGCGAACCGGGAACGGCAAAGTCGTGGTTGTCCGAACATCTCGCCGCCGCCATCAACGGCGACTCGACCAAGGTCGTTCAAGGAACGGCCGGCACTACGGAAGAGCAGATTCGCTATACGTGGAACTACGCAATGCTCATTGCGCGCGGCCCCAGCCACGACGCCCTCATCAAGAGTCCGATCTTCCGGGCGATGGAGTCGGGTTCGCTGGCGCGCTTCGAGGAAATCACCCGTTGCGCCGCGGAGGTGCAGGACGCCTTGATCTCGCTGCTCTCCGAGAAGCGCATCTCCGTACCGGAGTTGACGACCGAAGTCCCCGCCGCCAAGGGGTTCTCCATCATCGCCACCGCCAACACCCGCGACCGCGGCGTCAACGACATGTCCGCAGCCCTCAAACGGCGTTTCAACATGGTCGTATTGCCCACGCCGTCGACTCTCGAAATGGAAATCGACATCGTCCGCAAACGTGTTCGTGAGTTGGCCGCGAATCTCGAACTTCGCGCAACCGTGCCGACCGACGATGCCATCGAGCAGGTCGTCACCATCTTCCGCGAACTCCGCGCCGGGCAGACGCTCGACGGCAAGAACAAACTGAAAGTACCCTCCGGCGTTTTGTCGACGGCGGAGGCGATCTCCGTGCTCGCCAACGGCATGGCGCTGGCAGGCAATTTCGGTACGGGGGACGTCGTCGCTCACGACCTTGCCGCGGGCCTTCAAGGGGCGGTCGTCAAGGACGAGGAAAAGGACAAGATCGTCTGGCAGGAGTATCTCTCGAACATTTTGAAGAAACGCGGCGCCGAATGGCGGCCATTGTTTACGGCCTGCTCGGAGCACAACTCATGAAGGCCTGGACGATCAATGTCTTTGGCGTTCGCCATCTCTCCCCCTCGGGCGCTTGGCACCTTCGTCAATATCTCGACCGCATTCGCCCCAAGGTCGTGCTGATCGAGGGACTTGCCGATGCGGAAGACATGATTCCGCACATCGTCAAGAAGACGACCAAGCCGCCGATCGCGATTCTCGCCTACACCGATGCGCCGCCGGTCCGTACGCTCGTCTACCCGCTCGCCACTTACAGCCCCGAGTTTCAGGCGATGCTCTGGGCCAAGGAGAACAACGTTCGCGTCGAATACATCGATCTCCCTTCCGATGTTTTCCTGGGTCTGCAAGACCTGGAAATCGAACGCGACAACCGTCTCCCCAAGAAGGCGGGGGAAGACGCCGCCGAGGATAAGGCCGAAGCGGCGCCGCAAGGCGACCTGCCGCCGCAGGCGTTGAGCATTCCCGAGCGAGCACAGTCGATTTACGAGCAGATCGCCCAGCAGGCCGGGGAACCGGACTACGACACCTATTGGGAGCGCCGCTTCGAGCATAACCTGGCCGAGGAAACTTATCGCCGGGCGTCGTTCGAGTTCGGACAGGCGCTGCGCGAGCGCGAGGATCCGCCGATATGGCGCGCGGAGAATCTCGTCCGCGAAGCATTCATGCGGCGCCGAATCGAGGAAGTCTTGGAAAAGGTGAAACCGGCGCAAATCGTCGCCGTCGTGGGCGCCTTTCACGCTCCCGTTCTAACGGGCGAGCATCCCGCCATGACCGACGAGGAATTCGCCTCGCTGCGGCGCCGACCGAGCAAATTGACTTTGATGCCCTATTCGTACTTCAAGCTGTCGACGCAGTCCGGTTATGGAGCGGGCAATCACGCGCCGTCGTATTTCCAGCTTCTGTGGGACATGCTGCAATCTGACGGGTTGCAAGAGTTGCCGATGCACTATCTCGCGATGGTCGCTCGCCATCTGCGCGACGCCGGCACGCATCGCTCGACGGCGGAAGTCATCGAGGCAGTTCGTCTCGCACGCACGCTGTCGGCCCTTCACGACGGCCTGGCGCCGACGCTGCGCGACCTCCGCGACGCGGCGGTGACGCTCATCGGTCATGGCGAATTGGCTTCGATCAGCGAGGCCCTCGCGCGCGTCGATGTCGGCACCGCCATCGGCGAGCTTCCCCGCGGCGTCAGCCGAACGTCGATCCAGGCCGACTTCGATCGTGAAATGGATCGACTCAAGTTCGAGAAATTCCGAACCTCGGTCAAGCAAGAGCTGATCCTCGACCTGCGCGAAGATCGCCGCGCCAAGACCTCAGAATCGGCGTTTCTCGACCTCAACCGCTCGTCGTTCCTCCACCGGTTGCGTGTCCTCGACATCGGCTTCGCCAAGCCGGCGGCCAGCGGGCAACAGTCGGCGACGTGGGCGGAGAAGTGGCTCGTGCAGTGGAGCCCCGAAAACGAGATTGCACTCGTCGAAGCGGTCCTCCTGGGCGAAACCATCGAACTCGCGGCCAGCTTCAAATTCAAGACGAACCTGGATTCCTGCCAGAACATTGCCGCGGCTTCGGACATGGTCGTTGACGCCTGCCAGTGTGGCCTCGGTCAATCCCTGGGCATCGCGCGCAAGCGCCTTCAGGAGTTGGCGGCCGTAAGCTCCGAACTTAACGCCATCGCCCATGCCGCGTTTCAGCTCAGCCAAGTCGTTCGCTACGGCGATGTCCGGAAGTTCGACCCGACGCCGCTTCTGCCTTTGATGGAAGAGTTATTCGTCCAAGGCACGCTCGCGATGCATGCAGCCGCGAACTGCGACAACGCGGCCGCTCAAACGCTGATCAACTCCATCGAGGAACTCAACCGCGTCAGTCTGGAGCATCACGACCGCGTCGAGACCGAACTCTGGCTCGAGCGCCTCAAACGCCTCGCCGACGCCGACGACCGCAATCCGATTCTTTCGGGATACGCTTGCGCCACCTTACTCGAACGCGGCTTGATCCCCAACGACGACCTGGCCCGAGAGGTGTCGCGGCGTTTGTCGCCGGGTATTCCCGCCGACCTCGGCGCCGGCTGGTTCGAGGGTCTTGCCAGACGCAACCGGTATGCACTGCTCGCCCGCCAACCGCTCTGGGAAGAGCTTGGGGCGTACATTCGCTCACTCGATGGCGATCAGTTCAAGCGTGCGCTCGTTTTCCTGCGTCGCGCTTTCGGCAACTTTAGTCCGCAGGAGAAACGCCACATCTGCGAGAATCTGGCGGAGTACTGGGGCGTTCAAGGCGAGACGGCCAGCGAAGCGATCGAACAGCCCTTGACGGAGAAGGAAGAGAAAACGCTTAATGAACTCAACGAGTTCGACTTCAACGACCTCTAACGCCGCGGACGAAACATGGCGACATCCCCCGACTTCGACGACGAACAACTCCGCCGCTGGCGCCTCGTCCTCGGCAAGGATTCGCAAGACTCCCTTGGCGCATGTTCCGAAGGCGGCTGTTCGCTTTCGGCCACCGACGCCGAAATGGACGAAGCCCTTGCCGCCATCTACGACGAGACCGGCGAAGACGGCCAGCCTCGCCAGCGCCAGGCGGGCCTGGGCGGCTCGTCGCCTCGGCTCGCCAAATGGCTCGGCGACATCCGCACTTATTTCAAGGACGACGTCGTTACCGTCATCCAGCAAGACGCCATCGAACGCCGCGGACTCAAGCAGCTTCTTTTCGAACCTGAGATGCTCCGCAACGTCCAGCCCAACATCCAACTTGTCGGCACCCTCATGTCGCTCAGCGGAAAGATTCCCGAACGTACTAAAGAAACGGCGCGCATGGTCGTCGGCGCCGTCGTCGATGACATCAAGAAACGCCTCGAACAACGCATCCGCCAGGCCGTTCTCGGCGCCCTGAACCGCAAGGAGCATTCGCCGCTCCCCAACGCCAGCGCCATCGACTGGAAGTGGACGATCGGCCGCAATCTGAAAAACTACAACGCGGACCTGCAAACCATCATCCCCGACCGCGTCTACTTCTACTCCCGATCCCAACGTTCGAATAGCTGGACCGTCATCGTCGACATGGACCAGAGCGGCTCGATGGCCGATTCCGTCGTTTACGGCGCCGTCACCGGCTCGATCTTCGCCAGCCTTCCCGCGCTGGATACGCATGTGGTCGCCTTCGACACCGAAGTCGTCGACCTAACTGAAAAGTGCGGCAACGATCCCGTCAGCATGCTCTTCGGCGTCCAACTCGGCGGCGGCACCGACATCAACAAGTCGGTCGGCTACTGCGAGCAATTCATCAAGGAACCTAAGAAGACTCTCTTCATCCTCATCACCGACCTTTTCGAAGGCGGCAACCAGGCGCAACTGGTTCGCCGCATGGGGGACATGGTCGCGTCAGGGGTGCGGGCCATTTGTCTGCTGGCGCTTTCCGACAGCGGCATTCCGTCGTACGACGAAAACCTGGCGCGGAAACTGTCCGCGATCGGCGTGCCCTGTTTCGGTTGCACGCCGACACATTTGCCGGAGCTTCTCGAAGGGGCGCTTCGCGGCGCCGACTTGAAGTCTTTGGCCACGAAAATTAGTGAGAGTATCCCAAAATCCGCGAAATGATAAATGAGCCATTGGCGGGAGCCATGTAGAAATAACGGTCGTTTCCGTCTTCGACCACGCTCGGTCACGTCCTTAACGAGGATCCCTCGTTTTTCGCGTACAGTGTCAGCGCGCAGGCGAGGAAAAACGGGTCGTTTTCCAACCGCCGAGCCAAGTGTTCAAGATTCGAGGCCATCGTCGGTCTTCCCTCGTTGCATCCGTTTCTTGATTTTGTTTTTCACTCTATTTACTTCGGCAGTTTTCTCCTTTTTTGGCAAATCGATGATACCCAGCGCCGCGGCGAATGCCGGCGAACGCGATGGACTCCTACTTGGTGGCCTATGACATCTGCCATCCCAAGCGCCTCCGCAAGGTCGCCCGCACCTGCGAAGACTTCGGCTTTCGCAGCCAATCCTCGGTATTCCTGTGCCGCCTTTCCACATCGGACCTTGTACGCCTCAAAAGCCGGCCGTAGGACATTATCAATCTCCAGGAAGATCAGGTACTGTTCATCCCGCGCTGCGGCAAATGCGCCGACCAAATCGAGGCATTGGGGAGGCCGGTGGAAAAGCATAATGCGATGGATGTGGTGGTCGTGGTTTGACATGATTTGACGTGACGTAAAAAGCATGACCAAGCCAAATTTTCTAATTGTTGAGAGCGATATTTCTTGGATTGACGTCGACCAAGAATATATCCCATGACTCTGAAGCTCGTAGATAATGGCCCTCGCTGCGGCCCATTGCGGGCCGAACTGTTCCTGCTTCTCGATTTCCCATTCGGCCATGATTTCGTCCGCGAACTCGGGCGCTTGATCGAGAAATGCGCCACCGAAGTCAAGAACGAATGGACGGTCCACCACAGTCATCACGATGATCCACAAGTCGTTGTCGTAGTCAATTAATTCAGGAACGCTACAACCGAGGATGGTGGTTATGCCGAGTCTCTGCAAACGAAGATGCGCGTCCCTTTCACGGAAGTAGTCGGGTGCCTGCTTGTGCACCTTGATCGCGAATCGGCCAGCTTCGGATTAGCTTTTGGCGTTGAAAACGATACCCTGAATTCCAGCGCCGAGTCCTTTGCCGAGCGTGAATCCGTTCCGGTCGGCGAAATCATGACAACGGCGCAGAAGATCGGAATTCTCCATGATTGCCACCAATCAACAATCGGCCGGCCATTCGGCTATCGTTTGCATGCAGCTTTGCGTGAACGGCCTCATCTTGCCAATAGCGCAGCTAGGGCCGAGCTTCCTTGTCTTGAAAAACCCAATCGACCATCCTCCTGCCGACGCTGTAATCAGCATGTCAATCGACTGTTGCGAAGACCATTGGCGTGTCCGCTTGCCCGGCGGCATCCAAGCCGGCAAACGAAAAACCGCCATTTCCAAATCCTGACGCTTCAATGGGTCCGGCATCCGAAAACTCCGGTTATGGGATGGGGCGTGGCGAAGCGCACCCCCAAACGCTCTGCTTCAATAGGTCCGTATGCGCAGGAAGCTTTCGCACGTTTGATCGAAAAAGGTCACCAGATTCTCGACGATGCTGCGACAAAAAAACAGCTAACCGTGATTGGCCGCAACTACTACTTCAACGCCCAAAGACATCGGCAGACCGAAATGCGAAATCGGCCAGCCCTGATGCGATGCCGGCCCTCTTTTTTCCCGCCGGATCAGGAAGATAGACATTTGTCCGGGTTACTATGTGCTCTCGATAAACTCGTTCCCCTGGAGCGCCATATCGTCGATAAGCGGCACTCTCAGTCTTTCGCAGATATCGCATTCAACCTGGGCCGCTCGGAGTCGTGGGTTCGCCGAATCCACAAAAAAGCACTGGCACGGCTTCGGCGCATGATCCTCGATGACTACGTCGGGTGATCGCTTGACCGGAACAGCTGGCAAAACAAGGAAATTTGGCAATGGACTATCTTCGGTTTGATTTGGCGTTCAAGCATCTAACAAACCACGATCCGTTTCCCTGGCAGTGTGCCCTCTACGAACGCTTCAAGAACCGCGACTTCCCGGACGCCTGCAACCTTCCCACCGGCCTCGGCAAAACCAACGTGATCGCCATCTGGCTGATCGCCTGGCTGAACGAGCCGACGAAAATCCCGCGCCGCCTCGTCTATGTCGTCAATCGCCGCACGGTGGTGGATCAGACAACCACCGAAGTCGAAAACATCCACACGAATCTTCTCACGTTCGACATGATTCCGATGGAGCAGCGCGAGTTGGCCATCAGCACGCTGCGCGGCCAGTTCGCCGATAACCGCAAATGGTCCGCCGATCCTTCGCGTCCCGCGGTCATCTGCGGCACCGTGGACATGATCGGCTCGCGGTTGCTTTTCAACGGCTACAACGTCGGCTTCCGGGGTCGCCCCCTCCATGCCGGCTTCCTTGGCCAGGATGCTTTGCTCATTCACGACGAGGCTCACCTGGAGCCTGCGTTTCAAGCTTTGGTTGAAACCATCCAAAAGGAGCAGCACGAGCGCGAGGGATCCGTCGCCATGCCGTGGCCGAAGTTGCGAGTGATGGCTCTTACTGCAACGCCGCGCGGGGGCGGCAGGGTCTTCCATCTCACGGATACGGAATCGCATCCGCCTGCAACCTTGCCTGAACCAACCGAGCCGCTTCATCATGTCTGGCATCGTCTGGGCGCTCGGAAGGCCCTCAAACTCACGCCAGTCAAACGGGGCGACTTGGCCAGGTCTATCGGCGCGACGGCACGAGATCGATGGAAGGAATCCGGAAAAGCCGTACTCGTATTCGTGCGAACAATTGATGACGTCAAGACGGTTCACGAACAATTGACGGACAAAAACCTCGGCGTGCCGGAAGCTCAGGTGTTGCTGCTGACCGGCACATTGCGCGGGCTGGAGCGAGACGGGATGGTCGATACGGAGGTATTTCGCCGCTTTCAATTGAAGACGCCTCCGGACGGAAAGACAATATACCTGGTCTGCACGTCAGCGGGCGAAGTTGGAGTCGATATCTCCGCCGACCACATGGTTTGTGACCTCACGACCCTTGATAGCATCGCTCAACGCCTTGGCCGCGTGAATCGCCGCGGCGGCCGCCGGCTCCACTCGGCTTGGATTCGCGATGAGTCCGAAATCGATCTCTACTACGAAAGCGACCCGGATCCGAAGCAAAAGGATAAGCCATTCGAAAAAGCACGTTGGCATACGCTTGAGATTCTCAAGCGCCTGCGCAAGAGCGACGCCGACCCATCGCGGCATGACGCTTCCCCGGCCGCGCTCCTTGAGTTGCAGTTGACCGGGGAAGACCGCGAAGCTGCCTTCGCGCCGCCGCCGACCATCCTGCCCGCAACCGACATCCTTTTCGACTCCTGGGCGCTCACAACCATTCGCGACAAGCTGCCGGGGCGGCCGGCGGTTGGCCCGTACCTGCATGGGATTGCCGACAATGTGTCCCAAACCACCATTGCCTGGCGGGCGGAACTCGATTTGCTCAACGACGACGTGAATCCGCAGGCCAAATTGCGAGCCATTTTCGCCAAGCACCGGATTCGGCCCCACGAATCGTTGACCGTTCGCAGCTATCAGGTCACGCGGTTTCTCAAGGAAATCACCGCTGCAAAGGTGCGGCCCGATTTGCTCGATGCGCGCCTGGCCTTGATCTTCAATCGGAACATTGAACTCAGAACGGTCGCGGAACTGATCGAGGATTCAGGCATACTCAACGCCGAACCGACTCTCGTTTTGCCGGCGAGCTTTTGGGGTCTCGATGAGAGTGGGATGCTTAGTTTTGCCAAGTCTCAAGCGCCCGATCGTGCGCGCGTACCATCGCTCGACGTCGCTGACATCGAGGGTTACGAGCGGGAAAAGGAAATGAAACCGCGACTGCGAATTCTGATCAAGGGCGGCGACGATGGCTGGCGCGCGTCGCCGCTCCCAGGTGGGACGCCGCTGCCCGCCGCGCTTGACCTTCGGGCCGATAGTTCGGGGCAACTCGTGCGGAAGGTCGAGAACCAAGCGAAGAAGCTGCGCTTGAAGATTCGCCACAGAGTCTCCATCCAGGTCGATGCGGAAGGTGATGCCGCGTCCGAGTTGATTTGCCTTTCGCCCGTGCCCCAGGAAACCGTGAAATCGGAGCAAACGCTCCGCGAGCACGTTGGCCAAGTCGAGGACGAAGCCGCACGATTCGCTGCCGTTTTGCTTGCCAACGACAAAGTCTTCAATGCCGCGCTCCGGTTCGCCGCTGCCTGGCACGACGAAGGCAAGAAAGCCGAACGCTGGCAACGCTACATCGGCGGGCCCAACGGCGAGGGCGAACCGCTCGGCAAGTCCGCGGACTGGCGCAACCCCAAACTACTGGCCGGCTATCGGCACGAATTCGGCTCCCTTCTGCGCATTTCCGTTGACGTAGCCCACGGGTTTTTCGCCGACGCGCCCGGGACGCTCAACCCACAGCAACAGAGTGACGCGCTCGATCTGGCCTTACACCTGATCGCCGCCCATCACGGTTATGCGCGGCCACACTTCATCACAGCTTGGGACGAAGACTTTCCGAGTGCCGAGTGCGAGACGGCACATGTGGAGTGCATTCGGCGTTACGCTCGCCTGCAACGCAAGTACGGAAGATGGGGTCTCGCATACCTCGAGTCGCTGCTTCGCGCCGCCGATGCCGCCGCCAGCCGTATGATTGGCGTTGATCCCGAAGTCGATGATGACGACGAAACCCTCACCAGCGACGGAGGCGAGTCATGAGCGAACCGATGCGCGTGAATGTGGACGTGACCAACCCCGGCCAGTTCTTCGCCTGCTGCGGGCTGCTGGAGCTGGCGGATCGGATCGACCGATCCGCCACGGGATTCTTTGAGCCGGGCTGCTTTGTGATCGACGCCGATGTTTCTCACGTTTTGCAAGCGCTTTTTCAGTGTGACGTGATCGTCGAAGCCAAAGACGGCGCCGATGATGAGGAAGATGGGAGCGACGATGAACCCGATGTGGATGCACATCGCGGGCGCACCTATCCGATGATTCTTGGCGACCCGTTCCACTTGCGGCTGGACTGGTAGAACACGAAGGTCGCCCAGGACCAAAAACTCAAAACCTGGACGGCCGGCCAACGTGTCACCGACCTGCTGAGGGAGCATCACGAGAAAAAGAAACGACGCGGAAAAACCGAGTTCCTCCCTCTGCCATCGATGCGCGACCACTTTGCGGCCGTCGTACTCAAACATTCGGGAGATTGGCTTCGGGCGGCCGAGCCGATCAAGTCCCCTGCGGCTTTCAATTTCGATAGTCGCATGGCACGGAATAACGCCCTCGACCTCGGATTCCCCAATAAGGTTGCCGACAGTACATTCGCATTCTCGCCGGCCGTCGACGTTCTTACATTGTTAGGTTTGCAGCGTTTTCGCCCATTGACCGTCGAAACGTGGACGCGCAACCGATATTTCGCATGGAACCGACCACTTTCAGTTGAGATCGCCGCGGTGGCGGCGCTAGGACTCATTCCGCAAGTGACCACCCAGTGTTTCGAGTTTCCAATACTACGGCGTGACGCCCAGGGCCGCTTCAAGCTCTTTGGCCACGCTCAACCCGTAAGGAGAACCAATGAATGACACTTTCGACAGTCTGCTTAAGGAAGAGGGGCCGGCGGCCATTGTGCTGAAGCAATGGCTCAAACCCGTTGACGGCGGCGTGATTTTCCCGCCAACGTATGCGAACCCGCGGAAGGGCGATCCGCCTGTCTACAACATTGATCGCTTCGGCGAAACCGTTCGGCTCGGAAAAAGGTTCACTAAGTTCGAAAAGACCCACGCGTTCATGGATGAGACACGCACCGAAGAAGGCAAAGAGCATTCCGTCTGCGTCATTGACAGCATCCCCTCTCAGGCAAATCGAATCGAGCCGGCCTTCGGGAGAATGACCGACAGGGAAGGCAAACCGATTCGCCTCGTTCCGAAGGTCGTCATAACGGCCAGGATAACGACAAAGGCTGACGGGAAAGATGTTCAGGAGGACGTCCCGATCGACCTGCTTGATGCTGGTCACCGTGCTGCCGATGCGATCGTTCAGCTTTCGTCGCTGCGTGACGACATCACGAAGGCGATCAGGGCACGGCGCCAGGGCGACCCCACTCCGTTGGCAAAGCTGGCGCCAACCTCGCTGTTATTCGGTATGTGGGACTCGCGCGAATCCCAAGAAAAGGTGCCGCGCCTGATCAATTCGATCATCCGCGCCTATGACGTGCTTGAATACAAACGATCGTCGCAATTCAACGCAGCCATTGACTTCGAGGCAGCAGGCGTTGTGCCTGGAAAAGGTGACAAGAAACTATCCGCGGTTGGCATGGACAGCGCACCGGCTGCCTTTACGCTCGGCGGTGTCGAAGCGCGCGGGGGCATCTGCCGCACGGCAACCCTCAATCTCTGTACTCTCCGCGACATCATCAGCAAAACCAACGAGGAAACCGCCAAGCTTCAACGTTACATGCTTGGGCTCGCGCTGGTCGCCATGACCTATTTCGACGGCAAAACGCTCAACCTTCGACAGGGGTGCCAACTCGTCGCCGAACCCCAGAGGCCGATGACTCGAACCGTTGTCTTCGCCGATGGAACGGAGAAGCCATTCGATATCGACCGCGACTCGGCTCTCGCGTTTGCGGCCGGAGCGGCCAAGGAATTCGGTGTCGGCGATGATCGCCCTGATGCCAAGTTCGATACCAAACTTGCCAAGGACGTGCTCAAGAAGACGAAGAAGGACGAAAAGGATGCCATCACATGAAGCGCTACCTTGTCCTGTCCATCCGCTTTCTCGATGACCGCTACCACGGACTGACGAACCAAGGCGAAAAGGCGGAATGGCCTCCATCTCCCTTCCGCCTTTTCCAGGCCATCGTCGCCGGCAACGCATGCGGACCCGTACTTTCCGAATCGATTAGAGCCGGCCTCAACTGGCTTGAAGGTCTCGATCCTCCTGCCATTATTGCACCGCTTGCGACTGAAGGCTTGGAACGGCTGACTTACGTGATCAACAATTACTCCCATAAAGATGCGGGAAGTCGAGCGCCAAAAACCATTCGCCCCATGCTTCTGAATGGTGACCGGCTTCTGCAGTATGTTTGGTCATTCGACTCGGATGCCGCTCATGCCACGAGTTATGCATACGGGATCGCTTCCGCCGTACGGCGCATTCGCTGCCTCGGCTGGGGAATTGACATGGCAATTGGTTCGGGTTCAATTCATGACGAAATACCGACCACGACGGAAACGCGTACACTCTTTCGACCTTGTTCCTCACAGAGCAGAAACGGTGTTGATCTTCGAACGCCGACCATTGGATCCCTCCTCAGTCTAGTGCGGACCTATGCTGATTTCCTTAATCGGTACGAAACACCGGAGGTGACACGAATGGAATCAACAGCCCACTATGCGCCTGTGTTGTATCGTCCCGACTCAGCCCGCCCCTTCGCCGCCTTCCGCCTCCTCGACCCCGATTCCGGCAAGCCGCAGTCCTTCCCCGCCTGGCGTGCCGTTGCCGTTGCCGGCATGATCCGCGGCGCGGCGCATCAGGCGGCCAAGAACGCGGGGCGGGATCCCAAATGGATCGGGGAATTCGTCTGCGGGCATCACGATGGCCCCGATTCGTTTCCGCGCTTTTCTTATTTGCCGTTGCCATCCATTCAGCCGATTGTCGGCGTCGGCAGGATCAGCCGCGTGCTGATTGCCGAGCCGATCGGCGGCGAGGGTCGGGAGGTTGCCTGGATCAAGCGTTCGCTCACGGGTCGGAAGGCGCGGAGTGAACAGGGCCAGGATGCGTTGCTCGTGCCGCTGACGCGCGACAACGTACTGCACAACTATGTGCGGACCGCGCAAACCTGGACGACGGTCACTCCCGTTGCCCTTCCTGGGTCAGACGACGGATCGCCGAGCAAGACGGCCAAGCTCCTGGAAAAAATGTTGCGCCATGCCGGTTACTCGGTGGACTCCGTCGAAAATCTCGATTATCATCGCGTTCCCTTCCTGCGCGGCGCGGAAGACGCCAAACGTTATCGGCCGGGCGCGCCGCATCACCTGGCGAACTGCACGATGTATCACATGCGCGTTCGCTGGAAGTTTCCAATGAGCGGCCCCATTGCGCTGGGCGCCGGCCGCCATTGTGGCCTGGGCATCTTCGCCGCCAAGGACGAATGACGGAGTGTGCTTTTGTTGCCGAACGCCCCGCGAGCGGCAAGGTGATGAATTCGCTCGATCAAGAAGTTTGAGCGCAAAGTTCTTTGACAACACAAGTTTCCGGCAATTTTCCCATCCGTCCGGGTCTCGCGAGTCACAAGTACCTACAAATGAAAGGAGTTTCGATCATGAGCCTTCCATCCGAATGTGCCTCACCTCCACCACGCGGCCAACCTCTCGCGGAGCCGCATGTAAGTCCTGATAGTTGTCAAAGTTCGGAGGTCGAGGCCTAACCGGCGTTCTCGGACGCCGGACCCATTGACGCCACAAGCAGAGACTTTCGGCCGTGCGCGAGGTGGCGTCCCTAACCGGCGTTCTCGGACGCCGGACCCATTGACGCAACCCCGCGATCACACCGCCAAAGCATGCGAACGGCCAGATGTCTTCCGCCCCGGTATTTGCTTGCGACGGACAATAACCGGGGTATCATCGAATGGAATGGGCACTGCCCACCGCAAACAGGTTCGCAGTTTCAACATTCCCGGGCATGCCCACGCGTTGACGTTTTCGTGCTTTCGATGGCTGCCTCGCTTGAGCCGAGATCGAACGCGGCGCGGCTCGGTTTTTTGCCGGGGAGAGTAGAGTGCCAATCCGCATGGACGAGTGGCCGTGCCTGTGGCCATGAGGAATTCGCGGGCGCTTCCCATGCTTTCGCGGTGCAAATGCCGGCGATTTTGACTTTGCGAGGGAACCGCGATAGGATGGCACGCACCACGATATGGCCATGCCATTTTGCCGAATTTCGCGATACGCTTGCCGGCTGGCCTGCATGGGTGCAGGGCGTGGAATACCCGCAATGCCCGCGTTGCAAGCGCCAAATGATGCATGTCTTCCAGGTTGACTCCGAGGACAACATCCCGTTCATGCTTGGGGACGTTAGGTGTGGCCACATCACCCAATGTCCAGAGCATAAGGAGGTTGTAGCCTTCGGTTGCGCATGTTCATAAGGCCGGCGACCTCCCCGTTCGGGCGGGACAATGCCGAACGCCCGCCGGGCAAATGAACGAATTGGCACGTCGAGAAGGCGGGGCGACATCGCTCAGCGTGGGAAAGATCCTTGAAGCAACCCCTTCGGGGTAGGCGCTGGCGTGGGCGGCGTTTACGCAGGGGGACGGGGCCAGCATGAATTGCTTGATCGCGTCGGCTCTCTGGCCGAGGCCTCCGGTTTTTCAAGGACGACGGCCAATCCGGAACTTGCGGTGACGGTTGGGATTGGGTACGCTGTGTGGATGCGGAGTGCTGCGAGTGCGTGCGTTGCGCGAAGGGGCTAGGCTCCTTTGGAAGCGGGCACGAAACAGTGCGGATCGACCAAGCAAGGGGGGATGGTCATGCTCAGGATCTCGGTTGACGGGCAGGCGCGCACTTGTCGAGGGCGGAGTCGGCGGGAGTTTCTCCAGGTCGGCAGTCTCGCGCTGGGCGGCTTGACATTGTCGCGGATGCTCCAAGCGCAGGAGAGCAGTCGTGGAATGGTCAAGGACAAGGCGGTCGTCTTGCTGTTCTTGCAAGGCGGCCCTTCGCAGATTGAGACCTTCGATCCGAAGATGACCGCCCCGGCGGAAATTCGCAGCATCACTGGGGCAGTCCAGACCCGCTTGCCCGGCGTCAACTTTGGAGGCACGTTTCCCCGGTTGGCAGCGATGGCGGATCGCCTGGCGGTCGTGCGGTCGTTCGCATCGGGCAACGCGGATCACCAAAACTACCTCACCGTGGCGGGCGGCGACAGTCCGGCGCGGGCGCCCATGGGGACGCTCTATTCCCGAATCGCGGGGCCCAATCATCCACAAAGCGGGATGCCGAACAATGTCATCCTCCCCGCGGAGGCAGTCAGTCCGGGCCTGAGACTGCAACAGAATTTCGAGACGCAGTCGCTGCAAAAACTCATCACCGCCGGTCAACACCTTGGGGCGAATTTCTCGTTTTTCGATCCTTCCGGCGGCGGCGAGTTGCGGCAGAATCTCGAGTTGCGCATACCGCGCGCCCGCTTGGCGGATCGCCGGGCTTTGTTGCAACGACTCGACACTTTCCGCCGCGAATCCGACCGCACCGGGGCGTTCGATCATGCCAACGCCTACGATCAACAAGCGTATGACCTCTTGCTGCGCGGCGTGTCGCAGGCGTTCGATCTCGCGCGGGAAGATCCTCGGGTGCTCGGACGGTACGACACCAGCGGACTGTTTAACATGACCGAGGTCAATCGCTGGGGCGACATGCGTCGTTCGTCCAATCTATTGGGCAAGCAGATGCTGCTCGCGCGTCGACTGGTCGAGGCGGGTTGCGGCTTCGTCACCGTCATGGATGCGGGTTGGGATATGCATTCCAACAACAACAGCCCGCGCGACATGGGCGGCATGCATTGGCTCGGTCCCCAGGTCGATCATGCCGTATCCGCGTTCTTGAATGACATCGAGGCGCGCGGCCTGAGCGACAAGGTTTTGCTGATCGTCACGGGCGAAATGGGACGCACCCCGCGCATCGGCCGTAACGGCGGCAGGGATCACTGGGCCAGTCTCACGCCTCTTCTGCTCGCGGGCGGGGGGCTGCGCATGGGACAGGTCATTGGGCAGTCCGATCGTCAGGCAGGCACTCCCGCCACGGAACGTTACACGCCCCGACATCTACTCGGCACGGTCATGGAGACGCTCTTCAACGTGGGCGAGGTCCGGTTGGCGTCCGACTTGCCGCGCGACGTCGTCAATGGCGCCAGCGCCGGCTTGACGATCCGCGAGTTGTTCTAATTCACCGAGCTTGGACAACGCGCGCAAGCCGTGCATGTCGTCCAGGCTCGGCATCCCGCCTGCCCTCTGCACACCTCAATCACGCGAGAAACACATGACGTTTCGAGCCGTTCTTATCGCGGGTTTTCTCGTCGCGGCGACAACGCATTTCGGGCGCGCGGATGAGACGAAAGGTCTTGGCGATCCGGGCCCTTTGATGAAATTGCGCATCGATGGCGGGCGCGCGGCCGATGGTTCCTTCCGTCTGGAAGGACGCGATTGTCGGCAACAATTGCAGGTAGCGGGGATATACGAATCCGGTCAGGAGCGCGATCTAACTCGGGCGGTACGGTTCGTGTCCGCGCCGGCCGGCATCGTCGCGATCGACGCGTCGGGCCTGGCGACTCCCCTCAAAGAGGGGCAAGCGACCCTGACGGTCGAGCACGGCGGCATCGCGGTCAGCACAAAGGTAACGACGGCGCGTCTGCTTGAAGACATTCCGATCCACTTCGCCAATCAAGTGGTGCCGCTCTTCACCAAGTTCGGCTGCAACGCGGGAGGCTGCCACGGCAAGGCATCCGGTCAGAACGGCTTCAAATTGTCCCTGCTCGGATTCGAGCCGGAGGAGGACTACGAGTATATCGTCAAGGAAAACCGCGGGCGACGGATTCTTCCGTCAGCGCCTGCGTATAGCATGTTGCTTCTCAAATCCACCGGCGGCATGGCGCATGGCGGAGGCAAGAAGTTCGACATCGATTCCCCCTCCTATCGCGTTTTGTCGCGCTGGATCGAGCAAGGCGCGCCGTATGGGCAACCGACCGATCCCGTCATCACCCGCATCGAAGTCATCCCCGGCGAGAGGTTGCTGAACCGCGACAGCGATCAGCAATTAACCGTAATCGCGCATCAAAGCGACGGCACGAAGGTCGACGTGACCCGTCTGACGCAGTTCGAGTCCAACGAGCAGGATCTCGCAACTGTCAGTTCGGTTGGATTAGTTACGACGCGCGACGTTCCAGGCAACTTCGTGATCCTGGCACGCTACCAGACGCACGTTGACGTCTTTCGGGGAATGACGCCGCTGGGGGCCGAGGTCGGGACGTTGCCGCCGGAAAAGAATTTCATCGACGCGCACGTTTACCGTCAACTCAAGAAGCTTGGTTTGCCCCCCTCTCCCCTATGCGACGACGGCACGTTTCTGCGCCGCGTGACGATCGACATCGCGGGTCGTCTGCCCACGCTGGACGAGACGCGGACCTTCCTTGAGGAAAAAGGCGCGG
>Ga0163144_10005808_pt1 | contig 27430 bp, 27 predicted proteins | sample OliLak19BULKMAT1_FD_123175 | JGI IMG/M metagenome (GOLD analysis project Ga0163144, IMG submission 123175) | Freshwater microbial mat bacterial communities from Lake Vanda, McMurdo Dry Valleys, Antarctica - Oligotrophic Lake LV.19.BULKMAT1 | ecosystem: Environmental > Aquatic > Freshwater >... | reverse complement strand
GGCTGGCGCCTGAGGAACGAGCACCGGAAGCCTGCTCTTGCAGGCTGAGGAGCGGAGTGACGAGGCCGCCAGCCGCAGCGAGAGTATCGGCTGTCGCAGTACAGTTGTTTCTGAACAGGCCCTTAACGTCGGTACGTTTGGCACAACCCACCTCGCGAGCCTGACAATAGCGCGTTGTGCGCGCGGAGGTAGAAAGGAGCTCGCCGTGGACATTGCCAAGCCCCGCATCGATGCCGGAATCGAGCAAACCCTCTCTTTCGACGAGACGACTGGCGTTCTCGCCATTGGCTGGAGTGCACGTCCGTCTGTAAACCTGGGCTCATCGCTCGCCTACAAGCTGAGCCATACTGACGCTAGAGCGCTGGTGTCGGCGCTCTCGGCCTTCGCGGCCAGCAAGCAGTAATCTTGGGCTCATGTGCCGACGGGCACACGAGAGATCGTTTGCTGCGTAAAGCGGGTCGCAGCCTGTGACCCAGCGACAAAGGGGAGCTGGTGAATACCGTCTCCGCGCGTGAGCTTGCTGACGAACATGCGCGCCTCGAACGCCGCACCGTCTTTGACGGCACCGGTGGAGATCTCGGGGCTGGCGCTGGTGATCGCGGGTCCGGCCTACAGACACGCGAGCCCGGGCACCGACTCGAAATGCCCGTCGCGCGTGTACAGCACGAGGCCGTGCTCGACAGCGATGGCAGCAATCCAGAGGTCGTTCGTGGGAATGGGACGACCTTTCGTGCGCAGCACGTGGTGGAGCGCAGCGTAGCGGTGAGACACGGCTCCATCGACGCCGACCGTGAGCACTCCGTTCTGGGACAGGAACCACGACAAGCGCTTCTCGTTGTCGGCGGGGCGCCTGCCCCGTAGAAAGCCAGAGCGGATCTCGCCGAGTGCGATCGACGGAACGTAGAGAGATTCGGCGCTCTCCAACTGCGTGAGGACGTCGTCGATTTCCGCCAAGGCATCCGAGAGGCGGTTCGTATCGAGCAAGAGCTTCATTTCCAGAGCTCGGCATCGATGCCGCGGTCGTCGACGAGGAACCGATCGAAATCGGCCGCCTCCTTCTTGCTCCACGCCCCAGGCATCCGACGGAGACTTCGATACTTCTGCGGCTGGCCGACACTTTGCGCGAGCGCCTCGAGCGCGACCTGGTTGACGCTCTTGCCTAGCTTTCGCGCCCGCGCCCGGAGAGCCTGATCTACCAGTGGAGGAACACCGCGGAGCGTGTACTGCATGCATGAGACGCTAGCAGCTGCCTGCATGGTCTGCCATCACGGAGCAGCGCTCGCGGTGGGGCCCCTACTCACCAATGCTCTTGTCGCTTCGGACGACACACACGCTCCAAAGTCTCATGACCCTACTTTCGGGGACCAAAAGCGGCCTGTAGCAGCGTGTCGTCGAAGCCCTCGGGGTGCCTGCCGTTCGCGTACGCGAAGAGCGCCGTATTGAACACGGTGGTCGCGACCGAGAACAACAGCACGACGCCAATGAAGTAAATGACGCTGACAATCAGCGCCACGAGCACGCCCCAGCCGCCGAGCGGGCCCAGCACCATGAACAGACCGACCGCCATGACGACACCCAGCAGCAAGAACAAGAACTGAATCAGGCCGAGGCCCACGCTGCGCACGAGGCTCTCGCCCCAGGTTCGCTGTAGCGTTGCCATGGATCGTTTGATCGCCTCGACCGGGCCGAGGTCTTCGTAGACCATGACCGGCACGACGAAGATCGTCATCACGCTCCACACCCCGCCGATGATGGCGCGAGCGATGGAGATGACGATCTTTCCGACGCCGCCGGCTCGTTCAGCGACGCGATCGAGCGCGTGCAAGAACATGCCGACGGTAGCGGCGACCATGCTCCACGCGAAGATGCGACTGATACGCGAGAGGGCGAATTTGAAGCTCTGGCCGAAGGTCGCGTCACCACCTTCGAAGCGTGTCTTGGTCGTGAAGACGACACACACGTTGAAGAAGGTCGCGATGAACGCGAGCCCCAGGTAGGTCACGAACATCAGGACATAGTCGAGAACCGAGAGCGCGACATTGGCGGGGTTTCCCCGTGAAGCTTGCTCGGTGAAGCGTACAATCACGGTTGGAAAGAGCAGCGCGATCGAGAACGCCAAAGACGACAAGCCCGCCAGCAGCGGAAACAACAGCATCTCTTTGTCCTGCTTGATCACCGCGAAGCTGACCTTCGTCAGCTGCCAGCTTCTCGAGAATACGCCCATGTCCCGTGCCTCCTTGCGGCGCAGCATCGTAGGATGTGCCGCCGATGTCCATCGTCCTCGAGCGACCGCTACTCTTGCCGCACGCGCTGGCGCGCCGCCACCTTGCCGGCGACGTCCGCCTGGTCGTCATCCACGACACTGACCGCTTGGTACATCACCGCGTGTCGGAGCGTACTTGGGCGGTGCTCTCCGCAATGGACGGCACGCGCGACGTGGCCGGTCTCGTAGCGTACGCGGCACTGCTCGGGGTCACCGTCTCCGACGCCGAAGTGCTGGAGCTAGTGGCCGATCTCGGGGAGAACGGCCTTGTCGGGGAGAGGCGAGCCGAACGAAAAGAAGCGGAAGCGAAGCCCGCAGCCAGCGCAGATCTGCCCATTCGGCAGCTACCCGGCTTCAGTTTCGCGTGCGACGGCAAGGGTGGTTGCTGCAGGTTCTATCCAACCATCGCATTTTCGCCGCTCGATGCTGCGCGCGCCCGCAGCCACCAGCCCGGTGTGCTCGACGGCGGCGTGGACGAGACGCGCGTATTTCTGCCAATGGCGGGTCACGCTCGCAACATGCTCGCCGTCACGCTGGTGAATGGTCGCTGCGCCTATCTGCAAGACGACCTCGGCTGCGGCATTCACGCTGTCTCTGGCGCGAACCAGAAGCCACTCGGCTGCCGCACCTACCCCGCGCGTTTCATCGACGATGGTGAGGCGATTCGCGTGGCTCCATGGCTCGAGTGTGCCTGCATCTTCAAGAGCGGCACCAGCCCGTCGGACACGGGCGCACCGCTACTCGACGGCACCCTCACGCGACGCTCCGCGCTCGACCCGGCGTTCTTCATCGAGTCCTTGCCGCTCGAAGTGCTGGTCGGCTCGGGTCGGCGCGCCAGCCGCAGCGAAGTGGTGCGCTGGGCAGACGCCGTCGCCGAGGCTCCGCTCGGGACCGACGGGGTCGCCGTGTTTCTCGCGCTCTCTCGTGCGCTCGAGCTGTACGGTCTCGACGCTTCAGCGAGCCGCGACGCACTCGCTGCGCCGCCGGCCGCGACCGAGGGCGACTTCCAAGCCGCGCTGTTGGCGTTCACTCCCCACGCAGAGCGCTTCGCTGCCGAGACCTGGCGCGCACCGAACGATCTGGTGAGGGTCACCACCACGGCGCTTTCGAGCTCGGTCAGTCTGCTGGGCTCGCTGGCTGACGAGCTCGTGGCAGGGCCCGGAAGCGAAGCCGAGCGCTTCTACGTGCGCGCCGTGCTCTTCGGCCACCAATTGGTGCAGCCAAAAGCGCTGAGACCGATGAGCCTGCTCGCCTTCGACAGAGCGTTTCGGCTGCTGCTCGCCCGCTCGCTGGCGGTGGTGGCTTCGCTCGCAGATCTCGAGGACCCGACGTTTCAGTGGCCCATCGCGCTGATCGACGCGAGCTTGCGAGGCTACGGCCTGTCGATCTACATCCGCGACTTGGCGGTCGACGCGAGCGACGCTGTTGAGCAGTCTCAGTCTTTGCTGAAGTAGTCCTGGCCTTGGTAGTTGCCGGTGCGCTCTTTCTCGAGCTGCATCAGCACGTCGTTGAGCAGCACCGAGGCGCCAAAGCGGAACATGTCCGGGGTCAGCCAGGCGTCGCCCAGCGTCTCTTTGACCATGCACAAGTAGTGCAGCGCCTGTTTGGCCGTTCGAATGCCGCCAGCCGGTTTCATGCCGATGCGCTTGCCTGTCGCATAATAGAAATCTCGAATTGCCTCGAGCATCACCAACGTCACCGGCGGCGTAGCGGCAGGCTGAATCTTGCCGGTCGACGTCTTGATGAAGTCGGCGCCGGCGAGCATCGCGATCTGGCTCGCCTTGCGCACGACATCGTAGGTGCCGAGCTCGCCTGTCTCCAGGATCACCTTCAAATGGGCCGGGCCGCACGCCTCTTTGATTGCGACAATCTCGTCGAAGATCGAGTTGTACTTGCCGGTCAACATCGCGCCGCGATCGATCACCATGTCGATCTCGTCGGCACCGAACTCGACCGCGCGCCGCACGTCGTCGAGCTTGACCGGCAGCGGTGACAGCCCGCTCGGAAAAGCCGTGGCGACGCTGGCGACCTTGACAGTCGAGCCTTCGAGCGCCTTCTTCGCGACCGACACCATGTTGGGGTAGACACACACCGCAGCACACGACGGCGTGCCCTCTGCCTCGTGCGGCCAACGTGCCTTCTGGCACATCATCATGACCTTGCCGGGGGTGTCTTTGCCCTCGAGCGTGGTCAGATCGATCATCGAGATCGTGAGCTTGAGCCCAGCGACCTTGGCTGCTTTTTTGATGCTGCGTTTACCGAGGGCAGCAGCGCGCTCTTCGACGTAAACCTTGTCGACGGTGGGGGCGGAGAAGTCGGGGTACACGGTGGCGAGAAGCTACCAGACTCCTCCGCTTGCATCGAGCCGCGTTCGAGAGGAGAAACAAACACGATGTCCGACGCCCCGCCTGCGGTTCTGGAACGGGTCGAAACCATCCGCTCGAACGGCCTCGATCACGCTGTGCATCGCTTCGAGGTCGGGGGAGCTGCCGCCCGGCCCACCATCCTGCTGCTGCACGGCTTCCTCGATAGCGCGAAGACCTTCGATCTGTTGGCAGCACCCCTCGCCCGTGCAGGCTTCTCCGTGGTGGCGCCTGATTTTCGAGGCTTCGGCCAGAGCAGTCGCGTTCCGGAGGGCGGCTACTACCACTTCGCCGATTACGTCGCGGACCTCGACGGCATCCTGCGCGTCGTCGCGCCCGAGCGGCTCTCGATCGTGGCGCACAGCATGGGCGGCAGCGTCGCGACGCTGTACGCAGGCGCCCGCCCCGACACAGTCGAGAAGCTCGTGATCATGGAGGGGCTCGGCCCCATCAGCGACCCGCCCGAGATGGCGGTCGATCGCATGCGCCGCTGGCTCTCCGATTTGATCCGCATCGAACGCACGCCTCGCCCGCTGCGTTCGATCGATGACGCCATCGATCGGCTCGCTGTCACCCACCCCCGGGTCGATCGCAAGATCCTCGCCTCGCGTGCGCCGCGCCTCGTCGTGCAAGCCCCCGATGGCAGCCTGCGCTGGGCGTGGGACCCGCTGCATCGCTCGATCTCCCCCACGCCCTTCAATGCCGACATCTTCGCGGCGTTTCTGCGCAGCATCACCTGCCCGACTCTGTTTTTGCACGGCGGCCCCACCGGCTGGCACCCCCCCGACGAAGAGCAACGCCTCGCCCAGATCGCGAAGCTCGAGCGCGTCGAGATCCCCGACGCCGGTCACATGATGCATTGGACTGCGCCAGACGCCGTCGCAAAGGAGATCATTCGCTTCGTGACGACCCGCTACGAATGAATCACGACCACAGTCTGTGCTTCGCCCGGCTCGACCTTCTTCACGTGCCAGTCTTCCGGAACGCTGGGCTCCGACCAGTCGAATAACCATTTCGAGTCAATGGGCGACAGGTTCACGCAGCCGGCGCTCTTGCGGTCGCCGAAGGCGTCGTGCCAATAGGCGCCGTGTAGCGCGTAGTCCTCGAAGAAGACCTGCGTGTACATCACCTCGGCGTGGCTCGCGCCGGGGCGGTTCTCGGAGCGCATGGTGGCTGTCTTCAGCTTCGAGTGAATGGCGTATACGCCGTTGGGTGTCGATGATGCCGGGACCATCTTGTCGTCTGCGCCGAGCGCGGCGCGACCGGCGGAGATGAGCGTCACATACACGGGGCGCTCACCTTCGTACGCCACCAACCAGCCGCCGACCGTGCTCACCTCGACCCAGGTGCGCCTGCCGGTGCCAGGTAGGCGGCGCGGCAGCTCACGTTTCGGGTCGACCACGAACACGTCACTCTGCCTCACGAACGTGCCAGCTTCGTCGGTCTCCAGCAGCACGTCGGCGCCGAGGCTGCTCTTGCCTTCCCCGAATGCAATGCGCGCGCGCGGCGCGAACGTTTCTTCGGAGGGCAACAGGGCGCCGCCGGCTGCTCGCCGGTACTTCTTGGCAGCAATCTTGCGCACGAAACCGAGCGGAAAGCGCACGCCCTCTTCCAGCGGAGCGCCGTGAAACTCGGAGCGTGGGAATTTTTGCACGCGGACTCTTGGAATGACCGCGTGGTCCCACGACAAGAGCCATGCGCGGTCGTCGTGGTCGAACTCGTGCACGTAGGCGATGGTCGATCCGAGCGGGATGTTGTCGTCGCTCTCCAGCACTGCCGCTGGCGGCTCGTAGGAGGCGATCATGGCATTGCCGCTCAATGACAGATCGACCCCGACCAGCCTGGGATCGATCTTCGCGATCGCGGCCGGGTCCCTTGCCGCCCGCGCCCGCTCGATGCGACCGAGGAGGGCGTCGAGGTTGCCTTCTTTGGCGCGCTGATCGCGCGGGCTCGGCACGGAGCGATAGCGCACGGTCTCCAGCGATTTTGCGTATTCGAATGGCCAGGGCGAGCGTATGTCCGGCGCATACGCTTCCAAGCGCACGACCTCGGGGTCCTCCGCGTCCAGCGTCGCGTCTCGCCCGACACACACCCAGCCTCGCGGCGCGACAGGCACCCAGGTCGCACACACGCTACCAGTACCCGCCTCTGGCGTTCGCCGATCGCGGCTGAGCGCGAGCGATTGCCCGAGCGTGATGTAGCCGAGCCATTCGCTCTCCGCCTCCGGCTTCTTTCGGATCCAGACGAAGCGCGCCTTCGCGTGCACACGCCCGCGATCGGGGCTGGTGGTGGTCTCCGCGCGCGAACGCGTTCGCGCATCCATGCCGTCCACGAACCGCGAGCCACTCGCATCGAACGACTCTTGCTGTTGCTTGCGCGTGGGCCCACGGCGCCAGTCGCTGCAGCCAATCAGCGACACGACCAACAAGATCAGCTGCCAGAGCCCCACACGCGACATGCCGCGGGCAGGTTAAGGTGGGTGGAAGGAGGAGGCCAACTTCCAGCAAAATTGCAATTTTCCTGGGTCGATCCGTAATGGCCGCCTCTATGCTGGGCTCTCACGGCGAGGAGGCTTCGCATGGTCCTGTGGCAGAAGAATACTGGCTGGTCGTTCGTTTTCACCGCAGTGCTAGCTGCCACCGCAGCGTTCGCAGGCTGCTCGGATGACGGCACCAGCGCAGCCGGCGGCAACGGCGTCGGCGCGAACGGCAACGCCGGCAACCAGAACACGGGAGGCAGCGGCGCTGGCTTCGGAAGCGGTGGCGGCATTCCCACCGAGCAAGTCATCGTGATCGAGCCACAGACGTTCGAGCTCACCGTCACGGACGGCGTGATCGTCACGCAAGCGCTGACAGCAACGCTGCAGGGCCAAGACGTGACCAGCCAGGTGCAATGGTCGTTCGAGAAACCCAATGTCGGCGACGTCACCGCCGCATCCTTCGTCCCCACTGGCGTCGTCGCCGGGTCGGGGAAGGTCACGGCCACGTTGGGCAACTCCAGCGGGCAAGCGACTGCGACTGTCTTCATCAAGAAGACCGTCGGCGTCGGCTCGATCACCCCCGAGCAGAAAGACGCGCTCGACAACCCGCAGGGCGGCGCCGACCCGGCGATGTCGGTCGTGTACCCCAACAACGAGACCGTCTTCCCGCTCGATGTATTGGCGCCCGAGATCATGTGGAATGGCTCGCAAGCAGGCGACGCCTTCAAGCTCACCATCAAGGAAGAGTTCTACGATTACACCGAATATTTTGCCACGGCTCCTCCCGGCCGCCATCTGATCGCCGAGGCAGATTGGGCGAGCATCGGCTCGAGCGGCGGCGGCGCCAACGCCGACCCGGTGGCAGTCGCATTGAATCGCTGGAGCAATGGCAACGCGTTCAGCTCGGCATCGCAGACCTGGCACATCGCCCAAGGCAAGCTCAAGGGCGCCATTTACTATTGGGAGCTGCCGGACGCCTGCGGCGGCGGCAATGGGCGCGTGCTCAAGATCAAGCCCAACGATCCGGTGCCGGAGGAGTTCTACCAACCCGGCGTTTGCTGGGGTTGCCACACTGTCAGCCGCGACGGCGCGAAGATGATGGCCACCTTGGAGAGTGGTTCGCCGTTCCCGCAGGTGACGATCGATCTGACCACCACCCCTGCGGTTCCATCCACGATCGGGCCGGGCGTGATGGGCGGAACCTTCAGTGCCTTCAACGACGCAGGTGATCGCATTGCCGTCAGCACCGACGGCGGCGCCGGCGATCTGATTCGCATCGTGGACGGCAACACCGGTGCTGAGCTGAATCCCAATGCGATGGGCACCGGTTGCGGCGAGCCGGCGTGGTCCCCAGACGGCACCAAGCTTGCTTCCATCTGCGGCAGCAGCAACGGGGGCAACTGGTTCTTCGACGAATACAACGGCTATCTGACGATCGCCGATGTCGCAGCCGACGGCTTTACGGTTACCAATCAGCAAACGATCGTGCCCCAAGCGAGCGGTGCTGGCAGGCCCGCCTACCCCAGCTTCTCTCCCGGCTCGGAGTGGCTCGCCTTCGGCCGACCCACGGCAGGCTCGCGTTCGACCGGTGACGGCACCTTGTGGCTGACCGACTTGACCGGCCAGAACGTGAAGCAGCTGACCACGGCGAGCAGCGACAATCGCAGCTTCAACCCCGTGTTTGCGCCGCTTCGTGCGGGCGGGTACTTCTGGCTCGTCTACATCTCTCGTCGCGACTACGGTAACCGCCTCGTCGGCGCCAATCGCCAGCAGCTTTGGATCACGGCGATCGACGACCCGCCGACCGCCGCCGACCCGTCACACCCTCCGTTCTACGTCCGCGGTCAAGAAGACTGCGGCAAGAGCGAGAACGCCTACATGGCGCTCGAGCCTTGCAAAGAGCTCGGCGAAGAGTGCACCTCCGGTGTCGACTGCTGCGGCGGCACCTGCATCAAGGATCCGAACACGATGCTGTACGTGTGCGGCACTCCGGGCGAGTGCGCCCAAGACGGCAACGCCTGCGAGGTCGCGGCCGACTGCTGCAACGCCCCGACGTCGCAATGCGTCGACGGCTACTGCGCTCCGCCGATCCCGCGCTGACTGCGGCCGGGCGTCCGCACCGCGGGCGCCTGCGGACGTGACACCGCACCCTCGACAGGCTTGTTTCCGCTGGAAACAGGCCTGTTTTTGTTGGCACTCGGAGTGCATTACCCCTTCCCGTGAGCAACTCCCGCTCACCATCGTAAGGAGAACCCACCATGTCTCGCTCGTGGATCAAGATCGCGCTCGTCTCGCTCGGCATCTCGGCTCTCGTCCCCGTCAGCGCCTTCGCAGGTGAGAGCAACAAGAGCGCGCAGGCAGAAGGCCGCGCGGAGAAAAAGGCAAAGGGCGACAAGGCGAAGCACTTTCCGATGGCCGCAGCGAAGTTCAAGGAGAAGGTCGAAGCCCGCATCACCAAGTCGAAAGAACACATCTCTGCCAAGATGACAGAGAAGAACGTGCCTGCCGACAAGCAGAAGGCCGCCATGGCAGCGTTCGACGCTGGCGCGACCCGAGTGCGTGCCGCCGCAGACGCCGCCGGTAAAGACGGCACTGTCACGGCAGAAGAGGCGAAGGGCGTGCGCGAGCTTGCCAAGCAACTGCGCAAAGACGCGCGGGCGAAGCTTGGCAAGGGCAAGAAGGCCGCGAAGGCCTAGTCTTGAAGAGGGTCAGTCGAAGCGTTTTGCGCGATCACTCGCTTCGGCAACCATCTTCTTCAGGTCGCCGGCGGCCTTGGGCTTCACTGTGAGCTCGGTGCCGCCGTCGACGTCTTTGGCGGTGACGGTCGCGCCTTCGTAGACAGAAGGGCAGCGGCCGTCGCCGGCGCCGCCGCCATCACCGTCGTGTTTCGCCTTGTCGGAGCCGTCGTGCTTCAGCTCGGCGTTCTTCTTCGCGCGGTCGCGGATGTCCTTCACCGACGCCTCGTCTTTGGCGTCCTTCGCGACGACTGTCACGACTGCAGCGCCACCGGCCTCTTTCACCTTCGTCTTCGCGCCGGTGACACCGCTCGGGCAATTGGCCATCTTGCGATCGCCCTTTTCCCCGGTACCCATCGCGGCCAGCCGCTCTTTGGACTCGCGGCGTAGCCAATCGAGCTCCTTTTGGTCCTTGCTGAGGACGGTGAACTTCATACCGCCCTCGACGTCTGCAGCGGTGACGTCGGTGCCGCCGATCACGATCGGGCAACGGCCCATCGAGCCGCCGCCGCCACCTGCACCCGTGTGCTGACCCTTTGCAGCGTCGGCCTTGGCGTGCTCGACCACGGACTTCGATCGCGCGTGGATCTCGTCGTTGCCGGCCTTGTCGGCGGCCGTGACGGTGATCTCGACGCCCTTCGGGACGTCTTTGATTTCCGTCTTGGCCTTGTCGACTGCGGCCGGACAGTTCGACATTTTGCCGCGCTTCTCATCGGGTGCCTGCGCGGCGCTGGCCGACGCTGGAGCCGAGGTCGCAGGCTTGGCTGCGCTCTTCGGGCCGCTACCGGATGCAGCGCCACTGCCGGGTGTCGCGTCCGGCTCCGAGCCACACCCCGCCACGACTACTGCTGCAAACCACACCACGGCCGCTTTCATCATCGTTTCCCCTTCAGCTCTTGTAGATGATCGAGCCTACATTTTCGCCTGCGAGGGCGCGCGTCACGTTGCCCGGCACCAAGCCGTTGATGATCTGAAGCTCGTGACAATAGCGCGCGCGCGGCAAATACTCGAGCACCACGCGCTCTACCGCCAGATCCGGTAGATCGCGCGCAAGCAGCTCCTTCGCGCTGATCTCGCGGATGAGCTTCGCACTCTTGTTCTTCTTCGGATCGTCCTCGAACAGTCCGTCTTCATCCTTGATGAAGATCGCACGCTTGGCGCCGAGCACCTCGGCGGACAAGAACACACCGGCGTCGGTTCGATGCCGCGGGATGCGCCCCTCCGAGCTCGGCTTCTCCCAGTAACCGAAGGGCGGCATGCCCGCCATGATCGGGATGCAGCCCAGCTTGAAGTAGAGCGGCAGCTTCTCGAAGTCGTCGCTCATGATGTAGATACCGCCGTGCTTGGCGAGCAGCATCTGCACCATGCGAGCGTTCTGCCGGGCGACGTAGCCACCCAGGGTGGCGAGCAACCCAGTCGGCAGCTCGAGATCCGTCGCGATCGAGTAGATGTGCCGCGCGCGCGTGCCGCCCCCAGTGCACAGCAGCATCTGCATCGCGTCCTTGGCACGAACGATCTCGTCCAAGATCGGAAACACAGCTGCGCGGCCGCGATCCAGCACGGACTGTCCGCCGATCTTCAGCACCTTGACGTCCGGCAGCATCGCCTCCGGCGAGTAGTCGAGCGCCTGCGGCTTCGCGGATGTCATCGGTGAGCCAGAGAGGGTGCTCTCGAGCAAATTTCGCTCAACCACGGGACACCTCCTTCGTGATCACGGTACCGACGTCTTCACCCGCCAATGCACGCGTGAGCTCGCCTGGCTTCAGACCATTGACGATTTGGATGCGCTCGACGTGCCTTGCGTCCTTCCATACGCTGAAGAGCGTATGGTCCAAGATGAGCTCTTCCGGCATATTTTCGAGCAAATCGGACAGCGTCGACTTCTTGATGAGCTTTGCGTTCGGGTTCTTCTTCGGGTCAGAATCGTACAGACCATCTTCGTCTTTCACGAAAATGATGCGTTTCATGCCGAGCACCTCGGCGTGAATGAAGACACCGAAATCGGACCCATGCGTGGGAATGGGTCCCTCGGCGGGCGGCTCCCAAAAGTGATAGGGCGGCACCGAAATCACAATCGGCAGCATGCCGGTCTCCAGGTAGAGAGGCAGCTCCCAGAAGTGCTCGCGCTGCATCACGATCGAGCCGTGCTTGGCGAGCAATGCATTCAGAAAGACAGCGTTCGCTTCCTCCATCGCGCCGACCAGCTGCGCGATGCCGCCCATTGGCAAGCCGAGGTCGACAGCCACCGAGATCGTATGACGGACGCGCGTTCCGCCGCCCACGGCGACGATGAACTTGTGCTTGCCACGCAAGCTCGCGATCTCGTCGGCCATCGGCACGATGGCTGCCTTGCCGCGATCGAAGATCGAGTGGCCGCCCAGGCTGACCAGCGTCACGTCGGGCAAGATGGCGAGCTCGTTCTCGGTCTGCGTCGTCCGGGCGACTCGCCGGTCGACGAGCGACTCACGCATCAATGGTGAAACGATGTGCGTTCGGCCATCGTCATTGACCAGCTTGCTCATGATGTTCCTTTTCGCTCTTCCAATGTCTCGGACAGGGCGCCCTTTACCAGCATCGGTTCGAATGCGCGAATCACTGCGGGGATGATGAAACCAGCGGCCACCCCGAACAGAACGTGAACCGACAACCCGGGCAACAAGAAAGCGAAGGCGACGCTGGGCGGCTGGGCGAGCAACGTCATCACGAAGATGCCGGCGAAGCGCCCGGCTGCGATGAAGCCGCTCACCGCTGCCCAGGTCAGCTTGCCTGGCCTGCGATCACCGCTGGTCAGCAGGGGCACGAGCAGGTCGCACAGAAGGCCCGGGATGACGTGCTTCAAGATCTCGAAAACGCCGTATTTTCCGTCGCCCATCAAGAACGAGACAATGCCCATCGAAAGCCCCGTCCAGGTCGCGCCGAGCTTGTTCTTGGTGAGCAAGGTCGCGAGCACGTACAGCGGCGTCAACAGCACGAGCTTGTGCCCGGGCGCGAAGGGCAACGAGGGCAATATCTTCACCGCCCGTATCCCCAACATCGTGAGCGACATCCCCGCGATCACGCCGACGTCGCGCCCGATCTTGGAGGCGTCGGCTCCCAGCTGCTCGGCCGCGTGCTGCTCGGCTCGTTCGATCTGACGGCGCGCGCGATCCGCCAGCGGACCAATGTCGCCCGCGGCCATCCGTTTGACCGATTTCCAAAAACCGTCGCTCGGTCCATCTTCGGCTCGATGGCGCCCGCGACCGCCACCGCCACCGCCTCCTCCACCACCGCCACCACCGCCGCCTCCGCGACCCCCTAGCAGCGACAAAATGGCGTCGATGGACAGCGAGAGGATGGGCGGCGCGCCTAGCTTCGACAGGCCTTGCGCGATGGCGCGCTCGTCTCCGGCACGCGCGACGTGAGACGCAAACACGATTGCCACCACCCGCAACACCATCGCCAAACCGACCAGCAGCCCGCCCACGTTGAGGGCGAACGATGTACCGAGGACAGAGACGTCGACGAAGCGATCACTCTTCGGGTCTTCGGCGAAGAGGACGAAGGAGATCACGACCAGCGCAGCGAAGCCCCACAGCTTGAACGCCTGACGCAAGAGGCGTCGCAGCGGGATGCCCAACCCGAGCGCCAGCGCCGCATTTCCGATACACAGCGCGGCGAGCCAGCGCGGGTCTTTCAAAAGAAAAGCCCCGCCAGCGACGGCTGCAACATACAGCACACGCAGGCGGGGGTCGGTGGGCGACATTGGGCCCAGCTTAGTCTATTTGCGAACGATCACGGCTCGGGAGTGCAGCCGCCGCCTTCGTAGAGACCCATCGTGATCGATACGAACTCTTCGACAGCCGCCAGGTTGTTGGGCGAGAGGCTGTAGACCGGGTGACAGTTGTCGATCTCGGGGTTGCAGTCACCAGCCTCGAGACCCTTGTTGATCACGCGGCCCGAGGCCACCAGCCCGTCGAACGCGCCATTCGTGTTGACCGTGCCGGAGACGTACTTCTTCACGAAGGGAAAGTCTCGGCTCTTGTCGAACATGTCCAGATCGTTGGTCTTGTTCGCGATGAAGCCGGCCTCGCCCTGCGCGTGGCAACCATTGCAGTCACCGAACTGCGTCTGCGAAGCGGCGATGTTGTTCATGCCGGTCGCGGTCCAGTTTTCGTAGGTCATGCAGTCGGCGAAGCCTTGCAGCGCGTCTTGAAGCGTCGGGCCTGCCGGAGGCGGGTCTTCGCCGCCGCCAACCAAGCCGCGCTCTTCTGCTTCCATGTCGAGCCATTGCTCGACGAGCGGCTGCAGCGTCGCGCCCAATGCGGGCCCGGTGTGCTCGCCGTGAAGGACGAGGTTGCTGTTCTCGGGGATGGCGATCAGCGAGGGAGAGAAGCCGACCAGCGCGTTGTAGGAAGCTTCGGCGGCTTCGGCCAGGAAGATCGGCGCGCCATTGTCGCCCGTGGCATGGCACTCGTTGCATGCCGACGCCAGCTGCGCATGTACCGAGCCCGTGTAGAAGGCCTTGGCGGTGCCCTGCGGAATGGTGGTGCTGCTCGAGCCACCGACGCCGCCGGCGCCGCTGCCATTGCCACCATCTTCGGAGGTTTCACCGTCTTCGCCGTCGTCCGGCAACAGATTGATGGTGTCGCCCGTACAAGCGATCAGCGCTGCAGAAGCAACCGTGGTTGCAAGAACCCAGAGGATCGAGCGGCCCATTTCAAGCTCCCTTCCGACGACGCGAGACCATTGCCAAACCAAGACCGATGACGGCGAGGGCGAGACCATTGCTGTCTCTGCCGCCGCTGGATGAGCAGCCGTTCTGACTGGTGGGCTTGAGCACGCTGGGCTCGTCCTTGCCACCACCCGGATCCGACGGCTCCGAGCCGGGCCCCGGGGGGTCCGAATCGACGGGGCCTTCGCCTTGCGGGCCGAGGCCGATGTCTTTGACGTCTGCGGGCGGGTCGACTTCGACAGGCACCGAAGTCTCGCCGGGGATGAAGCTTACCCACTGCGAGTTCTTTTCTTCGCCGGGGATGCGACCGGCGTGCGGCACTACGAAGAAGCTCTTCACGCTGGGCAAGAAGCCATTCGGCTGACCGAAGCCAGGGTTCGGCACGTCACCGATACAGCGCAAGAAGTCACGACCCTGTGTGTTGGGGTTCGCGCCGTAGAGGTTCGCCAGCTTGCCCGAGTCGGCGTACCAGCCAGCGACCCAGGTGTTGTGCTCTGCGTCGGCTTTGATTGCCGTGTCGTAGCTGAAGAACTGAACCAGGGGTGCGCCGTTGCCGGTCACTGCAGCTCCGAAAGAACCGAAGTGACGCTTGCCCTCGACGCCGTAGGCGCCGCTGCACACCGTGGAGTGGGTCGGGTAGTTACCGAGGGCGACCTCGTGGGCGTTGACGGTGAAGTTCTCGCTGCCGGGCGTGATCACGTAGTCATGCGAGATGTTCGAGCCCTTCTTGTTGTCCGTCTTGCCTTCGCCGCTCGACTCGAGAACATGCAGCGCGTAGTAGCCATTGTCCAAGCGGACGATGGTCGGCTGGTTCATGTAGATCTTCTCGTCCGGCTGCGAGGCCGCGAGAATTTGCTTGTACATGATGTCGCCGGTGTTCGCGTCGATGCGCGCGCACTCCACGCCGTCTTCCGGGGGGCGGTTGTTGCCTTTGGCTGCGCAGAACAGTGAGTAGCCTTCGTCCTGGGTGACGATCGAGGGGCGACCGATGTTGGAGGGCGTCACAACGGTCGTGTGGTAGGTCTGCTCGACGTCGACTTGGCCGCCACCGAGGTCGATGACCTTGAGGCCAACCGCGATCGAGCGATCGTTCTCGCCCGTGCTGAGGTAGCCGGCGGTGATGGTGCCCGCGCCATTGACGGCGATGTCCGGGGCGCCTTCGTTGTTGTTGTTGTCCTGGCTGATCTTCTGCGGGTCCATCACCGTGTTGCACATGTGATCGACGGCGGTGACGTAGGTCTTGGTGTTGGCGCTGTTGTTGTCGCTGCCATAAACCCAGAAGACGCGCTCACCATCGGAGGCTGCCTTCGGGTGGTTGCAGGGGCGGTCACCGTCGTTGTCGGTGAGCTGCACTTGGTCGGCGATGACGGTGGGCGACCCATCCGGGGTCAGCTCCATCGAGCTGCACTTGCATTGCCAGGGGCCGTCCTCGGCGCTCACCTTCGAGGACATGTAGATCGAGACGACGTAGGTCTTGTCACCGACGGTGACGTAGTCGACGGTCGACTGCTCGTTGCCAGGCCCGCCGTATTCTTCTTGCGGGCCAGAGTCCTGGCCGTTCGCGAGAAGCTGTGTTGCCACGGGGACGGCTGATGCGTTCGAGGCTCCCAACACGGCGAGCCCGAGGCCCGCGAGGACGGAGGAGGTACGGCGAAGGCTGCGTCGGTTCATCTGGCTTCTCCTGTTCGGCTTGCTGCTGCTCGCCGTTCGGAGATGTCTTTTGCACCCTGTATGCCAGCTGTAACAAAATCAAAATTCAGCCTTATTGAGCTGAATCTTCATTTTCGGCCTGGGGAGTGGATGATCCAGCGGTCGGCGCCTCCACTTTGGCCTTCGCGATCAGCGCTGTAACCGGCTTGGCCTGCGATACGAGCAGCGCGCTCGCCGCGAGCGACGTCTCGCCGTCAGCCGTCGGAAAGTGCACGATCACGCGCCCTTCGCTGCCGGTAGAAACTGAAAATTCAGCCTTGTTTCTCGCCCTTTGCCATTCGTCGCGCGACACGCGCGCGACCAACCGATCGCCTTGAAACAGGTGAATCGTCTGCACCTTCGCAGGGTCTGCACCCACCCATTTCAGATACGAATCCAGCGAAAATCGCGGCAGTTTTGGATCATACGAAGGCGAGAGCGTCGCGTCCGGCAGACGCTTTCGCTTCACCGCGCCCAGCAGCGCGCCGTCCAGATACACACGCGTTCCGCGCAGCGATTCTTCCGGTTTTGCGTAAGGAATGCCGTCGATCTTGCTGCCGTCGGGGTTCAGATATTTGCGCTTCTGCGAGTCGAATTTCGGGGGCTCGAGCTCGACGAAAGCGCTGACTGCGACGATCACGTCGATGGTGGTGTTGACGTCGATGCCGCTCGCGGGCCAGTGCACGCGGGCCTTGCCGCCCTCCCCGCGCGTGAACGAAAAGGTGAGGTCTTCCCGATGTTTGGAGATCTCCGCAGCAGATATTTTGGCGGCCCTGTTACGGCCTCCGATGAAGTGCACCTCCTTCATCTTTTTCAGATCCACGCCCAGCGCCTCGAGGTATTCGGCGACGCGATAACGCTGCACGACGCGGCCATCGAGCAGCTTGTGATCATGTGATTTCAAGCTGGCAGGCAGCTCGAAATAGCGAAGAACGCCCACGGGTTTGCCGTCGACGTAGGCGAAGGCTTCACCGAATCGCTTGCCCTTTTGGCCACCGCCAGCGCCGTCTCCGCGCCCCGCTTGTGCTGCCAGCGCCTCGTCGGCGGACGCTGACGCGCTCGGCTGCGGTAGCGCGGCGCTGGCGCTCGTCGTTGCCGAAGAAACGCTGGCAATCGCACTCGGGCTCGGGTCGGAAGAGGCATTGGAGCAGCCCGAAATGACGCTCAGCGCCAATGACAAAAGCCCCAGAATGCCCCAAGAAAGCGCCGTGTTCCCTCGCTGTAACATCGATGATCCAGGGCGTATCGACGAGACCTCAGGGGAAATGTAGGCAAGCCCCACACGCTTCCACTCATGCGATTCGAAACCGGTGCCGTTGGGAGCTCGCATGTGGTGCCAAACATACCAGCTGATTGGAAAAAACAAGCGGAGGGCGGCCGGGCCAGGACTCGATTGCTGGAAGCACCAACGGCGGTGATGGAGGATCCCGCATCCTGGACCTGCAGAAGTCCACCTGGCGGCGCACGACTTGGCGAACGCGAGCGCGTCACGGATCCGCCACCGACGGCGCGGACAGTCTTGCTCACCGCGCAGCATGGTCGTTCGAGCGGGGTTCCTGCGCGGGAGCTCGCGACGACGCTGTCGTTGGAGCTGGCCCTGGAAATGGGGATTTGAGAACAGCCGGCCAGCTCGCTCGAAAACGCCTGGACGAGCTCCGCTGGGCTTTGGCAGCAGCCTCCTCGATCACCCCAGCTGAGGTGACGCCTGCTCACGCCGCGCTCTCCGGGCTCGGGCTCTCTACGTTTCGCGAACGCTCTACGTCATTCGCTGCGCCGGTCGGCGGCTTCCTTTCGATGATTGGTCGAAACGACGACGCGGTACAGATGCTCGAAGCCGCGAGCAAGAGCTGTAACCTCGTGCCGCAAGGCCCTGCCTCTGTCGTCTCGCGCGGTGTCGCCCGCGTCCAGCTCGGAGAGGCGCTCTCTCGAAAGGAGACCTGACCAATGCGTGCGCTGCTTTCGAAACCGTCGTTTCGCAATGGGGTGACGCCGTTCCCAAGTCGGTTTCGGCCGAGGCAGCGCGCAGCCGAATGAGACAGCTGCGCTGCATAGACAAAGCGCCGTGACTCTCCTTCGCAGAAAGCCTCGCAGAAAGGAGCACGGCCCGCGGTCTGTCGAACAGAGCGCGGGCCACGCATCCGGAATGCTCGCTAACTGAGGATTAGTTCGAGGCGAAGCTGGTCCAGCCGTCGAGCCAGGTGTCGCTGGCGTCTTCAAAGGCGCCGATGAAGGTCGCCGAGGCGTCAGCCCCCGAACCTACCGGAGCGCCGCCCGGGATCATGGCTGCCGGCCCCGGAGCGGGCGTGGAAGCGAAGCAACCCGCCATATCGGGTCCCGTCACATCGTTGCCAGCCCCTTCCTCGAACCAGGCAATCTCATCGAAGTCGCCGTCGTCGTCTTCATCGGGGTTACCGTCATCCGTCTTCGGCTTGTCTTCGACATAGGCGATCGGCTGCACCGACATGTCGAGGAACAGGGAGTTGGTCAGCGTGACCTCTGTCTCGGCGTCGCGGATGTCGACGCCTGCCTCGAAGCCAACCACCAGCGCGTTGGTGACTGTGGCGTGAAAGCCACGTCGGAAGAGGAAGCCATATTGCTGCTTCGGCTGGTCACCGTTTTGGCCGCAGAGGGTGATGTTGGAGATCTTCGGGTTGGTCACCGGGGTGACTGTCGGCTCGTCAGAGTCGTTGTCGCACTCGAGACCGTTCGAATCGTCCGAGCCGGAGGGGTCTTGCTGCAAGAACAAGAATTGGAGCGAGCCGACGTAGCCGGAGTCGAAATCGAAGCCGTCGTCGCCATTGCGGTAACAGACGAGATGCGAAGCGTTGACGGTGCCGCCAAAGAACTCGAAGCAGTCGTCGAGCGAGTTGGAGACCTGCACGAAGTCGACCTTCGTGCCCGAGCCCACGCCCGCCAAGGTGAGCCCGTTGATCTCGTTGTCGGGCGCGATCTCGATCCCGCCGAATTCGATGCGGACGTACTTGAGCGAGCCGCTGTTGTCAGCGGGGTCGTCGCCGCCGTAGAGCTGCGGGTTGGTGAAGCCCTCCACCTCGGCCTCGCCGCCCGCCTCGTTGATCGGCGCTTTGCCGAGCAGCACCACGCCACCCCAGTCACCGGCCTCGCGCTCGCCCTCAGGCAGAGCGCTGGTGAACACGATCGGTTCAGCAGCAGTACCCTCTGCGATGAGCTTGCCGCCGCGCTGAACAACGAGCGTGCCGAGCGAAGCCTTGTCGCCGACGATGAGGGTGCCGGGCTCGATCGTGACGGTCTTGCCCGCGGCCACCGAGACGACACCTTTCAAGGTGTACTTGGTGTTCTTCGTGAGCGTAATCGTGTCGAGGTCGCCTTCGAGCTCCTGCTCCGCGCTCGGCTCACCGCCGCCACCGCCGCCGGAGCCGTTCGCGCCGGTGTTACCGCCGCCCTCGACGGCGCTGTCTCCGCAGCCAGCGGCAACCGCGACAGCGAGACCGAATAGAGACGTCATAAGAGTCACTTGGCGAAAGCTCATTTTGTCCTCCTGCATTGCGGGGCGCAGGTTGCGCGCACTCTGTGAATGCCCGAAGGAGAGCGTGTGACAGTTTCGAGTCTTCAGTAGGTGAGCGCGACGCCGATGGAGAAGGTGCGACCGAGTCGATACTCTTCTGTCACGTTGTCGCCACTCTCCGTGTCGTGGGCGCGCCGCACCGGCGAGTCGATGAGGTTGGTCACTGCGCCGCGGATCTCGACATGTTTCCCGATCTCCTGGCCGACACTCAGATCGAGCACGTGGCGCTCGACCTCGTAAATGTCCGGAATGCCATTGCTGCCGACTTGGTAGAGACGTGGGCCGACGACGTTGTACAGGAGCCGAGCCCGAGTGCCCCACTCGGGCTCGTCGAAATCAATGGCAGCGTTCACGATGTAGGGCGCCTGCAAAGACAAAGGCCGTGATTGACTGGTGAGCTGAACGGCAGAGACCGGGTCGAGATCGACCCGCGAGTGCGCGAGCGTGAGATTGGCGATCACGGTGAATGGCCGCAACGCCTTCGCGAACATGTCGAGCGACTTGCGGGCCTCGAATTCGACACCGAACAGATTGCCACCAATCGCATTGTCGAAGGTGATCACGCCGCGTCCGCTGCTGGCGAGCAGCACCTGCTCGATGGGGTCTTCGAAGCGCTTGTAGAACGCGCTCACCGCCAGCACTTCGCGGGAGCTGGGAAAGTACTCGAAGCGGGTATCTGCATTGATGATGCTGGTGTTCTCGAGGTCGATGTTGCCGCGAATCTCCCGGCCACCGAAGTAATCGGCGTACGCAAACGGCGCGAGCTCCCGCAGCTGGGGCCGAGCCACGGTGCGCGTCAAGGACGCGCGCAAGTTGGCGCGTGAGAGGGGGCTGTAGATCAGGGACGCTGACGGCAGAATCGCGACCTCGTTGAGCTCGCTGGTCTCCGTCTCCAGATCCAGGTTGACGGGGTCGAACGGAGTGATCGTCTGCTGCGAAATTTCCACGCGCGGACCGATGATGAAGCGCAGCTGTTTGGTCAGTGCGCCGTCGAACATGGCGTATCCGGCGAACACATTCAGCCCCGCGCGGTAGCCGTCGTTCTCTCGGGTGTTCTCCTCCAGCTCGAGAAAGCCTCCATCGATGTTGCTGTCGGTGAACAGCTTGTCTTGGCAGTCGATCGCGAAGTCGGGCCCCGGGCAAGTGTCGAAGCCTGCCGGCGCACCGTCGCGATCCGGGCGAAAACGAAAGCGCCGCGCCAAGAACTCGCGATCGCGCACGTTGACGGCGCCGCCGAACTTGACTTTCGCTGGCAGGTCGCCCTCTCGCAACGGTTGCGTCAGGTCGAGCTTGCCTGAATAGGTCGTCTCGCCTTGCTCCGAATAGAAGTGCGCGCCGCTGGTGCTGTCGTCCTCGAAAGCGAACACGTCTTGCGTACCGTCGTATTGGTAGGTCGAGCCGCGCGTGTCGGGTTCATCACGCGTCGCACGCGCAATGCCGATGCCGTACTCGACCTCGAGGTTGCCGAGCTGCTTGATCTTGTGCTTGCCAGAAAATTCCCCGAAGGTCAGCGCACGCGACACGAATGACAGCCGCGTCTCTTGCAGGCTTGCGCTCCGCTCGTCATGGCGGCCGAAAAGACGCCCGGCTTCGCTATCGCTCGAACGCGTATGCAGGCCTGTCAGCGAGAGCTCGTGATCGTCGCCGATCTCGAGTGTGACACCGGCCAGGCCGCCCCAGCTCACCTTGTCCGTACCGCGCTCGTAGCTGAGGCTGTTGAGCGGCTTCAGGCCATCGAGCTCGCCGTCCTCGCCCTCGACCGCGTTGCGGTAGGTACCGAGCGTGGCGTCCACTCTGCGCTCGAACCTCCTGTCGTAGACGAGCGCGGCCATCACGCCGACACGACCCCAAGAGCCGAGTGGCCATGAATTGGCGACCACGACGTTGCCGGAGTGGTTCGGCGGGCCCAGCGTTCGGCGCGCGGTCATCGAGGTATTCAGCTCTTTGCCGTAGCCCTTGATGTCGTCGCGCGTAATCAGGTCGCCATTGGGCCGCTCGACGCCGCGGATCACCTTGCTGTCAGGGAAGTCGTCCGGCAGGGCTCGGGTGCCGTCGTCGATGCCGAGAAAGTCGGCCGAGCCCCCGTTGTAGGTCAGAAAGTCAGCAAATGTCGCCTGTGTATTGAAGCCGAGCGACAAGCTGCCCGCTAGCGTCAGCTTGTTCGGGATGCGCCTGGTCACGATACGGACCGAGCCGCCTGCAAAGTCGCCGGGGACATCGGGCGTGAAGGTCTTGACCACCGTCAGACTCTCCAGGATCTGCGCGGGGAACAGATCGAGCGGCACGGCCTGCCGATCCGGCTCCGGGCTGGGCAGCGGAAAGCCGTCCAGCAGCGCATTCGTGTAGCGCTCACCCAGGCCGCGCACGAACAAGAAGCGCGAGCCCTCGATGTTGGCGCCGACCACGCGCTTGGCCGCTTCGGCGGCGTTGCGATCATTCGATTTGACGATCTCGGCGCGGCCGATCGAATCGCCCGATGCGGCCGATCGCTGCCGCTCGAGCAGCAGCCCCTCCACGCTTTGCTTGTCGATCTCGACGACGGTTTCGATCGCCTCTTCGACGCCCTCTTCAGGCGTGAGCTTCACATCGATGCGGGTGATCTTACCAGCCGTGACGGTGACATCGGAGATGCGCACGGGCTTGTGCAGCTCGTACGACACCTGCAATTGGTACTTGCCGGGGGGCAGCTCGAGCCGAAACGAGCCATCCACTTCGGTCAGCACGGCCGTCTTGGTACCGACGATGCCGACGAACGCTTCAATGGCGACGTCTCCGAGCTTCGTCTCCCTCACGATCCCGGCCACCGCGCCCTTTCCGGCGGGGGGCGGCTGCGTCAGCGAAAGACCTGTTTCCTCCTCCACCGGCGCTTCGGCAGGCTCTTCAGCTGGCAGGGCCTCTTCGACCGGCGGTTCCGGCTCCGCATCCTCTTGCGCAATGGCGAACGAGTTTGCCGAAGTCAGGATGGAGAACGCCCACAGACCGAGAAGACGGTTTCTTCGTCGCATAATCGTAAGTCAGGGCTCGGGGAGCTTCTTCGTGACGATCGCAATCGATGCGGCGCCGGCCTCGCGGCATGCATCCACGGCCCCTACGACAGTGCCGTAGGGCAACTTGTCATCGGCATCGAAGTGCAGCACCTTGTGTTTGGCGGCGGCCAACATCGGTGGAATCAGGCTGGGCAGCTCGCCTTCGGTAACGACTTGACGATTGAGGCGCATCACGCCTGCTCGGTCGATCGTCAATACCAGCGGCTCGTCATTGGTGGGCTCTTGGGGGGTGTCGTCTTTCGACTCGGGCGGAATGTTGAGCGAGAAGGTCTTGGACAACATTGGCGCGACGACCATGAAGATGATCAAGATCACCAATGCGACGTCGACCAACGGTGTGATGTTCATCACCGGCGAAGGTGCTTTGCCCTTGCCGGGCGCTGATCCCATGCCCATGTCAGGTCTCCTCTTTGGATTCGACCTTCAGGTTCACGTTGACGAAGCCGCTCTTCTGCAGGGAAACGAACGCTTCGCGCACCGTTCCGTAAGGCAAGCCCGCGTCGGCTTTCAGCACGATCGGGAGCTCTGCGTCTTTGGCGCGCGCCGCTTTTAGCGACGCAAACAGTGTCGCCTTGTCGATTTCGTTGTCGTCGAGATAGAACTTACCGCCAGCGTCGAGAACGACCTCGACAGCGTCTTCCAGCTTCTCTTCATCCGGCTTCTGCACCTCCGGCAGCACCACGGGGGTGCCCTCTTGCAGGTTGGGCGCAATGACCATGAAGATGATCAAGAGAACGAGAACGACGTCGACCAGCGGGGTGACGTTGATCTCGGGCTCAGGCTGCTGCGCGCGCTTCGACGTCGCCGCTGTCGCGGTGTTGCTGCGGATGCGCATGCTGGAACTCCATTTCGTCGATGAGCTGGCCGGCTGAGCGGCCGAGCGCCGACTCGACTGCGCTGACGCGCCCAGTCAAGTAGTTGAAGAAGATGACTGCGGGGATGGCGACGGCCAGGCCGAGCGCCGTCTGGATGAGGGCCTCGCCAATCTGCGTGCTGACCGTGCCGATACCGCCGGCCCCTGACTGGCCGATCTTCTGAAAGGCAGCAATGATGCCAATGACAGTGCCGAGCAGCCCCACGAAGGGTGTAATCGAGCCAATCGTCGCCAAGATGCTCATGCCGCGCCGCAAGTCTGCGCTCAGCACCTCTTGCTGGCGGGCCGCCTCGTTCTTCACCATATCGAGCCCGGCAGCAGTGACCTCGCCGCGGCCACGCACTTGGTGATACTTCGCGATGATCGCGTCGAACAGGCGCGCCAGTGCAGAGAGCTTGGCGTGGGCCGCCAGGGCGCGCAGGGCCTCGGTGTCCCAGATTTCGATGGCAGTCTCGGCGCGGCGAGCGAACTCACGGGAGATCTTCGCGCTCTTCGAGAGCGCCACGATTCGCTCGATGGTGACGGCGACTGCCAAGATCGCCATGAGAAAGATGAACACCGCGATCGCCTTGTTGGGCCACCACATTTCGGTCCAGATGTGTTTTAGGTCGAACATGGCTTCCTCAGGTCTGTTGCTTCACTTGAGCTTCACGGTGAGCGGGACTTTTTTGGTGACTTGAACGGCGGAGCCGTCCGCTTTCATGCGCGCCGGCTCGCAGGTCCAGCCAGACACGGCAGCGACAGCCAGCGGCATCAGCTCGGGCGGGCCGCTCTCGGCTTTCACGTTGATGACGGCACCGGCTGCCGTCACTGTGTAACTGACGATCACTTTGCCTTCGACGCCGGCGGCTTGCGCGCGCGCAGAGTCGATGCCTCGACGCTTGCACTTGGGCGGGTCGTAGTCGGCCGGGTTGATCTTCGGCGCCTTGGGCTTCTCCACCGGAGGAGGAGCGGGCGGCTCTACTTTGACTTTGGCCGGCCCACTGCCGGACCCATTTCCGGTGCCTGTACCCGTGCCGTTGCCGCTGCCACCGGTGCCGACGTTGATCTTCGCGCCGTCGTCAGCGTCGTAGGTGTCGGCTTTTTTGGCCGTCTCCGGCAGCTTGTCTACTTGCTGCACCGGCTTACTGAGGCGCGGCTGAGGGATCGGTGCGGCCGCAGGAGCCGTGTCGGCTGCCCCGCCCGGCGGCTCCTCTTGGACCTCCGACGCCAGCGCGACCTCGATAATCTTCTCCTTCTTCTTCTCCTTCACCGGCGGCGTCGGAGAGTGAACGAAGACGGCAGCGCCATACGCGCTCGAGCCGATCAATACAGCGCCCAAACAGCCTCCCAAGAGGAGGCGTCTGACCCGAACGGCGTCGATTCGTGGAAACGCCCAGACGTCCAGCATTGGCTGGGCGCATTAGGCCTGCGCTGTGTGACGAACTAGCGACAGGTTGGAGAAATGCCCGCGACACCAGCGTGCCGTTTTGCTCCACCCTCAGCGAAAATGCAGCGCTTTTAGGTAGCTCTGTAGATCCGGATCGTCGTTGCCCACAGGTCGCAAGTAGACCTGCACGTACTCCCGTCGCCAGATCGCGTCGCCGCCGCTGTCGAAGCTGTAGCGAAAGAGCCCAGCGCGCACCAAGCGCGGCTTTGCGCCATCGAACGGGTCGCGTGAAAGCAAACGCCGCACGCCGGGGTCGCCGTCGAGCAGCTTGGCCACGAAGTGGATGAACCACGGGTTCTGGTCCGCTTCGTTGAACGGCAAGAACCACATCTGCCAATCCAGACGCAGGTGATACGGCGTGATCCAACACAGGCTGCGCTCGACCGGCCCCGGTTTGCACGGAAGCTCGTAGTCGGCCCACGCGGCGTCGTCGTCCGGGTCTTCGCTCATCGTCCCCTGCACGATCACTTCGAGGCGCTCACGACCGACGCTGCCGAAGGCGCCGTAGGTGTTGACCAGGTGCAGCGGCTCGAACGAACGGTTCATCGCTTGCCGAGACGAGACCAAGTTGGCGAGCGGGTTGAGGCTGAGCATCGCCACGATCAGCGCGTACCCACCCGCAGCCCATGACGCGTGCCGGCTGGGCCGCTGGACAGCGTCGGCCGCGGCCCAGCACAAGAAGCGCGCAGGCAATACGCGCTTCAAGTCGTCATCGTCGAAGCAGGCAATGGCAGGCACCAACGTCAGCCAATTCAAGAACGACAGATTGCCGCTGACGATCAACGTCAGCTGAAACACGACGAACAAGATCCCGGCGACCCGTCTTGCCGGCCGCGGGCCAAACGCGAAGAACGGCGCCACCACCTCGACCAGATGATTGAACGCGACGCTCACGCTGTTCACCCAATTGGGGAGCGCGTGAAACAGCGGCGACAGCGGCCCAGGGATGGGCTGCGTTTCGTAGTGGTATTGCAGACACGTCAGATCGCGCCAACAGTCGTCTCCGCGCAGCTTGATGAGGCCAGCGCCCAACATTACGCGCACGATCAGCCAGCGATACAGCCACAGCGTCACCGCCGGAGGCGAAGAAGAGAATGGCCGAACCGAGCGCAGCGGGCACATGAAGACCGCCAGCGCCCCCGTCTCGAGGAGCTGAATCTCCCAACCATAGCCATAAAATTCCTGACCGATTTGTACGATCGAGAGGTAGAGCAGCCAGAGCAGCGCCATTGCGAATGCGTTGGTGAGCCCGAGTGCCACCAGCAGCGCAATACCAGCACCCAGCCACGCGACAGCGACCATTGCAGAGTCGCTCACACCCATGACCAGAAACAAGGTCGGCAGCCGGCGCGCTGCAGCGAGCGAGCTGCCTGATTCAGCCACCAAGCCGCCGACCACCTTGTCGGCCGGCAATAGGCCCGCATGACCGACGAGGGGCAAGAGCTGCAACGCCGCCACCAAGAAGGCGACCAGGTACACCACGCCGAGCAAGCGCAGGATGAAGAAGCGCGTCAGCGTGAAGGTCGAGCGCGGCGAGAGAAAGCGATCGAGCGCGCCGCCTTCCAGGCCGAGCTCGGCGCGATTCGGTTCGTCGGTATCGGGTCCGCGCGTGTCACCCACAGGGCGATGTTACTTTCAGCCTGGCGCAGGGTCTCCGATCACCGCCATCGCGATGCTGAAGCCGCTCGCTTCTCGGAGCGCGGCGCTCGACGCCTGCGTCGACAAGCCCAGCGAAGTCAGCGTCCACTTCGACGTCGTCGACAAGAAAGCCACCGACATCAAGGTCGCCGGCGCCCCCACCCCCGAGGCCGCCGCGTGATCGCCAAGGCGCTCGAGGGCGCCCCATGGGCAGCCCCCCCTCACCTGCGTGGTGAAGCTCGAGCTCAAGGCAGCCGCCATGTAGAGCTGCAGAGACAGAGATTTTTACTGCGCGATCGCACCATCGTGGGGCTTGTCAGGCGCGCGCCTTCCCCTCCGTCGCTTGGAGCTTGACGCGCGCACCCCATTCCATGAGGGTGCGCGCGTCGAACGAGGACGCGTCGCCCGCCAAAACGAGCGGCTTGGCCTCGTCGAACGGGGCGTAGCGCAGCCTGGTAGCGCACCTGGTTCGGGACCAGGGAGTCGGAGGTTCAAATCCTCTCGCCCCGACTGCTTCGCTCGGCTGCGAGCCTCCGCGCAGCTGGGGACGAGATCTGTCCTGGGCGCTCGGTCGCGGGCGGGGGCTCCGCTCCGGCTCAGGGGGATCGCTGTCCCTCGGCGCACGAAGCTCGCTCGGGTCTAAAGCCCTCGCGAGAGC
>Ga0163144_10005807_pt1 | contig 27439 bp, 27 predicted proteins | sample OliLak19BULKMAT1_FD_123175 | JGI IMG/M metagenome (GOLD analysis project Ga0163144, IMG submission 123175) | Freshwater microbial mat bacterial communities from Lake Vanda, McMurdo Dry Valleys, Antarctica - Oligotrophic Lake LV.19.BULKMAT1 | ecosystem: Environmental > Aquatic > Freshwater >... | reverse complement strand
GGCGCGATGGCCGCGGACACGATTACCGCCGCAGTCATCGCTACGGACGCGATCGGCGCCGTAGAGCTAGCAGCCAGCGCAGTCACCGAGATCCAAACGGGACTTGCGACGGCAGCAGCACTCGCCAGCGTGGCTTCGGATGCGCTCCAAGCTAGACGGATTGCTGAAGGACGTTGGAAGATTGATAGTACGGCGAAAACTTTCACGGTCTATGATTCTAATGGCACTACACCGCTAGTGGTCTACGACCTCAAAGACGCGGCTGGATTAGCCACAGCAACTACCATCTTTGAGCGTGTACCTGTGTAAGCAAAATTCGTGCCAATGTTGTGGTTGCAAAGGTTGTATCCTATTGATACGATTTCTAACACAGAATGGGGTCATTTAGAGGTTAACCAAGAAACGCCGTGGCGACAGTTAAACCGCTAAAAAACCTCGCTGGTCGTTCAATCGCGATTCCAACGACTGACTCGATTCAACTTGCGTCATTAGGTATAGGTACGTCACCTTCGGCCACAGGTCTTGCTGTAACGGGCGGTCCTGTTTCGCTTTCAGGTAATGCAGCGTCATCTTTAACTACATCAACTGAAGCTCTCACAATTACGTCAGCTGCTGCTGCGACCTGGAGCACAAGTGCAGGAGCGCTGACGCTCAACGGCACAAGCGGCATTAACCTGCAGAATGCAGGCTCAACATTGCTTGCGGGCAGCTCGGGCGCGCTTACGATTCAAGCGGCTGTTACCCTCGCAACGACAGGTAGCGGCAACATCAACTTGCCGAACAATGCTTCAGCACGTTTTAACATTGAAAATGCAGCAGTCACCGCTAACGTTACAGCAGTGAACCTCAATCTGTTGACCGGCGGCGGAGATGCTTCCGCACTCCATACGCACTCGGGTGGCGGTGGCAACGGCTTTACAGTCTCGACAGCAGAAGACGTTACGCTTGCTTCAGGGACAACGGTAGACACAGCAGGTAATGGTCGTGTCCCTGCGAACGCGACCTTAGCTGGCGTCACCTATAAAGTGCTGACAGCGATCACCGGACCCACTTCTGTGAAGCTCGGCGTTTCAGGTGATGATGATCGCTTCGCACTTGCAATTACATTGACCTTGAATGGGGTCGGAACACTTATCGACTCGAGCGGCTTCACCCGCCAATACGGCACGCAAACACCCCTTCGCTTCTCGGCCGTGGGAGGCAACTTTACAGGCGGTTCGGTTCGTGTCGTCAACCACTATTACGTGCCGGCGTCTTTGTGAGGTGAACAATGACGCGACCCTCAAACCGCTCGCTGCTTCGCCATGACGGAACGGACTACAAGCCGGTCCCTGAGAATGCTTTCGCTGTCATGTTTTCAGGTGACGGTAGCTTAGGCTCTACAACTACACTGAATGGAACCACGCCGACTAATCTACTGACGTATGTTGACGCCACTTTGAGTGGCAACTTACTGGGTGTTGCCGGGCAAGCTTACTTCGTTTTGATGGTTCAAAACATTCTTGACTTGAACGGCTTTAATATCTCGCACAACGCAACTGTCTCTCAGCATTCACTGCCGGGTGGTGGTCCAGGTCAACCCGGAGGTGCTGCGGGACAACCGGGCGCGACCGGATCCAACACAGGTCTTACTGCGGACCAACGCACGTCCTATACAACTAATACCAACAGATCGGGCGGCACGCGTGGTGCAGGCGGTACAGCGCCGGGGCAAAACGGATTCAACGGAAATGCGCCTGCTGTTGCATCCGGCACCAATCAAAGCGGTGCTGGTGGTGGCAGTGGTGGCGGTGGCGCTGGTTCCGACGGTTCGGATGGCGGCGGTGGCGATGCAAGTTCGCAAACAGGTGCTTCAACACGCGACAAAGAGACTTCGCCGCGCGTGTCATTCGCACCGTGGGCGATCGACCCTGTTGTCGGATCAGACGGTATTATTCCTGGTGGTGCTGGCTGCGGAGGAGCAGGTGGTGCTGGCGGTGGCAATGGCGGAAGTGCCGGTGGTAATGGTGGCAATGGCGGCGCTGGCGGTGGATTGATCTGGCTCGGCGTAGACACGATCACAGGGACCGGAACGATTTCTGCGAACGGAGGCAATGGTGCTGCCGGTGCTAACGGAGCGACTGTCGTCAACAATGGCGGAGGAGGCGGTTCTGGTGGAGCAGGAGGCGGTGGCGGCGCTGGTGGTGTTGTCTATTATCGCGCGCGTGTCGTCGGCGGCGGAGTGACTATTTCAGCCTCCGGTGGAACAGCAGGTGCTGGTGGAAATGGCGCCACAGGACTCGTAGGCGGTGGTAATGGCGGAAACGGTGGTGCTGGCAGTGCAGGAGGAGCAGGGCTGATTGAAGCCTTCTTATTCTGATGACTCGACCTAGCAAACGTTCTGTGCTTCGACATGATGGGACTGAGTTCCAAAACTTCTCCGGCGACCGCTACTTAATGGCGTGGACGGGCGACGGTTTCAATGGAACCAACACGACACTGACGGGTGTGCCCACCGACAATATCATGCGTTTCATCAACCTGACGTTGGCTGGCAACGTCAGTGCGATCGGCGGTACGTCGCTGATGACATATATCTGGCAAGACACACTGAACCTCAACGGCTTCAACATTACGCATAATGCCTTGTTCGTAGGCGAAAGTGGTGCTGGTGGTGCTGCGGCTCCGGGTGCGGGCAATAATGGAAACAACGCAACAACCCCTGTAGCACCGATTACTTCACATATTACAAATTACATCACCAACACCTCTAAAGTTTCAACCGGTGGAACCGGTGGAGGTGTCGCGACAGTCGGCGGTGCGGCTACGCAAGCGGCGGTTTCTGGCACTAATCAGGGTGGTGCAGGCGGTGGCGGAGGCGGCGGTGGCGGAGCCGCTGCTACGCAAACTGGCGGCAATGGCGGTTCAGGCGGAACGCAAACAGCGACAACACGTGGTGTCAACGCAGCTGGACGTGGTGTCTTCGCTCCTTGGGGGTTCACACCCGGACCAGGAGGCACTACATTCGGACTTACGCCTGGAGGAACTGGCACGGGAAGCGCTGGCGGCGGTTCGGGCGGCGGCGGTACAGGCGGCAATGGTGGTGCAGGCGGAACAGGTAATGATGGCGGCGCCGGTTCCGGATGCGTTTGGCTTAGTGGTCACACACTCAGTGGGACCGGCAACATTCAAGCGAACGGCGGCAACGGAAACAACGGCGGTAACGGCGGTAACGCCACAGGCACCGGGGGTGGTGGCGGCGGCGGCGGCGGCTCAGGCGGTGGTGGCGGTGGGATCATTTACTACCGCGTCGCAATTCTAGGTGGTGGCGTGACGCTTTCCGCTTCTGGAGGCACAGCAGGCACAGCAGGGAACGGCGGAAACGGTGCAGGCGGTGGCGCAGCAGGCGGCGCTGGTGCGGCAGGTCGCGCAGGTGGTGCTGGCACGATGATTGGAATGATCTGGTAACACGATGACGCGACCCGTAACCAAGAACTTACTGCGTTATGACGGCACCAGCTACAAGGCAGCCGCTGAAGAATCGTACTTGATGTACGCGTTCGGTGACGGCTACCACGGCACAAACGCAGCACTTACGGGATCACTGGTCGACAATGTTGTTCGCTACATCAACGCAACGCTCAGTGGCACTGTAACCTCGAGTTCCAACCCAGGTAACAACACCACGCACGGAACGATCACGATCATGGTTCAGCAAACGCTGAATCTCAACGGCAACAATATCTCGATGGATGGCATATCACTCGAGATTCCTCGAGGCATCGGCGGCGTCGCCGTCGGTGCGGGTGCGAATGGGAACACCGGAGGAACGGGTGTCGCGGCTAGTAGCAGTCTTTTCTTCACACATACGACGAAGGCAGGCGGCACGGCTGGAACCGCAGGTGCCATTGCAGGTAATGGCGGCAATGGAAACACGCCAGCAGCAGCAGCGACTTCACCTTACCAAGGTGGCGCAGGCAGTGGGGGCGGTGGCGGAGGCGGTGGCGCGGCTTCTGGTACTGGAGGCGCTGGAGGCGCTGGAGGCGCGACCAACGCAGGAACGCGCGACACGACTCCGGCTGGACGACTGACCTTCGCGCCTTGGGCAGTCTCGCCCAAGATCTCGATTATGCGCACAGGTGCGTCTGGTTCAGGCGGTGGTGGCGGTGGTTCCGGTGGGAATGCAGGAAGTGCAGGCGCAGACGGAGGCAATGGTCATCGTGGCGGCGGAACGCTTTGGATCGGAGCCGACACCATTTCCGGTACAGGAACGCTGACCGCCTCAGGCTTCGCAGGGAACAACGCAAGTAATGCCGCGAACGCCACAGGTACTGGAGGCGGTGGAGGCGGTGGTGCAGGCGGAGGCGGAGGCGGCGGAGGCTTGATCTACGTTCGAGCACGCGTCATTGGTGGAGGTGTTACACTCACTGTGTCAGGCGGCAATGGCGGCACAGCGGGTACAGGTGGCTTGGGTGCGGGTGGAGGTGGAAATGGCGGAAATGGAGCAGCAGGAAATCCAGGCGCAGCTGGGCAAATTTTCACTTTTTTGCTTTAGGAGAACGTATGTCAATAATTGATGAACAGCATTGTTGTGACAGAGAAGGCGCCTGTATGGAAGTGGTCACCGAGACCAATCGGTATCACAAGTTCATTCAGGTTACGTCAGCCAATGGCCGCGTAAACGTCATGCGAGCTTGGTGTTTCTGTGGAGCTGAGTGCTGTGAGACTTGGTGGCAAGAGCCGACGACTGATCTTTTCGCACCACCGAATCCGACAGAACCAGAACTTGTTCCTGATTCTGAAGATCCAGAGATTATACATGAAGTATTTACTGCGCCTCAACCAACAAACGACGACGGCACATTGCTCATTCGCGTAGCCGAACAACACGGCGTCGATAAAACAATCACACAAGTCGAAGAAATTGAAGTAGCAGACAAAGACGCACTTAACGCCTGGTGGCAAATGTGGCCGTAAGACTTCTTCGACGCAATCACCAGCAAATTTCATAAGCGGGGAACTAGGAGTAACAAATGAAGGCAAAGAACAACAACAAGAATAAACAGCCGCTCGCCAAGGTGACGGACTTGCCGACGGCAGCGTCGCACGAAGTCGGAGCTAAGGTTGGAATTAGCGACGAAGATCATCAGACGATCACCGCGGCTGAACAACGTGTACTTGCGCTGCAAGTCACTCTCGGGCAAAAGCTTGAAGAGTTTGAGCAGATCAAGCAGCAATTGCTTCAGGCAATTAATACGGCACGTCAAGAATACGTCAACGTTGTTGCAACTGTTGCACGTAAGCACAAGATCAATATCGACGACGGCACGACGGAGCGTTGGGAATTTCAACGCGACAACATGCAGTACACGCGCGTTAATTAAGCGCGAGTAGGAAGGAACCGTGGCCACTGTTCAACCACTCAAGAATCTACTCGGTCGACTTGTCGACATTACAACGACTGACTCGATTCAGCTTGTAGCTCTCGGCCTCGGTGTGGCCCCGCCCACGACGGGTCTGTCCGTCGTGGGCACTACCACGCTCAGTGACGACGTTGTCTTAGGTAGTTCGAATGCTGACGTCGTTGCGGTCAATGGTGAGCTGACAACGAACCTGATCTTCAGAAGTGGCCTGGGTAACCGTCTCGTTCAAGTTGCTACGGCTGCAGCCAATACTGCGGGTAACATTCTTACAATTGCTGCTGGTGGTGGTGGCGCAAGTAATGGTTCTGCTGCTGGCGGCGCTGGTGCCTTTACACAGCTCATTTCGGGGTCAGGTGGTGCAGGAAGCGGTGCCTTTGCTGGCGGGGTCGGTGGTCTTGCAAACGTTCGCGGTGGTAATGGTGGCGCTGGTACAGCGTCAGCTGTCGCTGGCGCTGGCGGAGGTTTGCAGCTTTTTGGTGGTAACGCCGGTGCGACTGGCGGAGGCGTTGGAGCAAACGGCGGCGATGTCGAAATTTTTGGCGGCACGAGGCAAGGCGATGCCAATCGCAATGGTGACATATACATAGGTCACCAAAACACGAACTCAATCGTCGTCGGTCTTGACACAGGGGCAATTCAGAACGTCTATTTCCGATCTGGCACTATCCTTAATTTCAACACGATATCGACAGTCGTTTCGACTGTCGCTCCGTGGTCACTCACGACACCCGGTTCATTAGCGACACTCACGCTTAACCAAACAGGCTCGGGGCTGATCCTTGATGTTCAGGATGGCGGCGTCTCTGTTTTCACAGTTGCAGATGGCGGAACGGCAACATTTACAGGCAATGTTGTCATCGGCGATAATAGCACCGTTGATACACTGAATGTTTCGAACACACGTATCAACTCTAACCTTCGTTTCACAGCGTTCAACAAAGTCATCTCAGCAGACGCACCAACGACTGATACAGGTCAAGGTGCATTTACATTTCGCGGCGGTGATGGTTGGTCATCGAACGGCGCCACCAATGGTCGCATTGGCGGCCTTACTTCTATTCGCGGCGGCACTGGCGGTAGCGGCGTAGCCGGTTTTGCAGACGGCGCAGGCGGCAATGTTCAGATCCTTGGCGGCGGCAGTGGAGTCGGCGGTACTACAACTGCTGCTGGCGGAAATGTTGTTATCGACGGAGGATTCGGGTCCAATGGCACCTACGGATCGGTTGCAATTGGATCAGTCAGCACCGGCGGTGTTTTCATTGGTGTCGGTACACCCGGACCATACAATAATACGACATTCCAGGGACCTGGCTCTATTGTTACTTTTGAGGGTGCAATTGTTGCCGCCGGTACTACGACACTCAATGGCAGTGTTGTGTTGGGTGATACATCCGGCGCGGCAGGTGACACAATAGCAGCAAACGGTGAATTCACGACAAACATTGTGTTTCGTCGCGGAGGTAATCGTTTTGTGACGGTTGGTACTGCTGCAGCAAACACCAACGGCAATGTTCTGACAGTTACTGCTGGTTATGGTGGTGAGGCGATCGGCGGTAATGCTGGTGCCTCAGGTCTGCTACAAATTTATCCAGGCAATGGCGGTCTTGGTGCAGCAGGCTTTCAACCTGGTGGTGGAGGCATGCTGCTTTTACGCGGCGGTGATGCCGGTTTACTCAATGGCGGAGTCGGCGGTGGTAATGGCGGCAGCATCGAGTTGCGAGCAGGTATCGCGTCAGGCACTGGTACAGAAGGCGATATCATCATCGGCGAGAATTCGCGAGGTAACATCCTCATCGGCTCGACGACGTTTAGCACGCCAGTAACGATCTACGACAACGTCACGATCTTCAGCGGTGCTGGTCTTACGGTTCAGAGCGCTGCTAGCAGCATGACAGCTAATGGTAACGGGACCACAGCGTTAACTGTCAATAATGCGCTCAATGGCATGTCGCTGCAGGTGCAGCGCGGTGGCGTAGATATCTTCAACGTCGGCACGAACGATATCGTCAACATCGGCACATTGTCAGCGCACGTCGTTAACATTGTCGCACGCGTCGGATCCAGCTTGCAGTTCGTGTCTGGTGGCGGACGAACGATTAACATTGCGCAGTCTGGCGCTGACGCCGCTGGTTTTGCGCTTACACTGAGCGGCTCAACTGGTGGCAATGCAGGCGTGTCCGGTGGCGGCACTGGCGGCAGCGTCAATCTCAATGCGGCAAACGGTGGCGACGGCACTGCATCATTGCCTGCTGGCGCTGGCGGCACAACCGTGCTGGCCGGCGGAGCAGCTGGTATTAACAATGGTGGCGGCGGCAGCGGTGGTGGTGACATCTTTATTCGTGCCGGTGCAGCTTCCGGTGCTGGTCTAATCGGTCAAATCACTCTCGGTGATGTCAGTACACGAGCTATCAACCTCGGCAACGCTGCGCAAAACACAACCATAACGCAAACCGGTACTGGTCTTGTTACGCTAAATGGCGACGTTGTCATGAACGGCGCTGTAGCCTTAGGCAATGCAACAACTGATGATGTCGGGGTCAACGGTGACGTTACAACGAACATCGTCTTCCGTAATGGTCTCGGTACGCGTAACATCCAAATGCGCGCAGCTGCTACCGCCACGACGGGCAACGCAGTTGTAGTAACCGGAGGCGCCGGAGGTGTAAGCGACGGTGTTTCTATCGGCGGCACTGGCGGTAACAGCCAAATAACAGCAGGTTCTGGCGGATCTGCATCAGGATCAATCGTCGGTGGTAATGGCGGTATCGCCGTCGTCCGAGGCGGTGCAGGTGGTGCAGGCACAGCAACTGCCGCAGGTGCAGCTGGTGGCGGTATCACTGTTCAGGGTGGCGCACCTGGTACGGACGGCGGTGCGGGTCGTGGTCTCGGTGGTCTCGTTGAAATTTATGGCGGCAATGGCGATGCGTTAGCAAATCACGGCGAAGTACTCATCGGTACATCGACAACTCGCCAAATTACAATCGGAAACGGCAGCACGCCTACGTTCCTTAGTTCGAATGTAATCACATTCAATGGTCTGACGTCAGTAGAATCGACTGTCGCAAAATGGACACTGACCAGTCTGGGATTTGGTGCTGTCCTTACAGTAAATCAGACTGGCGTGGGCGAGTCGGTTGATTTTCAGACGGCTGGCACCTCTCGCTTCAAGATCAACAACAATGGGTCGGTCACAATCTCCGCTGCACAAGCTTCTACATGGGGTACTGCTGCAGGAGATCTGACACTGCAAGCAGCTGGCGGCACAGTTCTGACTTTGTCGTCCGGCCTTGCAACATTCCCAGGCAATGTTACCGTCCAAGGCAACACCATCCTCGGTGATTCGACATATAACGGCACTGATTTTGGCGTCGGCGCAGACACATATCGGCTCGGTGGCTATGAACTTTCGGGTCTCTTCATCTTTGCCGATGATTCACTTAATAATGCCGGGCGAAAGAACATCGGTTCGCAACGTCGGACAGTCGTGGGTGCTATAGGACGCTCCACAACTTTGCATGGTCAGCCAGCAGGAAATGCCGACGCTAGCACTCCTGGTGGCAAAGGTGGCCAAGGAGTTATCAATGGCGGCGGCGGCGGCGGCGGCACAACTACTCAGCTTGCTGGTGCCGGCGGCGATACCATCGTTCGAGGCGGTGTTGCAGGCGTAGACAATGGCGGTGGTGGTGCAGTCGGTGGTGACTCTTACGTTCGAGGAGGCATGCCGTCAGGTGTGGCTGCTAATGGACGTGTTTACATTGGTGAAACAGTTACCAGTGGAATCTTTATCGGTCCTGCTACCGGCAGCGGTATTACGGCAAACACAACATTTCAGGGCACGCAAAATACGGTAACGATCGAATCACCTGTTGTACTCGCTTCAGCTGTGGTCAGTGACGATCTTCGCGTAGATGGTGCTGTGTCTACTTTAGCATCCGGTGGTGTTATAACTGCGGATGATGTTCAAACAACTAATGCAACACAAACTACGCTGACAAGCGTTACACTAGCAAACAACACAGTTTATCGTTTCACTGCTCAAATAATTGCACGTGACACGTCAGGTACGGACAGAGCATACTACATTGTCAATACTTTGGTTTATCGTCAGGGCGGAGGCGCAACACTGGGTACAGTTAATATGCAACTCATCGACGAAACAGCCGGAGCTTTGGCATGGGATGCCACGTTCACCGTGTCTGGCAACGACCTTCGTTTGTCTGTTACTGGATTAGCAGCTACTACGATCGACTGGGGATGCACGCTGACTTATCAGAGTGTGAGCTAAGGAAAAACTTTATGGCGAAACTGATCAGCATGGATTCAGCACACGTCTCTTACGACATCATGTTGAAAGAGGGTGGCACACACTGGGAGGCAATGACGCTCGAAGTGCTCTACACGGTTTGTAACGCAGAAGATTGTACTCTCAAGGCTAAACGCGTCATTCGCAAGACGTTTGCAGATCCTTCTGGCGTTACTCTAACGCAAGCAATGGATGCGATCCGGGACGACATCTTGGATACCGAGGGTTAAACGAATGGCAATTGCACACGGCACGCCATTTTCTGGTTTTGACACGGTACTCAGTCGTTTCCGCTATCAAGTGGAATTGAGTGGTGTGCTGAATGGAGAAAACCGTGCGTTCCTTGCACCGGAAAAGTTCAAACCTGACACGATCGAAGTGTACCACAACGGTCGTAAGCTTAGTCGCGTTGGAACCTTAACACAAAGAGAGTACATCACGTCTGAAAGCGGAGGCCTAGGAACGGGCTTCGATACAATTACATTCAACACATTCATACCCAATCAGCACTCAGTATTGCGTGCTAGCTACATAGCAGTTTGAAAGGAGACAAATGAGTATTCGAGATAATAACACTGACCCACAATTAGATATTCGTGGTGTTGACACAATCATCACCAACAAAACGCTCACGGACGAATCGTCGTTCCTTGGACAAACAGTCGCCGGTCAAACAGGTGCCGCAGCTAGTATTGTTACCGGCGCAGGCGCAGGACAGGCACGCGTTACCGGCTTGACTGGTATGACAGCGCAGTCGCGTCATCGGTTCCTGACCATTAGCGGTGCGGCCAATGGCGGCAATAACGGCACATTCCTGATTACGCAATTCAACTCTGCGACATCCGTCGATGTGTTGAACTCTGCAGCAGTTGTCGCTGACGGCAACAACGGTGCTATCAGCTGGATTGAACGCGAACCGTACTCTCTCGAAGACAACATCAACTTTGCTATTACTGATCGTGCAGCCATCAAAGGTGTTGCTTACACAGCAGCAATTCCGACATATGAGCGCCCGACAGCAGTAGGCACAGCAGTGCCGGCAAATTTGGCGAACATTGCGTCGAAGACTACCGACGCGATGGCAGTTTGCGTCACACGTACTTTCTTGGCTGCAACTGTTGCGGCGACAGACACGTTCGATACAATCACCTCGGTCGGCAATTTACGTCATGCAGACGCTGTTAATCGCACTGGTGTTCCTGTGCAAGACGGCGCAGATGCTGGTGCACACGAAGCTACGTACGTTGAGATTATCAACCCACTGACTGGCGAAGCAATCGAAGTGCTTGGCGGCGTAGACGAAGGCAAACGCATCTACGGTCGTACGCGCATTGGATCATCGACTTCACCGGATTCGGTTGAAATTGAGTTCCGTGCTGTAGCACTCGGTGCAACACTCAGTACGTCTGTGGCGTATACATGGGAAGCGGGACAACCAACTACGGTTGATTACTACTATGGCTTCCGCGTTCGTTTGGACCAGGTTGCTGATACTGATCTTCGCAAAACGTTGGTTAATGGTCTCATCGGTGACGCAGATATTCGACAAGACGTCGAAGATATCCGAGATGTCATCGACGCTGGTCTTGCAGACGAAGCAACATCGCTGGCCGGCCTACTGACAAACACTGGCAGCGAGTTCATCTTTTCGGATCTTCCGGACGGAACCCCGTCGATTGTTGAAGCACTCAACACGCTTAACGGACAGATCGGCAATCGTGATTACACTGGTACACTTTTAACCGACGGGCAAACAGTCGCAGCGTCACTTCAGGCATTGTCTGACGCTGTTGCTGCTACGTCCGTTGTTCGTACAATTGAGCGGCTCTCGGTCGCTATCGATCAGAACACAGCACACACACTTCCGGGTGGAGCAACGTACACGCTTGATGGTACGAACAACGGACGCAATCTTTGGGTTTTCTGGCGTAAACAGCTTCGTGACTCAGGTCCGTCAACTGTCGCATCAAACGATTACGAAGAAACATCAACTACATCCTTTACCCCGTATACCAAGATTAACGCAGCAGAGAGTGTTAACTACTTCATCCTGCAATAAGTTAGGTTAGGTTGTTAAAAGCTGATTTAACAGTCGATGAGGTAGACGCGACGTCTTCGCGCTTCTGTGCTTCTGGACATCAAGCTCCTAAGGCATGGAAGCGCGGAGGCCCGCAGGCGGAAGAAGAGCCAACACGTTTTTTTCGCGTTACTGGTCAAAACATAAACGGAGTGTACTGCGAACCGTGTTTATTTATCGCCAACTACATGGCGAGAAAGAAGCGAAGCAATGGCTGAATCAAATAATGAAATCTTCATGGCTGTGCGGCGCAAAATCCGTGAAGCTGTTGAAGCTGGTGCACTAGACCCAGCACGCGAAGAACTCGTGCAAGGCACTTTGTTGCAGTTGATGGCAGAATGTGAACGCAAGAAGCAGCAACACGAAGCAGCCGCTGCAAGACTTATGGAACAATACCATCGTGAACTCGGTCAGCGCGATGGCATGACTGCGTTATCATCAATGATTCAGGGCTTGTTACAGGCAACTATATTACGTGCACAACGTGATCAAATCGAAGCAAAGGAAGCTGAAGCGGAAAAGAAAGAACGCGAGGCGACGACGAACGTGCCGTCAACACCAGAAGTAGAAGCAACAGCGTCTGCACCAAATAAGAAGAGTCGTGGCAGGTAAGATCACACGCGAGGATCTCGATGACGTTGGCTTTGTCGACGCCGTTGAGCTTGCTGCTACTGGTGGTGCCAGTAGTGCGTACAAATCTGCTGTCACTGCGGTATCGACTACGTCAGGCACTAAACGCGTAGTCATCAGCGGTTTTGATGTCTCAATCGAACGAGACACGCCTGTTCAAGCAGGAGACAAGGTTGTGTTAGCAGGCAATGCAGCCGCTGGTACATACACAATCAACACAATCATTAATGCGACTACGTTTGATGTTGTTGAGGCGATTGTTACATCAACGGGCGGCACGGTAGAGTTTAGGTATCCAGCAGGAGCTAAAAAGGTTGGCGTCGACACGACCGGATTCTCTTCTTCGGGCGCAACGACACTGCAAAGCTTACTAACCGATCTCGACTCATCAATTTCCCCGGGCACAAACACTGACTTTTTGCTCGACAATGAACCTCCACGGCCGACTACGAACTATGCTATTACACGTAGTGGAAACGTAGTGACTAAAGAGGAATGGAAGCGGATCGACACTACGCTACTTAAATCAATCGATTACACTCGTGCAAGTGGTGTCATCACTCAAGAAGACCGTAAAGTATTTGCAACAGACGGTACAACACTCCTCGGCCACCTGCGTGTAATTTACACGTTTGGCGGCGGACAAGTGATTAGCGCCGAGTACACGAGGGTCGTCTAAGATGCCATTCAATATTGTTGACATCGATGGCGGAACGCAAGCTCCTGGCTCTGCCGTTCCTGTTCGTGGTCTGCACATTCTCGGCTCTGATGGAACAAATTCACGCTTTCTGCTTACAGATGCTAGCGGTCGACTAACCATCATTGGCCAAGGTACTGCAGGAACACCTGCCGGCGGTGTAGTTTCGGTTCAGGGTGTCGTCGGCGGCATTGCCCAACCAGTCTCAGTTGCCTCGCTTCCGCTTCCCGCTGGAGCAGCTACAGAAGCAACCCTCGCATCAATCAAAGCCAAGACTGATAACTTGGATGTCGCGCTATCGACGCGTGCAGTGACAGGTCTGACAGATGCGCAACTCCGGGCATCAGCAGTTCCGGTTTCTGCGGCTGCGTTGCCATTGCCTACCGGTGCAGCGACGGAAGCCACCCTCGCGACGCGCGCGGCGGACGCTACGCTCACAGGTGGTACGCAAAAGGCCATTGTTCGGGGCGGCGCGAAGGGCGCGACCACCGCTGCGGACGTGACTGGAACTGCGGAAGGCGCTGATCACCAGGCGCTCGATGTGCAGATCTACCATGGAAGCGCAGCCATCAACCCGACGGCGATCCGCGCGCTGACATCGGCGGACGTCGTGACTGCAGCTCAAGGCACTGCAGCGGCTGTTGCTGGAAGCTGGCCAGTCAAAATTACCGACGGCACGAACACGATGCCAGTCGGCGACGTGGTCGCTCGGAGTGCGTTCACGCAGATCGCTGATGGAACGACAGGGCCGGTCGCCGTCATGCCTGCGTCGACAGCACCGTCAGTCACGGACAATTCGCTGGTTGTGGTGCTCTCACCGAACCAAGCGGCGATCGCGGTCACATCTTCGCCAGCGAATACCACTCCGAATCTTGCCTTCGGTGACATTCTTCTTGCTGCGATTACGACCGCAGCCATTCGACGCACGGCGTACACCGAACAAACGACCAATTTCGTGGGCTCAATCGTTTCCTCAAATGCGAACGACACCGCTGCGGGTACGGGCGCCCGAACTGCCAGAATCACGTACGTCAATTCGACAGGTGCAACTGCGGGAACCGAAACCGTCACGCTGAATGGAACGACTGCGGTCAACCTTGTCACGGCAACGAAATGCTTCATTGAGAAGATGGAGGTCCTCACTGTCGGCTCGACTGGCTCGAACGTTGGTATTATCACGTTGAAGACAGGATCTGCTGGCGCAGGTACGACGGTGGGGACGATCGCCGCGACGGACAACCGAACCTTTTGGGCGCATCACTACGTGGTCTCCGGCAAGACATGCAACGTAACCAGCATCCTGGCTGGTTCCAACGTGACCAACACGGTCGGCTCAAGCACCACGTTCATCAAGGCGCTTCCGATTGGAGTCGCGAATGCAGTCGAATTGCAGGTCTCTGACTTTATTATCGTGGCTGGTTTGGATTCTGCGGTGATTCGTAACTACGGATCCTTGATCCAAGTTGCTGGACCCGCGCGATTGACGCTCTACGTCACCACAGCAACTTCTTCATCGTTCACCTATCGCGGGTCCTTCGACTCTTACGAGTAACTTAACCTATGCCGATCGCACTCGCACCACAGTTCACGCAGCGCGCGCATCAATGGGCGAGCTGGAAGATCGTGCAAGCCACGAAGAGCAGCACGCATCAGTACGATGATGACGGGTCCACTTACACGATCTGGTTCTACGACGGGCCTGAAGTGCACATCTGTACGATTTGGAAGGAAACGTTACCCGACGGGGTCATTGCAGGCGGTTATTCGCAAGCGCAGAACGATGCCGACAAGGCCGAGTTTGAAGCGGTGTACAAAGCCAACGCGAACAAGCCCCTTGAACTGCGCACGACGGACGGTCGATCACGTGTGGCTACCGAGAAAAGTGATGCTGCTAAGATCACACTTTTCAGCCATGATTGGACCGATCCAACAACATGGACAACCAAAGCGATCAGGGTAGTCGAAGAAGTTGCGACAGACGATGGCGCTCATACAGCTTACTCACTAGCACACAACAATATTATCGATACGTACCACGGGAAGATCACACAAGAAGACTTCCTCAAGGATGCTAGCGCAAATTCGTTTCGGGCGACCGTCAAGGTCAATGATGTTATCAAGATCGAGCAAGATCCGCATCTCGGTTCTGGCGGTGATTACACCGTTAATTATGCCCAAGGGAAAGTCACATTTTTATCTGCGCTTGCTACTGAAGATGTCGTCAAAGTTACCTATCACTACGCGACAGGGTCTGAGTTTGTGGTGTGTCCTGCCGCAGGTAAAGCATTACGGCTCTCACTTGTCGAAGTGCAGTTTGCAGATGACATCGCACTCACAGATACCGTGGTCTTTCAGCCGTACGGCTATGTCGACGTTTTCGCTCCGCAGCTCATGGCGTCACCGTATAACATCCCTAGCGGAACGAAAATCCCACTCGGCTCGCCAGTTAAGTACAAGACGATGACAGATTATCAGAATGACGCTGTTCGTGCTTTTCCGGCTTATCCTGCGCTTGGTGGTGCTGGTTGGCGCGGATCTCCAAGATCGATCATCATCTTTGACTGGGACTACGTTTCACAGACACTGCTTCGCTCAAGCTATGGCATGGAAGTTCGTATCGCGCTTGAGCACGACGTACCTTTCGGTGGTTGGTACGCGACTGCAACATTTTACTGCACAGTGGAGAATGAAACATGAAGTGGCTCTGGCCTATTCGCACTGGTCAAACGCTGTTCGACTACTGGTCGATCATGCATCTCTGGGAAGTCTTCGAACGTTTCGCAGAACAACGCTGGCCGCAGCTCTGGCAATCACCCGAGAGTATCCTTAACTCACTCGTGTCTGACGCGGCCATGTGCCTGCTTGGCCTTTACGTCGCCTTTTATGGCTTTGACTTTTGGCGACCATGAAAACGACGATCTGCTTCACGACGCCACATACCTGGTCACCCTTGCCTTGGTTGATCCGAAAGCTGACGCGTTCGCCGGTGTCTCACGTTGCGCTGTGTGTTGAGGTCTATGGCATCAAAACAATGTTGCATTGCACCGTCGGTGGCGTACAACTGTCATTGCGTGACCGGTTCGAAGCTTCATCGAAGATCGTTGAAGAGTACGCATTCAAACCTGACATGACCGCTGGTGTCGCGCATGCCATCGAGCAGCATCTCGGAGATCATTATGATTACGTTGGACTGCTTGGCTACGCGTACCTCTTGCTCGCGTGGCGGTGGTTGCACAAGAAGATCAAAAATCCACTCGCGTCGCCAACTGCTCTTGTTTGCTCCGAATTTGTCCTACATGTCGATCACGGTGGTGTTCTGGCAGAATGGCAAGGACTTGACCCAGAACGAACGACGGCACAAGACTTGCTGGAGCGGTGCCGCTCAGGACCGAATTTTGGGCGAGTCACATGAGGACTTACAGTGATTACAGGGAGCGTAGGCGATTCAGTGCCTCTGGTGCTTGTCCTTTGGGACGGCGCTACTGGGCTGTTCCCGCGCGCCCGCGTGTACAGCGGCATCACGCTAGTTACAACCCTGCCACTGACACATGTAGCCGAAGGGTACTATCAGGTCAATTGGACTCCTGTGGTTGCCGGCAAATTTGTGGTGGTCTATACCGTGTACTCAGACGCAGGTTTTACAGCGCCGAGTTCGTTCTACGAAAAGGCGCAGGACTTGGTCAAGGTGAACGAGTTTGCCGACTCGGAAGAGGCAGGCAAAGTGATGCAATCATTCACTTTCGACGTCAGCACAGACACGATTGTCATCAACATGTGGCTCGAAAAGGACAATGCGCTAGTCTCGTCAGGCGTCAGCAATGCCACGTTGATGGTTTTCGATTCAGCTGCTGGCCCGATCTCGATGCCTCCAACACAGGCCTTATCTGTAGGACAAGGTGTATTTCGCTTTGTTATCCCGAATCCTGGCTTGCCGCTCGGAGAATTTGCAACCTTTTCAGTCGGCACAATTCAGCACATAGGTCCGCCAGCTCGAACGTACAAAGGCATCTGCGGTGTAACGTTCTCGAGGACGGCATAAATTGACAATTGCGTACGCCAGAATGAACGGCAATCAGCACGTTCGTATGCGCTTTAGCACCTTGATAGGCACTGGCACTGGCACAGGCGCTGGTTCAGGCGGCGGCGGTGGTGGTGGCAATGGTAACACCAAAATCAATGCGCATGATGCGCACGGCGTAAGAGTGAGTGGAATGTTCGATCACGGCACTATTCGCGTACCAGTAAAACGAACAGTGCCTACGTTTTCACAATTGGCGAGCGGAGCAGACGATGATCTAGGCACATCAGCGGTGGTTCGAGATTTTCCACACGAACGTGTTCATTTCAGAACCATCCTTCCTTCATCCTCTCCGCCACAGGTTACAACTACGATTCCTATTGACGCTTCCCCTATAGCGCCGCCACCAAAAGATCGGTCAAAAATCGTCACCGGAAAAGCACAAGGTTCGGCCAAGGCTACGAAACAAAAGAACTCTGCGTCCGCAAAGATCGGCAGCCGGATCGGCACTGCTACAGTCAAAGCCAAGACAGGTGGTGCTACAGCAACGACAGGCAAGGCACAAGGCGGCGCTAAAGCACGTGCTGCTTCGCCGCCATCTACAGTTAAAGCAACAAAGAACACACAGCCGGTTCAAACCGGTAAGCCGAAGAACCGCGGCAAAGGTAAGTTGAAGCCGTGAGTACGACAGCAAACACACAACCGATTGAACTGATTCTCAAAAACACGGTTGAACGCATCGATATTGTTGTGCTCGATGCTGACGGCGATCCGATCGATGCAACTTCACTCAAGCTGCGCATCGTCGACATGTCCGACACACTTATTTTGCAAGACAATTTGTTTCTTGGCTTTGGTGATCCTCCATCTCTACCTACGCGTATCGTCAAGCCTGCCGGGACTATAGGACAATATTACTTCCCTTTTGGTGATACATCTTTCGACCCAAGAAACACAACGGCGAATCCAGCTGATTACCTTTTCCATTGGTCAATCATTGGTGCTGCGGGTAGCGAACAGGTCAACCTTGTTCAGGTTGCTAAAGTTGTTTCAGCTCAAACGCTTGCCTATTTGCCTGTGCTTCGCGCGATCATCGACAAAGCTGGCAAAGTCACTGATGACGATCCCACGAATCCATGTCTTGTTGGCTATAGCGACTCACAGCTAATCACCTGGCTAGAGCTAGGACTCACAGCAATCAATGCGGCACAACCAAGCGGTGGGTGGGGTAGTATCGATTCATTTCCACCGGGTTACAAATCAATCCTCATCGACGCAGCATTAGTCACTGGTCTTACGGCGCAAGCGATCTTCGCAATCGATACCGATATTGACTCGTACAACGACCAAGGCAATAGCTTTTCTATTCAACATTTTCCTAAGCTTCAGGGCATGCTCTCGATGCTAGCTGCCAAGCTAGACAAGCAGGTTCCGCTATTCAAGCTGAACTTCGTCAGATCCGGCACAGTATACGTACAAATGGGTACGAGCTTCCGTCTCAATCAATTGTTGCAGGCTGCTCCGCCGGGCGCTTTATTCCGCAACCTTCTCACAACAGGGTGACGTATGGGTTTCATAGATTCAACTTTCATTAATCTCATCGCCAATCTGTCTGGAGGTTCATTGATTGCTGTCGTCATGGTCTGGTTCGTGCGCACTGTAATCAAAGATCGTCAGGAGATGATCAAAGCTCAGACGCAAATGATGGATAACTTTGCCACCAAAACACAGTCTGGCTTTGAAAAAGTAGCAGATAAAATGGAAGGCATGACCAGAGCCATAGTCGCGAGTACAACGACGACACAAAACATGCAAGAAACGGTGAATGACCTACGGGACGGACTTGCACAGGTCAGAATGGATCTTGCTCGTGCTCACGTTAACGGCAACGGCAACGGCAAGCGTAAAGTGGGCACGGTGAAATGACCAACAAGTTTGACAGCAAACACCTTGCCGTAGGCTATTGGGCGGGAAGTCCGTGGAAACGCATCGAGTGTGAACAGACGCCTGCCAAGGTAAGAGTTTGGCAACAGGACCAAATTCGCGCCCGTGGTGTGCCTGTGTACTTGTATCTGCCTGTGACGAGCGCGACACCAAATGTTACCGAGTGCACGTGTGTCAAGGAAGGCACTTCTACAGCTGATCGTCCTTGCATGTCGTGCTACGGCACTAAACTTGTACCAGGTTACACGCGTTATTTGCACCAAACAGTTTGGGTCGCGTCTGCGTATGCTGACACTTATACGCTGTCGAACGTAGCACTTGACACAACTAAGAAACCTCATCGACTAGTACTCACTGGCACATCACTCAGTGGCACCATTGTTACCACCGATCAGGCGTATACGAATCCCGACGCACAAGACTGGGACGTTAACGTAGACGCATACATTCGAGATCCAGCGAACGTTGTCAGCATTGAGTTCAGTACAAACGCTGGCGTGACGTGGGCAACATTTGCAAGCATCAATGGTCCAAACAAGCCTATCGGCACTGGCACCGTTCGTTTCCGCATCACGCTATCACGTGCACTTGCTGGCCAACGCAGTCCCGCTTTCGAGATTCTACGTATGCGCCGCATCGAAACCGAGAATGTAAATCGATCATTAGTCGCTTCGCATGGTCGCTATGCTGCTGGCCAAATTCTTATCTTACGCACATGGATGCAGGAGCGTAGGTCACGCCAAGAAGGCGGTCGTGGCGTTACTAACGACTTGCCTGGTGATCGTTCATGGACTATGCCTCTCGACTTCTTCAATCTCTTCCTCACGGCTGACACACCTCCGTGCCGCATCGATGATCGAGAGCCCGGACCTCACCCATTCATGCAGCATGCCTTTGGCATTCGCAACGGCGAACGTCTAGTCATGACGCAATTCAACTGGAATGAGCAATTCGGAATTTTTACACACCAGGCGTTCGCGCAGCGTCGTGCAACCGAGGGTGAAGTCTACAATTTGGTGTACTGATGGCAAGAGATGAATTAGAAAATCGGCAATTTGGCACTATAACGCCGAACGACGCGCTTGATCCTCCGCGCTTCTCACAGCTGATTGAGACGACAGGTGATGCATTTGTTACAGAACTCAAAGCGTTCTTTGACAAGATGCAATCGTCTGGACGGCTAACAGAACTTCCGACAATTGATAAGTATTCGATCGGTTATGGCGCCGGACAAGATCCACTTTCAACAGCGGTAGCAATCTTTCAAGACTACCCAGATATGATTGAGTCATTACCGTCTGTGGCTGTTACGAACATCAGCATGCAGAACAAACCGCTATCAATCGGTGGTGCATTCGTTGGACAGACGCAATATCCTCCACGTGTGCTTGGCGCCAATGCTGAGCCGTTTACAATCACAGATGGGGACATTTTACGGTATCGCACGCAACCAAAGCACGACGGCGTCTGGGTTACGTCTCATGTTATATTTAAGGCAACACGCTTTATCAATCCCGCTGCAGCTACAGCTGTTGAAATCGCCAAGATCATTAATGGCCAAGCACTGTACGCACAAGCGCGCATCGTCAACAATAGCATTCAAATTGAGACTGGTGGACCACTTGCGCAGGGCTGCCCAAATGCGATTGAGATTCTAGGCTCATCGAGCCCTGACATACTGACAGCATTAGGTTTTACAGTCGGCCAAGCTGACGATAGTGACAACAGTCTGCGTCCACCAATGAATCGGTATGCGCATTCGGCGGATGCACAAGTAGCGATCGACATCTATGCAGAAGACGTGAACGTACGCCGAGAGCTTTCAGACCTTGTGTATTCATTCTTCACATTTTGGCTAGAACGCCAGTACTTCGAATTCCTGGGTCGGTCCGTACTCGACGAATCTGTACCTGACGAACACTACCAGGTGACAATTGGACCGAACGTCCGTGTGTCACCACCGCAATCGACGCTACGCCCTGATGACAGTAACGACTCGGTTCATATTCAGCGTGTCGACGTACCATGTGTCGTCGTCATGTACCTCGATCGTCCTGTCCTGGTGCCTTATGGCCCGTCTGCTGGCGAAGGCTGGCGCATTGCTGGCGATGACATTACACCCGATGACACCTTACCTGATCCGAGCTAAACCCCTGTTTTGTGGGGTTTTCCATTACTAAACCTGACACATCGTACCCGTTTGTTACTGTTGCTCTCGTCTGGCGTACTATACGGGGCGAGGCTTTCGTAACGCGACGTGAGTCAAAACAACGTAGGACAAGACTAAAATGGCAATAAATCTATCGAGATATGTAGATCCCGGCGTATACATCCAAGAAGTAATTGTGCCTGGTGCTTTAAGCATCGCCACAGTTCCTTTCCGGCCGGTTGTGATCGCACAAGGCAGCCGTGAACGCCGCGCAATCAATGAGGCCGTCATTCGTGGTCTTGTTGAAGGCGAGACACTAACAGTGTCGAGTACGCCGGGTGCACATACGGCTACATTGGCCAATCTCGGCGACAGGCGTGTAGGCAATACGACGATTTTGGCGGACGGTGTGGCACTTGCTGACTCCGCAGTCAGCTACACGGCCGCACGCATTACAGGCACAGCTCCTGGTCCTTACGGTGTGCCATCTTCGCAGAGTTGTATCGCGCTAGAGATGGACGGCAAAACTGCTGTCACAATCCACTTCATTGCCGGCGCTATTACGTCTGTAACTATCAATGGTGCTCAAATCAATGTCACCTCACCGATGGGTGCTGGCCCTGGTTTCAATGACGCGACAAACGCATCACGTGCACAAATTGCTGCAGCGATCAACTCAGCACTAGCGGGAGCAAGCTCACTCGGTTATGGCGCAGCATATGCTAATGTCGCGAGCGACGCTGCTACTGGTGTTCGTATTACTTCTCCGATTACCACACCGGCATCCTACGTACGCGTATTTACTCCGGCTGGAGCATCAGCTACCGCGACTGTTTTCGGATCATCACCACTTGAGACCATTACGCAAGTACAAATCTCTGATTTGGTTTATGACTTTGGTACTGTCTACACGATCAATTACATCGCTGTGTATGACAAACAAGATCCTGTTGCTCAAGACGACGTCATCGACATTCTCAAAGTTGGTTCGTATCAATCCGTGGGTAACTTTGTCGAAGGCGACGCATGGTCGGAGAAAACTCCAGTCACTGAGAAGGTCATCGACTGGAACAACACCGATGCGTCAGGCGTTATTACCCACGCACGCCATGTATCTGCAGTTGCTCAAAACTATACACTAACAGCAAGCCCAGCGAATATTCGTCTGCAGATTGACGGTAAAGCGGCAGTCACTATCGACCTTCGCGACGCTACGTTGAACACGCCTGCTGTTGCTGGTTATACAGCTGCCAGCGCTTCGGCCACGGCAGCTGCGATTGCTGCTAATATTAATGCGGTGCTAGCTGCAGATGCTGCCTACGGACCGAAGTATGCTGCAGTTGCTAACAGCACGACTGTTAGCGGTTCTACGTATTTGCGTCTGACGTCACCAAACGATGGTACGTCTTCAAGCATTACAATCACCCATCCAACGTCTGATGATAATACTCTTGCGGTATTTGGTCTCGCGGCTGGTACAGACCTTACTGTCACTGGTACAGGTTCTCGTCCGTCTGTCGGCTCAGTATACTTCGCAACATACACGTATACACGTCCCTCTGGTGATTACAACAATCCTCGCACGTTCTTCACACCCGACTCAGCCTACGCATTTGTAGGTCCACTCGCTGAAGACAATCCGCTTGCGATTGCTACGGATATTGCTTTCCGCAATGGCGCTTCATCACTGATGATCATTCAGGTCGATGATGTTTCTTCGCCAGGCAACCCAACGCGTCAAGAATATCTCGACGCACTTGCTGTCGCAGAAACACGTTCAACCGCTACCGACCTTATCTTGCTGTCCACAGCGCTCGATACACAAATCGACCTGATGCAACATGTTGAGGCCCAATCTTCCATCACCGAGAAAAACTATCGACGTGGTTGGTTTGGCATGCCTCGAGGCACAGCGGTTGGTGACATTGATACGCCAGACTCGTATGTGTATCGTGCCGCACGTACACTGCAAGTTGTTCCAGACTCGCCCGCACGCGGTCGTCTAATTTTAATGACCGCGCCTGGTCCAGAAGGTATTTCATGGACCATCAGGCTTGCTGACGGAACGACACGCAAACTAGACCTCGACTCAACGTACCTTGCTGTTGCTTGTGCATCTCGCCTGAGCAGTTTTAACTCACCAGCTGACACGTTGGTGCGTAAGACCCTCGCTGGTTTCGATATTGGCGAAGATGACTTTACGCCGTGGTTGCGCGCAGAACGTGCACTCTTGGCGTCACAGGGTTCGACTGTTGTCACATTTGACAATGGTCTCTTTAGATTGCTTGACCCAGTCACAACTGAAGCTGGCGGTGGAGGCTTGATTAGCTTTGCACAGATCAGTGCCAGCACGCAAAAAGATAACCTAACACGAAAGATCGATGCGGCACTCGATTCAAATGTCATTGGTATTGTGCCAACTGATTTGAGTTCATTCATTATCGACATCAAGTTGGTAATTATGAATGTTCTCAACGGAGAGATTGGTACAGGTTCAATCGGTCCGTATCGTGATGATAATGGTTCGACGCGTCCGCTCGATCTGGTTCAAGATATTATTGTGGAACAGTCGGCGACTGACCCGACCAAGTTCTTGTTCAAGTATTACTTCAATCTTCGTTACCCAGCTCTTAGACTTTTTGGTGAGTATTCGGTAGACAACTTTTTCGCAGGTTCCTGACCCCGCAAGGGAGGCCGCATAAATCATGGCATCATCTGGTATTCCAATTACACCGCCAAACACGAGGACTACGACGTCCCATGCGCTTACGATTCATGCCAGTAACGGTGACATGGTCGGAGCTATCAACAGCTGGAACCCGACACAGTCGTTGGCTATCGGAGCGGTGCACGAATTCGGCAACGTTACAGGCCCCTACGGCGTCGAAGCCGGCATGCCGTACGAAAAGATTCCCGGCAACGTTAGCGGCATGACCATCGAAGTTAATCGCTACGACATTTACACCAAGCGTTTCGAAGAAGCGTTCGGCACACTAGACCTGACTGTGTTGTCGAATGACCCTAATGCTTTTGACGTGCGTGAGACATGGAATGCACCCGATCGTGCCAATTCTTACGGCATCGTTTATATGGGTTGTCGCTTTTCTCGTATCGGTCGCACGCTGACAACAAGTGACGATCGGATCGTCAAGGTCGGCGCGTCACTCGAGTACACACGTAGTCAACGTGTAAGTGCGTAACGACAACACAGTCTAAAAGCTGTGCATTTACCGACCGACGGACAGCGTCGGGCGAGGCCAAAACAAGGCTATGGCAAAACCGCCCTTCATTAACGATCCAGTAGGATCGATCCAGCGCGAACTCAACAGACGTGGTCTGCCTTCGCCTACGCCGTTCATCCCTAATACACGGACGCGTACATCGCATGCGCTGACTATTCGTGACGGTGCTACTGGACAGCTAATCGGTGCTATTTACACCTTTGCACCAAAGCAAGCACGTACTCTAGAAGAAGAATACGAAATTAATCGCGACACTCGTGGTCTGCCGGTCGATATCGTTCCTCAAAACCTGACTACTCGGACATTACAGATTGCACGCTATGATCTTTTCACAAAGATCATGGAAGACGTCTTTGGCCACAAAGAGATGGTCATTCTCACTGATCAAAAACGCCCGTTCCGCATTCGTGAGACGTGGCGAGATCCTGCGGCTATTCTTGGTGGCGGTCGCCGTATTTACGAGTACACTGGATGCTGGTTCCAAGACCTCGGCCGTACACTTAGTGCCACCGATGACCGGATCGTGAAAGTCGACGCGACTCTCATGTTCCGAGACCGACAAAGGTTTATTTAATGACAACTACTAAACACGCATTACTAGAAAAAATTGAACAAGAACTCGCAGGCGTACGAATTGCCCGACCAGTCACTGTCGCAGGACATAGTTATGGTCTTACAGTTCTAGATAACGCAGACGAGTCGCTCGTCAAAGCAATCATGCCAGAAAACGTTTCAATGTGGCAGGCGTTATCTGATACCACAACGCAGACGTTAGCTGTTGCATTGCGCAGCATCGATGACACTCCGATCGAAATACTGTTTAAGGTTACAGATGATTTGCCTCCTGACGAACGCTCTGAAGCTGTAACAAACGAGCGCAAATGGCGCTGTAAACAGTTGACAGCTTGGCTGGCTGGCAAGCCAGGACCGTTTGTACGCACGCTGTGGAACCACTATCTTGAGCTTCAATCCGAAGCTAGCAAGTCGCTCGAGGAAATCAAAAGTTTTTAGAGAGGGACGCTCTTTGGCGCATTAAGGGCTATGTGCTCGCGCGTAAGGGCGTCCTGATGTCGAATCCAGACGTAGCACGTATGACACCAGCACAATGGTTGTTTGAGTATCATGCGTTGCAAGCAAAAGAAAAACAAACCAGTGACCTGGTTGTTGAGGTATTCAAACAGTCGGGCGTGGTTGCGCGTAAATTACTTATTTCATTGCTTGGTCTTGATATCGGGCCTCCAGATGAAAACGGCGAACGCGTCGTCATACCTTTGTCGATGTTAGCAGGTAATCCAGAAATGATGGCAAAAGTGCATGAGACGCTTCAGCAAGAACAAGCAGTAGCGGAAACTACGACAGATGCTGAATTCGACGCACTCAGTGCAAAACTGGCCAAAGGTGATGTTGCTGACCTCGATCCAGTCTTGTTTGGCGACATGAAGCCGATTAGTAAAGACTACGTACACAGTGAAGAGTATAGGCAAGCACTCGAAGCCCTCGGCGTGCGAGTGCGTGACAAATAATGGATCCCAAAGAAGTACAACAACTGACACGTGAGCTGCAGCTAGTCACTCAGAGCATGCAGCAGTTGTCTGTTGCACTATCTCAAGGCTTTCAGAATCTTGAAAAAGACGGCAAGAAAGCAGCGAAGTCTATTGGTGACGAATGGCAACGAACTCTTGATCCTAAAGCACTGACGGCACTCAACACTACATACGTTAATACCAACGTCAGCATGTTTTCAAAACTCCAGGAGAAAGCGAAGGAACTCAAGAAAGACTTCTACAAGACTTTTGAGATAAAGGAAGACTGGGCCAAAAACGTAAACTTAATGTCAAACGCCAAAGGTGCGTTTAGCGCCGCGGCTGCAGGTAACGCTCAGGGCATGATCTCCTCCATGACTGCAGGTATACCGATACCGTTCGTCGGTGGACTGCTTGGCCTTATGCTCATGGGTCGTCAACAAGAGACAAAGTTTGCAGCGCTGGGCGAACAAGCCGCACAGGTCTTCAAAAAAGTTGGTGCGGTCGGCGGTAACACCGTCCGTGAGCTTACCGGTGACATTAAGCAGCTGTCGATCGCCGGCATGGCATCAGAAGGTGACATAGCGGCAGTTGCTGATGCATTCGCAAGCATGGGCATCTCAGCAGCAGAAGCAAAACAGTCCATGGGCATGGATCTGGGTGTTAAAGGCATTCGAGACTCTGCGATTAATGCGACGCTCGCCATGGACAAGCTGTTCCAGAACGCTTCCGGCGCGGGTGCGAAGTCTGCCAGTGAGATCATGACCAACATGAACGTTGAGTTCAAAGACGCGGTCAACATCTACAAAGACATGTCATTTGCTGCGCGTGACGCTGGGATGTCGCAACAAATGTTCGTTGGTTCGATTATGCAAGCGTCATCTGCATTACGTGTACAAGGCGGTGACGTCAAATTTTTAGGCGCGGCTCTGCTAAAAACACGCGAAAATTACATAGCACAGGGCATGGACGCACAACGTGCTAATGAGATGGCGGCTAACGGCGTTAAGCAAATAGGCAATGCTATTGCTAATATGAGCGTAGGCATGAAGTCTTTTATCGGCAGGCAAATTGATCCAACTTTAGGTGCCGTAGAAGCTTCTATCGCGATGGAACGAGGATTTCGTGGAACTAAACACGAAAAAACCTTCTTGCAAGATACATCACGCGTAATGCTTGACATGGGCAGCAAAGCGGGTGGTGACAAAAGTGACGATAAATTCATTTTCAATCTTAAAGCGTTACACGGTGTCAGCCTTGAAGGCGCTGAAGCAATGCTTGCTGTCAAAAAGAGCATGGATAAGGGCTTGACGCTAGAGGAAGCAACAAAAAAGAATCAAGAAGAGCTAGCGCACGCTTTTGGGCAACAAGCCAAAAAAGAAGACCAGATGATCCAGATAATGCGTCAGCTACAGACGGCAATAGCTAATCTGGGTAGCGGATTTTTGTCTATC